>Ga0105238_10002560_pt1 | contig 18163 bp, 13 predicted proteins | sample KBSC34metaG_FD_81526 | JGI IMG/M metagenome (GOLD analysis project Ga0105238, IMG submission 81526) | Corn rhizosphere microbial communities from Kellogg Biological Station, Michigan, USA - KBS C3-4 metaG | ecosystem: Host-associated > Plants > Roots > Rhizosphere > Soil | place: Michigan, USA... | reverse complement strand
GAGTAAAATTCGCATCAACGAGCTGGCTCGAGAACTCGAGGTCAAGCCGAACGTCATTCTGGAGTTGTTGCCGGAACTGGGCGTCACCGAGAAGAAGACGCACTCCAGTTCGCTCGATGATGATGTCGTGCTGAACCTCCGCCGCCGGGTTGCGGCTGGGGGCGTTGCCGACGAGACCGAGCAAGAACCAGCGTCACGCGAAGAAACTGTTCGCCCGCCCGAAGCTCGAGTTGCGGAGCCTGCGGCGCCCGTGGCGAAGACCGCCCCACCGCCGGCCGCTCCAGAAACTGCGCGGCCTGCCGCCGCGGCTCCCGTTGAAACTTCTGAGGCCGCTCCTGCGCCGGTTCGTCCTGCATTTCCGTTGCGTCCGCCACTAGCTACTGGGCAGCCGGGCGCGCCGAGTGCTCCCGTCAACCGTGGACCCGTGATTCCCTCGCGCGCCGCGCCACCGCCGCCCCGGCCCGGCCAGATTCTTTCGGGCCCGCGCCAGCCGATGCCGGCACCGGTGAGCGACGCTCCCAAGCCCGCGCCGGGATTGAGTACTGGGTCGCCGAGCCAACCGGCTGCGTCAGTTCATCCCGCGCCTCCGACCATGATGACGACGCCGGGAGCGCCCCGTCCGGGCGCTGCCGTGCCCACCATTCCGACGCCTCCACGCCCCGCCGCGAGACCCATGCCGGGAGCCGCCGCGCCGCCGCCAGAAGGACAAGGCAGTGGTGGACCCTTGCGTCCACCCGCCAAACCGAATTTAGTGGGGCAGCCGGCCGCACGTCCGGTAGTTCCGCCGCGCGCCGATATGGTGGCGCGGCTCGCGCGCCCTGCCATGCCCAGCGCTCCCGCGCCGGGTGCTCCCCGCCCTGGAATGCCCACCGCTCGCCCCGCGAGCCCGGTTCCCGGCCGTCCAATTTATACAGGCCCGGTGCGTCCGGGCCAGCCGTTGATGCGCGGACCCGGTGGTCCGGGTGGGCCGTCGCGTCCAGGTGGTCCCGGTGGGCCGCCGCGCGGGCGTTCGATGCATCCGACCTCGTCTCCGTTGCGCGCTGAACCCGCAACGCTACCAGCCGATCCTGGCCGCCGCCACGCGACCAAACCGGGCGCGCGCGGCACCGATCGCCGCCGCGAGGATGAAGAGGGACGCATCCGTCCGGTAATGCGCCGCCAGGAATCCTTCCAGCCGCCGCCTATCGATCGCGAGATCACTATCGCCGAAGGCATCACGGTGAAAGAGCTTTCCGAAAAGCTCGGCATCAAAGGCAACCTACTGGTGAAGCGCCTGGTGGAGAAAAAGATTTTCGCCACCATCAATCAGACGCTGGACGTGAAGCTGGCCGAGGAACTGGCGCGCGATTTCGGCGCGTCCACCAATAAGCTCAGCTACGAAGAAGAAACTACGCACGACATTCAGCAGACCGAAGTCGATCTGGATCGCGAGAAGCGGCCCCCGGTTGTCACCATCATGGGCCACGTGGATCACGGTAAAACGTCGCTGCTGGATTCGATCCGGCTCGCTAACGTAGCCGGTGGCGAAGCGGGCGGGATCACGCAGCACATCGGCGCGTATCACGTCGAGAAGAACGGGAAGAACATCGTCTTTATCGATACGCCGGGTCACGAAGCGTTCACCCGTATGCGCGCCCGCGGCGCAAAAGTCACCGACATTGTGGTGCTGGTGGTAGCGGCCGACGACGGCGTGATGCCGCAAACGCTCGAAGCCATCGACCACGCGAAAGCCGCCGGCGTGCCGATCATCGTGGCGATTAATAAGATCGATAAGCCCGACGCTCAGCCCGACCGTATCAAACAGCAACTGGCCGACCGTGGCTTGCTGGCTGAGGACTGGGGCGGGGACACCGTGATGGTTCCGGTGTCAGCGCGCGCCAAGACCAATCTGGATCTGCTGCTCGAAATGATTCTGCTGGTGGCCGAGTTGCAGGATCTGAAGGCGAATCGTGCGCGGCCCGCGATGGGCACGGTGCTCGAAGCGAAACTGGATCGCGGACGCGGTCCGGTGGCGACGGTGCTGGTGCGCAACGGCACGCTGAAAGTCGGCGACTATTTCATCTGCGGCTCGGTGTTTGGCAAAGTGCGCGCCATGTTCGGCGATCAAGGCGAGCCGATCCGCGAAGCTGGGCCTTCGATGCCCGCCGAGGTGCTGGGTCTCGAATCGCTGCCCGAAGTGGGCGACACACTGCAGGTGGTGACCGACACTGCGAAAGCCAAGCAGATCGTCATTTATCGCGAAGCCAAGGCGCGCGAAGTGGCGATGTCGAAGACCAACCGCATCACGCTCGATCAGCTCCACGATCAATTGAAGGAAGGCGAAACCAAGGAGCTGAACATCATCCTCAAGACCGATGTCGGCGGCACCGCCGAGGTTCTGACGGATACGCTACAGAAGCTCTCGAACGAGAAAGTCAAGATTCGCGTGCTGCATTCGGGCGTGGGCGCGATCACCGAAACCGACGTGCTGCTGGCGTCGGCGTCGAACGCGATCATCGTCGGATTCAACGTCCGCCCCGACCGCGCGGCGCAGACCACCGCTGAGCAGGAAAAGGTGGACATCCGCCTGCACTCGATCATTTACGAGCTGGCTGACGAAATCAAGAAGGCCATGACCGGAATGCTGGAGCCGGTGTTCAAAGAAGTCTACAAGGGCCGCGCGCAGGTACGCGATGTATTCCGGATTTCGAAGGTCGGCAGCGTGGCGGGCTGTTTCGTCGACGATGGCGTGATCGGCCGCAACAACGAGATTCGCCTGCTGCGTGACAACGTGCTGGTCCACACCGGCAAGATCGATTCACTCAAGCGCTTCAAAAACGACGCGAGCGAAGTGAAGTCGGGCTTCGAATGCGGCATTTCGCTGGCCAATTACATCGACATCAAGCCCGGTGATGTGATCGAGGCTTTCGTGACTGAGCGCGTGGCTGCCGAAGCCATGGCCTAAGCCGACCCGTGCCCGCCATCGGCGTCATCACTTTCGAACTGCGCCTGGATGACGCGCATTCCCTAAAAGACAAACGCCACTACATCAAGAGCCTGAAGGATCGCTTGCGCGCGAAGTTCAACGTCGCGGTGGCGGAAATCGATCATCAGGATTTGTGGCAGCGCGGCTTGATCGCATGCGTCACGGTATCCTCCGACCAAGCATTCGCCGAGCAAGTGCTACAGAGCGTGGAGCGCGAGGCGGCATCGCTGCTGGGCCCCCTGCTGGTGGGCGTGACAACGGAGTGGCTGGCGTGAGTCAGACGGCTGCTTCCACCAGCCGCAGCGAGACTCGACGCCGCTCCGAGTAATCCGGCAGAGGCCGGCTTGCCGCAGAGTGGATCTTAGCGACTTCGATTTCGATGATCTACTTGGTTGACGTGAACGTTTAGCAATATTGCCGCGGACAAGCAAATCGACGGTAGTGCGCATAAAAGCAAATTAGTATGAAGCTGCCGATGATACACTTCGGCTGAACCCAACATGCTGAAGAAAGCCAAAACGGAACCCATTGAAGATGGGTGGTGGTAGTGCCAGCCGGACTGTCGCCCACTTCCCTAAAATGCATCATGAAATGCATCATGCTGCAAAAATTTCTCCATACCATTCTGAAGCTTTTCCTGCGTGCGGAGAAATCGCGTGGGGTTATGTTGTTGAATCGGCTAAGACGCTCCGAATTTGGTGCTCAACATGCACTCACCCCTGTATGTCACGCCTTACAAAACTTGCAGTTCCTGTTTTTGCGGCGGCCTGCTTGGTTTGCGCCCAAGAGCCTAATCCGGCCCAAAATCCCGCGACGGCGGTGCAACCCGAACCGGGGATGCCCACGCCGATCTTCCGCATCCAGGTGGTGGCGCACACTACCCCGGCGGTCAATTATCTGCATCGGGGCGGAGCCACCAAGATCAATTTCGAAGGAACGCCCCTCATGTCTCCGGGCAGCGGTACCGCTACCGTCGAGAGCGAGCGCGGCGTTATCCGCATCTCAGCCGATTTCAAGAATTTTGCGCCGCCCAGCAGTTTCGGCCCCGAGTATTTGACCTACGTATTGTGGGCCATCTCCCCGGACGGGCGTCCCGTGAATATGGGTGAACTCACCCTGGATCATTACGGCCAAGGTTCGAGTAGCGCCATCAAAACCACCAGTGAAATCCAGACTTTCGGGATGATTATCACGGCTGAGCCGTACTACGCTGTCACCCAGCCGAGCGACGTCGTGGTGATGGAAAATGTTGTGCGTCCCGACACGCGCGGGGTGATCGAAACCATTGACGCAAAGTTCGAGCTGCTGCCTCGCGGGTTGTATACCAGTGAGGGCAAGGCCAGGGGCTTCGCACCCGTTCACGTCGACAAGAAGAATCCTTTCGAACTCTACCAAGCCGAAAATGCGGTGATGTTGGCGCGGGTCGCCGGCGCGGATAAGTACGCCGCTGACAGCTATCAGAAGGCTCTCGATTCGCTTGCTTGGGCGGAACGGAACCAGGCTCAGAAGCCGGGCCAAAAACCGGTGATCACTATGGCTCGCGAGGCCGTGCTGCGAGCGGAGGACGCCCGCGTGATTGCTATCCGGGCCCAACGCGAAGAAGCGTTGGCGCAGGAGCGGGCGCTCTCACTGGCTCGGGAAACTGCCGCCCGGGCAAAGGCCGAGGATGAAGCTCGGGAGCGCGCCAGCGCAGATGCCCAACGTGTTCGCGCGGAAGCCGATCGGGCGGCTGCCGAGCAGGCCCGGGCCCAGGCACAAGATAGGGCTGAAGCGGATCGCGCCGCGGCCGAGAGAGCCCGGGCCGAAGCGCTTGCGGCTACACAACAGGCTAGCAACGATCGGCAACAGGCCGAGCTTGCCAAGCTCGAAGCTGAACGGGCACGCCAAGAGGCGCTCGATCAACAGCAGAAGCTAGCGTCGCAGACCGAGCAAGCGCAGAAAGAGCAGGCTGAATTGCGCCGTCAATTGCTGCTGCAATTCAACCAGATTTTGCAGACTCGCGAGACAGCGCGAGGGTTGATCGTAAACATGTCGGATGTTTTATTTGACACAGCTCAGTACTCGCTCAGGCCCGGCGCGCGCGAAAAACTTGCGAAAATCTCCGGCATCGTATTGGCTCATCCGGGTCTCAGGATCACGGTTGAAGGCCATACCGACAGCGTGGGCGGCGATGAATACAATATGAAGCTATCGGAAAACCGGGCCAATTCCGTGCGGAGCTACCTGGTCTCACAAGGCTTGAGTTCCGAGAGCGTATCCGCGCAAGGCTTCGGTAAGACCCGGCCGGTGGCGGATAACCAAACCGCCGCGGGGCGCCAGCAGAATCGCCGTGTAGAACTGGTGGTCGCCGGAGAGGTGCTAGGCACCAGTGTCGGCGCCGCTACCTCCGCGCCGCCCCAATAGGCATTATTACGCCAGGTCGAATTTTTCGTGATGCAGCTGAGGGTCGCTCTTAACGAGGACTGGACGACGCAACATCTCTTCCAGTTCTTCTAAGAACTTGTTCTGGTGCGACTTCAGCACCTTCGCGACATCGGGGTGCACGCGCAACATCACGTCTTTGCCCTCGATGCTGCGGGAGAGTTTGCGGGCTTCGGTCAGGATCTCGCTCACCACTGTTTGCGGGCTCTTGACGTAGCCAGCGCCCTCGCAGTGCGGGCAGGGGGCGCACAGGGTCCGTTCGAGAGACTGCTTCACGCGTTTGCGGGTGATAGCTACCAGTCCGAAATCGTTGAACTGGAGGATCTTGTAGGGGGCGCGGTCGACGCGCATGGCTTCTTCGAGTGTCTGCATCACCTTCTGGCGATTCTTGCGCTCGTCCATGTCGATGAAATCGATTACGATGATGCCGCCCAGGTCGCGCAGGCGGATCTGGCGGACGATTTCTTTAATGGCTTCGGTGTTGGTCTTGACGATGGTGTCTTCCAGGCGATTGGTCTTGCCGACGTACTTGCCGGTATTGACGTCGATGGCCACCAGCGCTTCGGTCTGGTTAATGACAATGAAGCCTCCGGATTTCAACCACACCTTCGGTCGCAGAGCTTTTTCGAGCTCGTTGGTCACGCTGAAGGCGTCGAAGATGGGAGCGTCGCGGGTATACAGCTTCACCTTCGGAACCAGCGCGGGCTGGAAGCGTTCGACGAAACGCAGGACGTTTTCGTAAGTTTCCTCGTTGTCGATCCAGATGGCTTTGAAGCTGTCAGCCAACTGATCGCGCAGAATGCGCTGCACGATGTCGAGATCGTGGTGCAGCATCACCGGCGCTGGGCGCTTGTCGGCTTTGGTGCGGATGTCCTGCCACAGGTTGTAGAGGAACAGCATGTCGCCGGCGATCTCGTCTTCGGTCCGGCCCTCTGCGGCGGTGCGGGTGATGAATCCGCCTACGGGACCGGGGCGTTTGCCCTGCAGGATGCGTTTTAAGCGCAGGCGTTCTTCGTCGCTCGCGATCTTGCGCGAAACGCCCATGTGTTCGAGCGTGGGCATGTAGACCACGTAGCGGCCAGGCAGCGCGATGTGCGAGGTAATGCGCGCGCCTTTGGGGCCAAGTGGTTCCTTGGCGATCTGGACAATGATTTCCTGGCCTTCTTTGAGCAGGTCGCTGATTGAAGGCTGGCCCTGGTTGGGGCGCGAAACGGTCCTCTCGGAGCGTTCCGGTCTTTCGGCACGTTCTTGGCGCGGTTGGTCTTCGCGGAGGGCGCTGCCGTTGGGTTCGGCGCCATTTAATTCGCTGCGAGGCGCCTCCGTACCGGCCGCGTCGCGGCGTTCGGAACCATCGGACGGCCCTTGTCCGCGGCCACGCCGGCGGCGGCGCGATACACGATGCGGGAAGCGGCCGCCGCGCTCGCGCACGGAGGCGCTGCCGGATTCGGCAGTGGCGGCCTCGCTGGTTTCCACGCCTTCTTGAGGCTGCGCGATCTCAATGCCTTCGACATCGCCCAGAATCATGGCTTGGATGTCGCTGTCTTCATCGTCGTCGAGCAGGGGAGCCACCGCAGGCTCATCTTCCGATTCGCCTGCGAGATGCTCGGAGACTTCGGCGGATTCGAGCGTCTCCGGCAGAAATTCCGCAGGCTCAGCTTCCGTGGTTGCTGTGACCGGCGGTTCTTCGGGCGCTTGGTTCAATTCAGGCTCGGGAGGTCGCACATGGAGGGGCGCGTCCGGAAGTGCATTCTCGGGCGGATAGTGCATAGGCTCGTCGTATGCGTTTTCCTGATCCTCTAACTGGATCTCCGTCGCGGCTGGTTCCGCAAGCAACGGCACAGGGCTGACCGGTGCGGCGTGTCGATATTTCGCCAGCGATTCGCCGGGAAGGACTATGGGCGTCGCTGACGTCTGCTCGAGTGTCGGCAGCGGAGCGGGTTCCGCAGCAGCTTCGAACAACGGCTCGGCCTCCAGTGCTTCCGGCCGCGTTTCCAGCGCAGACTGCGCCGCCGGCGCTCCCTCGCTGGCATATTTCGATTCCGGGAACCCGTGTCCACCACCACGACGGCGGCGGCGGGACCGGCGGCCTCTGCGCTCGCGCTCTTCGCGTGCTTCCGGTGGACGACGTTCGCCGCCGGTTTCGGCACCCGGCGCGGTCGATACCACGCTCGCAGGGGCGGCTTCGGCGGTGGAAGTTTCGGCTGGTGCGACGGCGTCTGCTTCGGGAGCGGCTTGCACCGGCGGCCTGGCTTCGCGCGGCTCACGGGGGCCGCGATCACGGTCGCGTCCACGATCACGTCCGCGGTCGCGATCCCGGTCGCGATTCTCCCGCACGGGTCGCTCGTCACCGGTTATTTTGTCGAAGTCGTCGTGCTCTTCGAGAAAGTCCGAAACGTAGAGAAACGTGTCGCGCTCGAGACCGACATCCACGAAAGCCGATTGCATCCCAGGCAGTACGCGCGTGACGCGCCCCTTGTGAATGCTGCCCGCCAGCGAATATTCGTTAGCGCGCTGGAAGTAAACTTCCACCAACTGATCGTCTTCAATCAGCGCTACCTTGGTCTCATGCCGGTTGGCTGAGATCACCAATTCCTTACTCATGTGTCCATCCCTTCGAGGGCGCTCAGGCCCTGTGGGACCGGGTCCAAAAGAGAGGCGTTTTAGGGGCGGATTTCGATGGATCGCTCGCGGGCGCCTTGGCCGGGATGGAGTTGTTCCTCACACATCCCGCTTCCGACTACTCAAACCGCTCGCCGAAGAACCCGCTCGAAGGGAGGCCAAGTGATCCGCCAGTTGCGGCGCGTCTCAATCCCCGCAAACGAATTCAAAAAACTTTGGGTACCGAAATCCGTTTTACGCCTAAGCGCCTTTGGAGCGCCAAGTCCGTGTCTAAAATTAATTCACCAACCGCCGGAGCCGCACACTGTTCACCAGCCCCAGCATCATAAATACCGAAAACATATTCGAACCGCCCGAGCTCATGAGCGGCAATGGAATCCCCGTCACCGGCATGCGTCCCACCACCATTCCCACATTCACCAGCACATGGAACAGCAGCAGCGCCGCCACGCCCATACACACATACATCCCGGCTCGATCCGGCGCCATCTGGGCGTTTTGTACGATCTGCATCAACAGCAAAAAATAGAGGCCGAGCGCTACCACCACGCCCACGAACCCATGCTCCTCGGCGAACGAGGAGAAAATCAAATCCGTATGCGTGGCCGGCAGGAAGCGGAGTTGCGTTTGCGTGCCGCGCGTGACTCCGCGCCCCCATACACCGCCGTCCCCCACCGCAATCTTGGATTGAATCACCTGATAGCCGGCACCGCGCGGGTCGCCTGAGGGGTCGAGAAAAGTCACCAGCCGCTGCCGCTGGTAATCCTTGAGGAAGTACCAGCCGACCGGTAAGGTCAGTGCGCCCACCAACGCGACTATGGCCAGATAACGCCATTGCACCCCGGCTATCAGAACCCCGGCCGCCAGGATCGGCAGGTACGTTAGGCCCGTACCCAGATCCGGCTGATACATCACGAGAAAGGCCGGGAGTCCGACTAACACTCCTAATTTCAATAAGTCACGAGGCCTGATCTCGTCGCTTCGCAGCTCCGAAACGTACCTTGCTACCATCAATATTATCACCAATTTGACGAATTCCGAGACTTGAAGATTGACGCCCAGGATCTTGATCCAGCGGCGGGATCCGAAAACCAGGCGGCCCAGGAGCAGTACGCCCACCAGCGAACCGACGGAAATCGTGTAGAGAAGCGGGATCTGGCTCAGCAAGCTGTGGTAATCGATGGACATGACCACCCACATGAGGCCCACCGCGATGGCGATCCAGATGATTTGTTTCCACCAAGCGTCTTGCCAATGGGTATCGCGGGTGGCGGAATAGATTTGCAGCACCCCGAGCGCGCAGATGATCAGCGTGACAGCCAGGAGAGGCCAATCGAGATCGCGATAACTGCGGTAGCGCGCCATTAGCTTCCAGTTTACGGTAGCGGGAGGAGAGGAAGCATGCTTTAGTGGCGCGGTGGCTGCAGCAACGCCAGGGGCGGCTGTGCCGGGGAAGTTTGGCTGATGCGCAGTTTTTTGTCGAAATAGGATTTGATCACGTCGCGAGCCACGGGGGCAGCTAGCGCACCGTGCTCACCGCCTTCGAGCAGCACGGCCACTACGATCTCCGGGTTCTGCCGCGGAGCGAAGCCGACGAACCAACCGTTGTCTTTGGCCTCGTCCGCGTCGAGCACGCCGGATTTGCGCAGGTCATTCGAGACCCGCTGGGCGCTGCCGGTCTTGCCGGAAAACTCGATGCCCTCGATGCGCGCAGCGGCTCCCGTGCCGCCTTCATTGACCACTCCGTACATACCGGAGACGATGGACGCTACACTCTCCGCGCGCAGATCGGCATGGCGCGGTTCGAGCGTCGCCGCCGCTTTCACCATATGCGGCTTGAACCAGTTGCCCCCGCTGACGATGCCACCGATGGCTGCCGCCAATTGCAGAGGGGTCACCGTCACGGCGCCTTGCCCGATCGACACCGAAATAGTTTCACCGGCGTACCACTTCTGGCGCTGCGTGCGCAGCTTCCACTTGCTCGAGGGCATCAGTCCTTCGGCTTCGCCAGGCAGGTCGATCCCAGTCTTCTTGCCAATGCCGGCCATCTCGGCGTACATCGCGATGTTGTCGATGCCCAGCTTGTTTCCCAGGTTGTAAAAGAAAACGTCGCAGGATTGCACAATACCCAGGTGAACGTTGACCGTGCCGTGTCCTCTCTTCTGCCAGCATTTGAAATAGCGGCCGAAGAACGTAGCGCCGCCGGGGCAGTGGAAGGTGTCGTGATCGTCGATGGTGCCGGTTTCGAGACCCGCCAGCGCCATGATCGGCTTGAAGGTCGAGCCCGGCGCGAACTGCGCCTGAATCGCGCGATTCAGCATGGGGTTATCGTTGCCCGACGTCAATTCCTTCCAATACTCATTGGTGATGTGCGCAGCGAAGGCGTTAGGATCGAACGCAGGACGGCTCACCATGGCCAGGACTTCGCCGGAGCGCGGATCGAGCGCCACTACCGCGCCGCGCTGGCCTTGGAGTGCCAACTCCGCCACGGCTTGCAAATCTAGATCCAGCGTCAATTGCAGACTGTTGCCCGGTGTGGCCTCGGTGCTTTCGAGCACTTCACGTTCGCGGCCGGAGCTGTCGACCACCACGCGGCGCTCGCCGTCGACACCCATCAGCATGTCGTTGTACTGGCGCTCCAGGCCGGCTTTGCCAACAATGGCGCCTTGCGCATATTTGGCGAACTCAGTAGTGTCCAGCTCGGGCTCGGAAACTTCACCAACGTAACCAATCGCGTGCGCCGCCAAACCGTTTTTCGGATACAGCCGGCGCTGGTTTTGGATCAGCTCCATCTCTGGGTAAGTATTGGCATCGCGGTGCGACTCGACGAAGGTAATCTCGGCCGGCGTCAGTTCCTGTTTGATGACCACGGGCACATATTTCGGCCTAGAAGAGAAGCGCTTGACGCGGGCGCGGACCTCGGCGGGGTCGAGGTGCAGTCCCGCCGCGATGCCATCGATATGATCCATGTTCAAGTTTTCGCGGGTCAGCAGCAGCGTGAAAGCGGCTTGGTTGTCGACGATCACACGTCCGTCGCGATCCAGTAGTTTGCCGCGTGGCGCCAGCACGGGGACGGTCTTGATGCGGTTGCGTTCGGCAAGCTGGCTGTTGCTTTCGCCCTCGCGCACTTGTAGCACCCAGAAACCGGTAATCAGGAAGAGAAAAATGGCAACGATGAAATATTGGAATCCGGCGATGCGTCCCAACGCAAAACGGGTGTCGTCCCGCGATAAGCGCTTCGCGGCGTCAGGCCGGAGGTCGTGCTCAGGATCGATCGCCATCTTACTCCATGATCTTCAGTTTATCCAAGATGTGATAGAGCGGCAGCGCGACCACTGCGTTGAGCGCGGCCACCACGAGAGTAGTCTGTAAATCGAACTCCAGTGCCTCGCCCAGCAACGCTCTCACCAGCACCCAGTAAAAAAACTGATGGAAAAAGAAAAAGAAAAAACTCAGCACCATCCGAACCCAGGGATTTTGTACATCGAAGCGCTGGCTCATGGAGGCGGCGAAGTAGCCTACCAGTGTCTTGACGATGCCGAACATTCCCAGCGGGTTGTGCGACAGCGAATCCTGCGCCAGACCGATGCCCGCTCCATACAGCACGCCCGCCACGGGAGACCGCCGCATCAGCGAGAAATACACGGTGACTAACAGCGGCAGTTCCAGGTAGGAGAGCCGCTCGAAGAAGCGTGGGACGTACACCTGGAACAGAATCGCCGCGAGCGGAATGGCGATGGTGGCCCCGATGTTGAACTTCGAAACGCCCTTCTTCAGGTGGGGCGCTTCACTGAAGTCGTCGCGGAAATTGGCTCCTAGATCACTCATGTGTGCTTCAGGGATTTTTTGGCGCTGGCGGCGCCGCCGGCGGGGGCGGGGGCGGCTGCGCGTTCAAATTGATGTTGTAGTTGGGCGCGGTGCCTCCGTTCTGCCCATAGACGTGTTTCTCGGCTTCGCCGATGCGGCGGTATTGATCCACTAAGCGATCGGCATCGGTGGACAATGCTCCCGATTGCACAGGAGCAACGTCGGTCGACGACGATTCCACCGGCGGCGCGTCTTGCAGATGCACGGGTTGCGAAGCGGCCGGCGCTTCCGGAATCGGCACGTGCACGCCTTCGACTACGATCAGCACTTCTTCCAAGCCATTTTGCAAACCGCTGGGCGTGACGAAAATTTCTTTATAGGATTTGCCGTTCCGCACTACGGTGGCCTCGCCCACCGGTAGGCCTTTGGGAAAGATGCGATCGTCGCCCGAAGTAAAGAATTGCTCGCCCGGCTCCACCTTCTGTTCGTTCTGCACGTAGTCCACAATCACTGTGCTGTAGCCCTGGCCCTTTAGAGTTCCATGCACGCGATTCTTCTGCGAGATGACACCGGCGGCGAAGGACGGATCGGTGATCAGCAGCACGTAAGAGGCAGTGGGGTAGGCGCCGGTTACTTTACCGACGATGCCGTCGGGAGTAATCACGGCCATCCCTTTCTGAACGCCGCTGCCGGTGCCGCGATCGATGATCACCACCTTCGCGCCCACGCCGGTAGTGTTGCCGATCACGTGCGCCGCGATGGTCTTTGACGGCGACTGTTGCTGGAAAATCGCGAGGGACTGGACGCGGTCCGCCGTCGAAAGCTCGGTCCGCAGGTACTGATTCTCCATCTTGGTGCGGTCCAGATCCGCTTTGATGCGCTGGTTCTCTTCGCGAACGTTCAGCAGGATAAAGTAGTCGTGGAAGAAATGCACGGTGCTGCTGCGCCCCGCTTCAATCACGCGCGCCAGCGGGGTGACGGCGCTCACTGCCCATACGCGAATCAGCCGCACCTCTCCGTTGCTCTTAACCTGGTAAGCCAGCAGCACCAGTTGCGCCAGGATGACTACTAGCAAAACCGTCAGGTTGCGATATCGATTGAGGAGAAATTCCATACTTCATCGGCCGGCCAAGGCCAGCCCCCTCACGCTACTCGATCGCGATCCGCCGCAGAAGCCTAAACTCTGTCAACATTTTACCGGTGCCCAACACCACCGATGCCAGCGGGTCCTCGGCAATCGACACCGGCAATCCGGTCTCTTGCCGGATGCGTTTATCCAGATTCTTCAACATAGCTCCGCCGCCCGTCAGTACAATGCCTCTGTCACTGATATCGGCAGAAAGTTCCGGAGGCGTGCGCTCCAGGGCGACGCGGATGGCATTCATGATGGTAGCCACGCATTCCGACAGAGCCTCGCGGATCTCGGTATCGTCCACGGTGATGGTTTTGGGAACGCCTTCAATCAGGTTGCGGCCCTTGATTTCCATGGTCAACGGCTTGTCCAACTCGTACGCCGAACCTACCGTGATCTTCACGCGCTCCGCCGTGGTTTCGCCTATCAGCAGGTTGTACTTGCGCTTCATGTACTGCATGATGGCGTCGTCCATCTCGTTGCCGGCGACGCGCACTGACCGCGAATACACGATGCCCGAAAGCGAGATTACGGCCACGTCAGTAGTGCCGCCGCCGATATCGACGACCATGTTGCCGGAGGGTTCGGTGATGGGCAACCCCGCGCCAATCGCCGCCACCATGGCCTGCTCCACCAAATACACTTCACTGGCCTTGGCGTGATAGGCGGAGTCAATCACCGCGCGCTTTTCCACTTGCGTGATTTCGCTAGGGACTCCGATGATGATACGCGGATGCACCAGCATCTTGCGGCCGTGCGCCTTCTGGATGAAGTAGTTGAGCATGCGCTCGGTGACCTTGAAGTCGGCAATGACGCCGTCCTTCATGGGGCGGATAGCCACAATATTGCCGGGCGTGCGGCCCAGCATTTCCTTGGCTTCCTTGCCTACCGCTTCTACTTCTCCGTTGGTCTTGTTGATGGCGACGATGGAGGGCTCGTTCACCACAATGCCTTTGCCCTTGGCATAGACCAGCGTGTTGGCCGTGCCCAAGTCAATGGCAAGATCAGAAGAAAAAAGACTGAATAACGACCGCAGATTCATATAAAAACGGGGACCGTACTGGGAGGCCCAGAAGGTCCCCTCCGAAGGTACCACAGGCAGGAACATAGGAGCAATGTTATGTTTTATTTTCAATAAGGTAGGGGCCCGTCTCAAAAAACGGGGACACCCTTTTACTTTGGACCAATCTATGGAATTGAACGAACGGCTAAGGTGTCCCCGTTTTTTCCCGCCTGATACGCTAGGGGAGTGATCTCCCGCCGGGCTCTTCTCGCACTCCCGATATTCGCCGCATGCAGCCGCCGCCGCGGTGGCGCCGGATTCCGCGGCTATGCCTTCGTGGCGAATGAGGAAAGTCAAGCCATCGCCGCCGTGGATCTCGAAGCGCTAGCGGTAGCGCGCCACATTCCGCTGAACGGATCGCCCAGCAGCGTGATTTCCACCGCCAAGCGGCCTTTCGTCTACGCCCTCACGCCAGCCAACGGAACGGTGCACGAAATCGAAGTCGACCGCCTGAGTTTCAATCGCCGTCTGGCAGTCGCGTCCTCCGCGCTTACGATCCAGGTTGCGCCCGACGATAGCGCGCTGTATGTTCTGGCGCGTGAACCGCAATCGCTCATCCGTGTCGCGCTCGACACTTTCAAACTCGAATGGCGCATGCCTCTGCCGCGCGATCCCCTGGATTTCGCTCTGACGGCCGATGGCAAAACGGCTGCGGTCAGTTTCACCAGCGGCGTACGGCTGGTGGATCTGGCGTCGCGCAAACTGGCGGCTGCGGCTGGAGAGGGCGAATTCGGTGCGGTGCGTTTCTTGCCGGATTCGCGGACGCTCATCGCGGCAGACCGCGGCGAACGGCGCCTGTCGCTTTACGACGTGCCTTCGGCGCGTTTGATCGCGCATCTCCCGCTGGCGGTGCGGCCCGATCACTTGTATTTGACCGGCGGCGAAGGGCCGGGATCGAATCAACTTTTCATCACAGGAGAGGGCATGGATGCGGTGGTGGTGGTCTACCCGTACCATACGCCGGAAGTCGCCGAGACGGTGCTGGCCGGACACGCACCGGGACCGATGGCGGCGTCGCTTGCGTATTTGTTCGTGGCCAGCCCGGGCTCGGGCGACGTGAATATTTTGGAGATCAACTCGCGTAAAGTAGTTGCCGTCGCGTCCGTGGGCGCCGATCCCGGCTTCATCGCGGTCACGCCAGACGATCAATACGCGCTAGTGCTGAATCGCAAGTCTGGCGATGTGGCGGTGCTGCGCGTGGGCGCGATCACTAAGAATCGCGACCGCCGGGCTTCGCTGCTCACCGTGATTCCAGTGGGCTCGCGCCCAGTGAGCGCCGCTGTGCGCGCGGTGTAGCCGGATCCGCTTGCTGCACCCGCGGTTCTGCGCTCACAGTCCCTCACACAGAACCGCGACTGGAAGGAGCGGACTCACAGCACTCGCAGCGCGTCACTCGGGAATTGAATCAGCCACTCGCGGTTCTCCCGCTGATTCTGATATTCCGTACGCGAGACGGTAACCCGCACCGGGCTGGGAATGCCGCCGCCGGAAAACTCCAGCCGCATGCCGTGCGGTCGCTCGACGGCCCGCAGCAGATCCGCCGGAATCTGATTCAGCCCGGGCTTGCCGTTGCGCGGGAAAACTTTGAGGTGCTCCGGCCGCACGCACAGCGTCACGCGATCACCCTTCAAGTGGCCTGGAAAATACGGGCCTTCCAGTTCGAACTCGCCTACCTGCAGACGGCTGGTGTTGCGGCCAGGATCGAGCGTTCGAATCTCACTCTCGAGTAAATTGAACGCACCCAGCAAGCGCGCGACTTCGAGATTCGCAGGCTCATCCAACACACTACGGGGCGTGCCCTTCTGCACAATTCTGCCGCCGTGCAGGATCAGCATCTCTTCGCCTAACTCGAAGCACTCCGTCAGATCGTGCGTCACCAGCAGCATGGGCGTGGCGAATTCGCTACGGACCTGCCGCAGAGCTTCGTAGAACTCCGCCCGCAGGACTGCGTCGAGGCCCGTCGCGGGCTCGTCCAGCAGCAGCAATTTCGGTTCGCCGATCAACGCGCGCGCGATGCAGCAACGCTGGCGCTGGCCTCCGGAGACCTCGTGCGGACGCCGCCCCGCCGCCTCCTCCAACCGGAATTTCTCCAGCATGTCGTTGACCCGGCGGTGGCGTTCCAGGCGCGGACGCCGTTCCGCGGCAAACGCCAGATTCTCCCGCAGCGTCATGTGCGGAAACAAAGCGTAGTTCTGAAACACATAACCACAATTACGTTTTTGCGGCGCCAGATGCACGCCAGCGGCGGCGTCGTAGAGGATTTCGTCTTCGAGCAGAATGCGGCCCTCATCCGGCTGCACGAATCCGGCGATCGAATCCAGCACCAGCGTTTTGCCCGCGCCGCTGGGGCCGAACAGTACCGTCACGCCGGCGGTGGCGGTGAACTCGAGATCCAGCGTAAAGCCCGCCGAATCGGGCCGGGGAGCGAAAGACTTGCGGAGACGTGCCTGCAACATGGCAATCTCAAACCCGGCTAGGGCTCAGGCGATTCGCCAGGGTCAACAAAACCAATGCCACCACCGAAACCACCAGCACCAAGGTTCTTGCCACCGCGCCGTTGCCGGATTCAACCGCTTCGTAAATAGCCACCGCCACCGTCTGCGTGCGTCCCGGAATATTGCCCGCCACCATCAACGTGACGCCGAAATCACCCAGCGCGCGCGCGAACGCCAACGCCGTTGCCGCAAAGATCGAGCGCCACGCCAGCGGCAGCGTCACGCGCCAGAACAGCTTCCATTCCGATGCGCCCAGGTTGCGCGCCGCCCGCTCGTAGTTGCGATCTACACTCTCAAGCGCCGCGCGCGTCGATTTCACCAGCAGGGGTAGCGCGTGCAATAGCGCCGCCACCACCGCGGCTTTCCATGTAAACACCAGCGGCGATCCGAAGATGGTTTCCCACAGTTTCCCCAGTGGACTCGCGCGCCCTAAGAGCACCAGTAAGTAGTAACCCAGCACGGTTGGAGGCAGCACCAGCGGCAATGTCACTGCTGCATCCAGCACGTCCTTGCCGCGAAATTGCCGGTTAGCCAGCAGATAGGCGATCCACAATCCGCCGGCGAAGGCGAGCGCGGTCGACACCACGGCGACGCGCAGACTCAGCCACAGCGGGAACCAATCTATTGCCATAAACCTAAAATCATAATTGCCATCGGATGTTAGATTATAGCGGGTCGCGTACTCACGATTCTCGTGACTCTTCCCGGGCCTCCGCCTCTGCCTGCGCGATCAGATCCTCTTCGCTGATCTCCGCATCCAGAATCTCGCAGGCGCGGTCGTACGCCGAAGCTGGCACCAGCAGGCGCAGGGCACCGGTCGCGCTGAACCCTGCGGACAACTCGTTCTCCAAGGAACAGGGTACGTCCGCGGACTGCAGCAGGCCGCGCGCGAAGTTCGCCTCGTCCATCGAAAGGAAAGTCCCCACCAATTGCAGGTCGCCGTCCGCTTGACCGGCGGTCGTTCCCGCCGCAGTTGCGCTGGCTTGCGATTCTTCGGCCGCCAAGTTGCGCTCCGCCAGCTCCGCGTCGTAACAAGCGCGCGCCACGTCCACTAACTCGTCGCGATCAATCTCAAGTAGCGCCGCATCCGACAGCATCGCGTAATGCCGCTTGAAATCCTCAGGATCGATTTGCACTGGTCACCTCACCGTCGCGCAGCCTTATCCTATTATCTCGATGGACTTCTACCAGCTTCCAAACTATCACCAATTGCCCATCCAACCGGGCGCCCCCCGCGGGAGCGTCCTGGGGCGTGTTCGGCGAAAACGATGAACTTGGCTGCCTGAATTTCCTGACGCCCGAAGGCCTGGTGGACGCCGCGCGTTTAGTCGATCCGGAAAAATCTTTCGGCTGGACGCCAAGATCGGCTTTGCCAAGCCGCCGCTGTTTGGCCGCAACGCCGTGGCGCACAGAATTCATCCGTTGGGACCCTTCGCGAATGACGATGTGCTCGACAACTACAACGCTCAGGAAAGCAGCCAATGGGATGGCCTCGCATGCCGCCTATATGAAATACGAACGCTTCTATGGTGGCGTCAAGCCGGGCGAGATCAAAGCCGGTCCGGGCGGCCGCCTCAGCATCCATCACTGGTCCGATAGATTCGCCGGCCGCGGCGTGCTGATCGACGCCTACGGCTACCGCAAGTCGCGGGGCACGCCCG
>Ga0105238_10002559_pt1 | contig 18164 bp, 17 predicted proteins | sample KBSC34metaG_FD_81526 | JGI IMG/M metagenome (GOLD analysis project Ga0105238, IMG submission 81526) | Corn rhizosphere microbial communities from Kellogg Biological Station, Michigan, USA - KBS C3-4 metaG | ecosystem: Host-associated > Plants > Roots > Rhizosphere > Soil | place: Michigan, USA... | reverse complement strand
TAAATCCGCTGGGATTGTGGCACTTTGAATCAATAATCCCGCATTGCGATATCGACTTGATTGGCATTGCGAGATTCGATGGCTTGTTCAGCTTTGCCCTAAGGTCGGTGCGCCAGTCCTCGACCCTTCCCGTGCGGGGGGTCCCCGGCAACGTGCATCCGTACCGCGATATGCAGAAACCAGACAGTCGACGGCGCTCTCGGCCACCAAGGGCCGGTCACCACCGGCAGCTACCCGGGCAGCCAGACGCGCCGATTCACTCTTCAGGTAACTCGACAAACCCTGGGCACCTCAAGGCCGGCCCTCTGTCATGGCTTGCCGCAGGAATCGGATAAAGCTCTGGGCGGCCGTCCCTAGCTTCGCCTTTCGCGCGCGGACGAGGGAAAACGTGCGCACCAGCTTCGACCCTGCGATCTCGATCACCGCGTGTGAGGTCCCTCGCCCGCGCGCAATGGACCGGGGTAGCAATGTGCCCCCCAAACCGGCGTCCAGCATGCCGAGCATGGTGTTGAGATTGCCGACGATGGTCGATGCAGCCATCGACACGCCGCTTCGTTTCACCTCTTCGGCAACGCGGGCCAACATCGGTTCGTACTGCTCGATCACAAGCAGCGGCCATGGTGCGATTTGCTCGAGTGTGACGCTCTTGAGGCCGGCCAGCGCGTGCGTGGCCGGCACGACGAGAACCATGTCCTCGGTGTTCAGGGGTTGCACCTGGAACCGCATGTCCTTGCCCTCAAACGCAAGCACAGCCATGTCGGCGTTTCCCGCGGCGACCGCGGCCAGCGCCTCCGCGTACCGCAGATCGAGCAGCTTCACCTGCACATCGGTGTAGCGCTGACCGTAGTCGCGGATGATGGGTGGCAGCTTCGTGGCTGAAAGCATCGGGGTCGAGGCGACGACGACTCGCCTGCTTGCCAGGCGGGCCTGCTCGCGCAGCCTGAGGACGCTCCGTCGCAGGCCGCTCAGTGCAGCAGTGGCGTCCGCAAGCAGAGCCGCGCCCTGTGCCGTCGTATCGACCCTTCGCGTCGTGCGTACCAGCAGCTTCGTGCCCAGTGCGGACTCCAGCCGTTGCACGCGCCCGGTGATGGTTGGCTGGGAGACATGAAGCTGCTCCGCGGCGAGGCTGAAGCTGCCGAGCTGTGCGACGGCGACGAAGGTCTCGAGCTCAACCAAGTCGATGCCCATCGATCCGACATCGCGAATCACAGGCGTTGGCTTGGGATTGGAAGGCATGGGTGATTTATAGGAGACGCTGATAAGTCTATCGCAACACTCGAATTGTTCCTGCGCCCCGCGCCGCCAAGAATTCAGGCATGACACAGCGCAGCCGCATCGGCCTCGACGCTGGACCCAGGAGACAAAGATGCTGATTTGCCGAGCAGTGGCCCGCTGGGGCAAGGCCGCAAGGGATTCGGGCGCTCAGGTTGACTGAGATCGTCGCCTGGGCCCTCACGAGCGCGCACGCAAAGGGCTCTTCCATTCAAGACATTCCGCATGTTGAGCGGCGCACGACAACCACATGAGCACACCACGCACCATCCCCCACGGCCTGCTGTACGAGGACTTCGACATCGGCCGCCGCTTCGAGCACCACTGGGCGCGCACCTTCACCGATGCGGATGCTCACAGCTGGAGCGCGATGACGATGCAATACAACGCGATCTACTTCAGCACACCCCACGCGCGGGCGGCCGGCTACGAAGGCGTGCCGGTGCATCCGATGTTCGTTTTCGCCACCACGATCGGACTGTCGGTGGAAGACCTGTCGGAAGCCGGTGGTCCGTTTCTCGGCGTCGAGGATCTGAACTTCCATCGTCCCGTCTATCCAGGCGACACCATCGCAGTGAGCTCGGAAGTGGTCAGCCGTCGCACTACCAAATCGCGCGTCGGTTGGGGCGTGGTCGAGTGGAAGACCCAGGCCTGCAACCAGCGCGGCGAGTTGGTCATCGAGTTCCGCCGCAGCAACCTATCGAAGATGCGCGCGGCGCAGAAAGGACAGTGAGTATGACTACGCTTGCAGACGGCATCAGCAGCGAGCTGCGCGAGTTGCAACACGCGATCCGCGACTTCGCCGAGCGCGAGATCGCGCCGGTGGCGCACCGGCTTCACCTCAAAGGTGACGAGATACCCGACAGCCTGCTGGCAAAGATGCAGGACATGGGAATCTTCGGCCTTTTGGCACCGGCCGAGTTCGGCGGGCTGGGTGTGGGCGCCATGGCAATTGCCCTGGCAACAGAGGAGCTCAGCCGCGCCTGGTTCAGCGCTGGCGCGCTGCCAGCGCGCAACTGGGCCCTGCAGTTGCTGCTGCTCAAGCACGGTACTCCGGACCAGCAGAAGAAGTTCCTGCCGAAGCTTGTCTCGGGCGAATGGCAGGCCGCGCACTCCGGAACCGAGCCTGAGGCCGGCTCGGACGCCGCCAACATCAAGACCACGGCGACGCTGACGAACGGGGTCTACCGCGTGCAGGGGACCAAGCAGTGGTGTACGCATGCCAACCGCGCTGATGTCATCTCGCTGTTCTGCCGCACCGGCGACAAGGAGGCGGGCAAGCACGGCGGTATCAGCCTATTGCTGGTTGAGAAGCCCCGCGGTGAGCAGTTCGTACCGCCGCTGCTGACGGGCAGTCGCATCGAGACCATTGGCTATCACGGCATGCACAGCTACACGCTGTTCTTCGACGGCTACGAAGTGAGGCAGGAAAACCTTCTCGGCGGTGTCGAAGGCCGGGCCTTCAAGCAGTTGATGGCGGTCTACGAACTGGCGCGCATGCAGTTCGCGTTCCGCTGCATTGGTTTGGCACAGGCTGCCTACGAGGCGGCGCTCGAGCACAGTCGCAACCGGGTGCAGTTCGGCCAGCCGATCAGCCAGTTCCAGGCCATTCGCCACAAGCTGGCCGACATGGCCACGCAGATCGAGGCCGCACGCCAACTCGGCTACATGGTGGCCCGCAAGATGGACGCCGGACTGCGCGTGGATCTGGAGGCGGGGATGGCCAAGCTCTTTGCGAGCGAGATGGTGCACAAGGTGGCTCACGAGGCGGTGCAGATCCACGGCGGCATGGGCTTTGCCGTGGAGACGCCGGTCAACCGCTTCTGGCGAGATGCAGGCCTGGCCACCATCGGCGAGGGCACGAGCGAGATCCAGCGCGAGGTCATCGCGCGCCGACTACTGGGAGAGCGTTGAAATGAGCCAGGGAACCTACTTCGAGGATTTCGCGGTCGGCGAGGTCTACGTCCACCAGCGCGGCCGCACGGTGACGGACTACGACAACTACGCGCTCACGCACCTGTCGATGAACACGGCCGAGGCGCACTTCAACCTCGTCGCGAGCAAGCAGTTGCTCGACGGGCGATTCACAGAGCGCCTCGTCGCCGGTCCATGCACGCTGAACCTGGTCGTCGGCCTGACGGCGCAGGACATGAGCGAAAACGCGTTCCACGACATCGGCATGAACAAGCTGCGGCTGCCCAACCCGGTGTTCGCCGGCGACACCCTGCGCGCACAGAGCGAGGTGTTGGAACTGCAGGACGACCGCGCCGACAGCGGCGTGATGCGCTACCGCTTCGCCGCCTCCAATCAGGACGGCACGACGGTGGCCGAGGGCGAGCGCATCGTGCGCCTGAAAAAGCGCGCGGCCTGGGCGCACAAGGACGCTGCGGTGATGCCGCGGCCGGCGGCGTCGGAGAAGCAGTCATGAGCAAAACGGCAGGCCTTTCCGGCATCACGGTCGTCGACCTCACGCAGGGCGTCAGCGGCCCCTTCGCCACACGGCTGCTGAGTCAGATGGGTGCGCGAATCATCAAGGTGGAGCGCCCCGGCAGCGGCGACCTGATCCGCTTCTGGGACACCATCGTGCACGGCATGTGCTCGGGGCACGCCTGGGTCAACCCCGGCAAGGAGAGCGTCGCGCTGGACCTGAAGACCGAAGAGGGCCGCGAGGTCCTGCGGCAGCTCATCGCGCGCGCCGATGTGCTGATCGAGAACTTCGTACCCGGCACCACCGATGCCTGGGGCCTGGACTACGAGACGGTCAAGTCGCTGAAGCCCGACATCATCTTCTGCCACATCTCGGGCTTCGGACAGGACGGGCCGTATCGGGACCGCTCGGCGCTGGACTTGATCGTGCAAGGCGAGGCCGGGCTGATCATGACCAACGGCACCCCCGACGAGCCGGCCAAGATCTCGGTCTCGCTGTGCGACATCGCCGGCTCGATGTACGCCACCATCGGCATCCTCGAGGCGCTGTTTCACCACCAGCGCACAGGCCGCGGGCAGAACCTGGAGGTGTCGCTGCTGGAATCGGTGCTCACCTGGACCGGCTACTTCCCCTACATGGTCTGGTACGGCAAGGGCGCTCCGAAGCGGGTGGGTCTGCACCACCACACGATGGCGCCATATGGCCCCTACCCTTGCGCCGACGGCAAGATGGTCATCGTCGCCGCCGGCGCCGGGCACAGCGCGATGTGGCGCAAGTTCTGCGACGCCATCGAGTGCCCGGACATGTTCGACGACCCGCAGTTCGCCGACAACGCGCTGCGGCTTGCCAATCGCGCTGTGCTGGACAAGCGCATCTGCGCCAGCACCACGCGCCACGACCGCGCCTGGTGGCTCGAGCGCCTCCACGCCTTCGGCATCCCGTCGGGCGCGATGAACGACATCGCCGAGGCGCTGGAGCACCCCGCCATTGCCGCGCGCGGCTTCATCAAGGAGGTGGAAAGCGCTGTGGGCAAGGTCAAGGTGTTCGACTTCCCGCCGCGTTCGTCGGCGTTCGAGGCGGTCAACGAACTGGGGCCGCCGCTGCTGGGCGAGCACACGGCCGCAGTGCTGGCCGAACTGGGCATCACGGGCGAACGGCTGGCGGCGCTGCGGCAGCACGGCGTCGTCGAGTGCGCCGATGCGCCGGCGGAGCGCCATCATGGTTGAGTCCGGCACGATGTCGCCCACCGCCGCGCTCGCTCGGTTCGCTGCCACGACGCCGCTGGCCAGCGTGCCTTCCGCTACGCTGCAGCGGCTCAAGGAGTGCCTGCTCGACTTCGTCGGCAACGCGGCCTTCGCCGCTGCCTTCGCAGAAAGCAGCCCGGCATTTCGTGCCGGCACGCTGGCCCTCGGCCACGCCCCGGGCGATACCACCGTGGTTGGCGAAGCGGCGGGCTATGGTCCGATGCAGGCGGCGCTGCTGAACGGCGCATTCGCGCACACGCTGGACTTCGACGACACCAACGTCTGGGGTGTGCTGCACCCGGGTGCGCCGGTGATCGCCGCGGCGCTGGTGGAAGCCGAGAGGCTGAACGTCCGCGGCACGCAGTTGCTCGCCGCGCTGGCGGTGGGCTACGAGGTGGCCTGCCGCGTCGGCGCGTCGCTGGGACAAACAGCGTACGACCGAGGCTTCCACATTACCGGCGTGGCCGGCTTGTTCGGCGCCGTGGCGGCGGCGGGCCGCCTGCGCGGTCTCGACGCCGACATGCTCGCCAGTGCCTTCGGCATCGCGCTGAGCAAGGCCGCGGGCTCGATGCAGTACCTCGACAACGGCGCGTGGAACAAGCGGCTGCACCCCGGCTTCGCGGCGCACGACGCTCTGCTGGCACTGGCCTTCGCGCAGGCCGGCGTGCTCGGTGCGACGGCGCCGTTGGAGGGCCGCTACGGCCTGATGGTGGGCTACACCAACCAGTCCACGCCGGCGGCGCTGACCGACCGCCTGGGTAAGTGGTGGCCCAGCGGCCAAACGGCGCTCAAGCCGTTCCCGAACTGCCGCCTGACGCACGGGGCAATCGAGGCCGCGATCGCCTTGCGCGAGCAAGCAGGAGCGCAGCGTCACGCGGCGCTCTCGGCGGCGCTGCGCGAGGGCAAGCGGCTGCAGGTACGTCTGTCACCGAAAGCTGCGCAGATCGTCGGCGAGCCGCTGCCCAACAAGTTGCTGCCGCTCAACATCGTCGATGCGCAGTTCAGCGTTTACTTCCAGGTCGCCGTCGCCTGGATCGACGGGCGCAGCACCTGGCAGAGCTACGAACGCCTCGGCGCGCTCGACGTGAAATCCCTGTGCGAGGTCATCGACGTGGTGGCCGACGAGACCATGCCTCTGGCCGGCGCGCAGCTCACGCTCGACGAACTGGACGCGCGCATCGACGAGCCTTTGGGTGAGGACGCGCGTCCTTTCGAGGGTGCGCCGCTTCGCGCCAAGTTCGACAGCCTGGCCGTACCGGTCTTCGGCGGAGCCCGTTGCGCCGAGATCGCCGCTCGCATCGCAGCGCTGGAGGACGAAGCAGAAGCCGCCGCATTGATCCGCCTGTTCCGAAGGAGTGCCTGAACCGTGGCCACCGTCGACCTCAAGGACTCGTTCATCCGCCGCAGTCAACTCGTCACGCCGGCTAGCAGCGAGCGCATTCTCGCCAAGGCGCTGACGCTGGAGTGCGACTCGCTGGTCATCGACCTGGAAGATGCGATCGCACCCAGCGCAAAGGCGCAGGCACGTGAGGTGCTGCGTCGGGCGCTGGCCGACGTCGACGCGCTGCGCCACCCGCGGCGCGAGTTGGCCGTTCGCATCAACGGACTGGAAAGTCCCTGGTGCCTGGACGACCTGCTGGCCCTCGAAGACCTGCCTATCGACAGCGTCGTGGTACCCAAGATCCACCAAGCCGAGGACCTTTACGTCTTCGACCAGTTGCTGCGCCAACTCGAACTGCGCGGTGGCCGCCAGGGGCTGACTTTGCAGCCGCTGATCGAGAGTGCGGCCGGGCTGGAGAATGCCGCCGCGATCGCACGCACCTCGGCGCGCTGCCGCACCCTGATCTTCGGCGTCGGCGACTTCATGGCCGACACCGGCATGGCCTTCGAGCCGGCCCTGCTGCTGCCCGCACGCGCGCGCGTGGTGACGGCTGCCGTGGCCGCGGGGCTGCAGGCCATCGACCACGTCCACCCCGCGGTGGCCGACGTTGACGGGCTTCTGAAGGCGGCGCACGCAGGCAGGGCTCTGGGCTTCACGGGCAAGTGGGCCATCCACCCGCAGCAGGTGCCGCCTATCCACGCGGCCTTCAGTCCGAACGCCGAGGAACTGGCCCGCGCGCGCCGCACGGTGGATGCCCATGAGGCGGCGCTCGGCCGGGGAGAGGGGGCCATCACCGTCGATGGCCAGCTCGTGGACGAGGCCGTACTCAAGACGGCCCGCCGCCACCTGAAGGTGAAGCCATGAAACTGCTGGTTTGCGTAAGGCGCGTGGTCGACTTCGACGTCAAGGTCCGCGTCAAGTCCGACGGTCCCGGTGTCGACGCCGTTGCCAAGCTGCCGAAGGCGCTGGTCGATAAGGAACAACCCGGCCTCGTGATCCTCGGCAAGCAGGCGATCGCGTCGCGCCGCAGCTCTACAGACGACCAATCTTCTGAGGTTGACATGGCAATCGCGCAAATTCCCAAGGACGACGCTGAGTCAGGTCTCACCGAATCGCAAAAGCTGGCTCGGTACGCGCTGGGTCTGAGGTACGAGGACATACCGAACGACGTTCTCGACATCGCACGGGGACACTTTCTCGACGCGCTCGGGATCGCCTTGGCGTCGAGCACTTTCGACTTCGGCGCAGCCGTTCTAGAGGCCGCGCGCGAGCTCGGCACCGGCGGCCAAGCCCGGGCCGTCGGCTCGGCAACGCCGCTGCCGCCCGCTTCGGCCGCGCTGGTCAACGGCACGCTCGCGCACGGCCTGGACTTCGACGACACGCACATCGGCGCGATCTATCACGCCAGCGCGCCGGCCTTGGCGGCATCGCTCGCGGCAGGAGAGGCTGCATCCTCGAGCGGACGCGATGTCCTGGTCGCCTACGTGATTGCGATGGAAGTCGGCTGCCGCCTCGCGGGAGCGGCGCCTGGGGAGTTTCACAAGCGGGGTCTGCATCCGACCGCCATGTGCGGCCTCTTCGCCGCGGCTGTCGCCGCGGCGCGCCTGAATGATTCCGACGAGACGGCTTTGGTATCGGCGCTGGGGCTTTGCGGGAGCCAATCCGGCGGCATCCTGGAAATAGGTGACAGCTGGCTGAAGCGGCTGCACCCCGGCTGGGCAGCGCATGCGGGCTTGGTGGCCGAATCGCTTGGCCGAAAAGGCTTCAAGGGACCATCCACCGTGCTCGAAGGTGTGCATGGCTTCTTTGCGTCCCACCTCGGACAAGTGCCCAGCAACGAGCGGCTTCCGTCCCATAAGCTGGGTGAGCGTTGGCACATTCTCGGCCTGGCGTTCAAGCCTTATCCCTGCTGCCATTTCATTCACGCCTTCGTGGACGCGGCGTTGGCGCTTCGCGACGAGATCCAACTCGACCAGATCGAGCGCATCGAGTGCCCGCTCAGCGGGCCGCTTCATCACCTCGTCGCCGAACCACGCGAGCGACGCATCCGCCCGACCACGATCTACGAGGCACTGTTCAGCGTCCCGTACGACGTCGCCGTAGCGCTGGTACACGGCAAGGTGGACCTTTCGACCTTCTACGACTCGCCGCTGGACGATCCGAAGGTGCTCGACATCGCCTCGCGCACCCATTGCATTCAGGACCCAGACAGCGACTATCCGAATCACTACCCCGGCGAGGTGCGCATCACGCTCAAGGACGGCAGCGTGCGCAAGCGCCGCGAACCGACGAGCCGGGGCACGCCCGAGCGTCGCGTTTCGCGGGACGACATTTCCACGAAGTTCATGACCAACGCCACCCGTGCGATCGGCCAGCGCGAAGCGGAACGAGTGGCAACCGCTGTTTGGAACATGGAAGGGCTTGGGAACATCAAGCAGCTGGTCTCGCTTTGCTCGAAGAACTAGCGCGACGTCCACACAAGCGCGAAGGCGTCAAGACCGTCCAGCTCGTAGCCGGTCCGATCCAGGAAGTGGCGATGTCGGCCATCCCTTCTTCAAAACACTTAGACAAGACGGAGACAAAGAATGGAATACACCGCAGCGCAGCGCCTCGATCGGTTGCCGGAGACCAATTTTCATCGACGCATGGCCGGAATGATCGGCCTCGGCTTGTTCTTCGACGCGTTCGACCTTTACATGGCGAGCGGGATCATGCCCGCCCTCACTGCTTCCGGTTGGTCGAACATGCAGTCGAACGCCCACTTCGCGTCGGCCGGTGCCTTTGGAGCGCTGATCGGCGCGTTCATGGCCGGCTGGCTCGGCGATCGTTTCGGCCGGAAATTCACGTTCCAGTTCAACCTCGCCCTCTTCGGTATCACGTCCCTCGCGGCCGCGTTCGCGCCCGACATGACTTGGCTCATCATCTTGCGCTTCGTCATGGGCATCGGGCTCGGAGCCGAGATCGTCGTGGGATACGCGACCATCTCCGAGTTCGTGCCGCCTTCGACGCGCGGGAAGTGGGGGGCGATCCTGTTCTTCCTCGCCACCGCCGCACTTCTGATCTCCAACCTCGTCGCCTACTTCGTCATTCCGAACCTCGGCTGGCGGTGGATGTTCGGCATTGCAGGGATCGGCAGTCTCGCAGTCTGGATCATGCGCGCGCGGATGCCGGAGTCGCCACGCTGGCTCGAGCGCGTCGGTCGTCAAGCCGAGGCAAAGCGCATCGTGGACGAGATCGAATTCGAAGTCATGAAGGAAACCGGCCAGCCGCTGCCGCCACCGAAACCGGCGCGCACGGACACTCAGTCGAAGTTTTCGACCGCCCACCTGTTCAAGCCCCCCATCCTGCGCTCGACGCTGCTCGGGATCGTCCTCAACGTGGTCGCGCTGAGCACGCTCTATGGTTTCATCATCTGGCTGCCGACCTTCCTCGTGAAGCAGGGCCTGGCGGTGCAAGCGTCGCTCGGTCACACGGCGCTGATCTCTGTCGGTGGCCTCGTCGGCGTGGTCCTGGCCGGATCGTTCACCGACAAGTGGAGTCGCAAGAAATGGATCGTGGCGACTGCTTTCGTCACGGCGGCTCTCGGCTACGCGTATGCGAACGCGGGCACCCTCGAAGTCACCACTGCCGTCGGGATCGTCATGATCGCCTCGTTCTACTTCGGCTCGACCATGGGCTTCTCGACCTATGTCCCGGAGCTGTTCCCGACCGAGCTGCGCCTCCGCGGCACCGGCATTTCGAGCGTGGCGGGGCGAGCGGCTTCCATCGTCGCGCCGCAGGCAGTGACTGCACTGTTCGCCTTCAACGGCGTCAACGCCGTGGTCTACACCGTCATCGGCCTGCTCCTGTTCCAAGCCGTGTTCGTCGTCCTGTTCGGTTACGAGACGACGCGACGATCGCTGGATGAGCAATTCGTCGGAGCCCAATGAAGCTGTCGAACCCACAGCCAACTCGGTGCTCTGGAAAGCCCCGCCTACACGCCTGTTCACTCGACCGGACGCCCGCGCCTTGGAAAGTGCAGCTCGAAGCGAATTGTTCCGCTCGGCGAACATGAAACACGTGCCTCCCCATGATGGATCGCCATGATGGCCTTGACAATCGCCAGTCCCAACCCGCTGGACTCGGCTGGGCGGTCACGCGTCGCGTCGGCGCGATAGAAGCGGTCGAAGAGTCGCTCGAGCTGCTCAGCGGCAATGGGCATGCCATCGTTTTCGACAGCAATGATCGAACCAGACTCGTGCTGCGTCCCGATCAGACGCACGGTCGTGTTGATGGCGCTGTAGCGAAGCGCGTTGACGACCAGATTGTGAATGGCTCTCCGAGCCAGCGGCGCGTTTGCCCGTACGGACCCGCTCGCCTGTACCGAGAACCGCAAACCGGCCTCGTCTGCAGGCCCCTCGAAATAGTCGGCGATTCCCTGCAGTTCATCAGCCATTGCGAGCGTCGTGCGTTCGATGTCGAGCTCCGAATGATCGGCTCGTGCCAGAAACAGGATGTCGTCTACGATCAGGCGCAGTCGGTTCAACTCCTCGAGATTCGACTCCAGCACTTGCTGGTACTCAGTCGGAGTGCGCACGCGGTTGAGCGCGACTTGGGTTTGTCCGATCAACGCGCCAACCGGCGTGCGGATCTCGTGCGCCAGGTCAGCCGAAAACTGAGATAGCCGCTCGTAGCCCTGGGCGATGCGGTCGAGCATCGCGTTGAACACGGTGACCATCTCCTTCAGCTCTCGCGGAGCGTCGTGTTCCGGAAAGCGGATGGCGAGGTTGATCGGATGTATCTGCGCCGCTTGATCCGCCACACGGCGCAGAGGGCGGAGTCCATGGCGCAGCGCCACGTAAACAAGGAGTGCGGACGCGACGATCGACATCAGCGTGCTTCGAACGATCTGAGATCGACTCTCGCCGATCATCCGCATCTCGCTCTCGAGGGGATGCCCGGCCACTACCTCAACCAGCTGCCCGTCTTGTCCCGAGCGTGCAAGGCCCCTCACCCAATGCATCTGCGGGTGGTTGGTTGTCCGCAGCACGTCCTGCGCCACCATTTGTCGGCCCGCAGGCGCAAGCATCACGGCAGCGGGCACCGCCACGCGATCCGGATTGACCTCGACGAAGGGAACCTCTCCGGCGCGACGCAGTATGAGTACGTCGGTAGTTGCACCCAGGAGGGCCTCGAACAGCAGAGAGCGGTCGCGCAGGTCTTGGATCGTCCGCGCGTCGCCAACGAGACGGCGGAAATGCTCTGCACGGTTGATGAGCTGATCGTCGGCATGCGCGTTGATGGCGGTTCGTGCAAAGAAAAAGAAGTACGCACCGAGCATGCTGGTCATGGCGAATGCGATGAAGCCGCACAGCAGCGTCACCCGCACCGCGAGCGATTGTGGAAGCCAGTGTGACTTCAATCCGGGCTCTCTTCTGGGTCGCCGAGTGCATCGCCGAAGGCGTAGCCGACATTGCGCACCGTGTGAATCAACGGCGTGGCGAAAGGCCGGTCGATCTTGGCGCGCAACCGCTTGATCGCCACATCCACGACGTTGGTGTCGCTGTCAAAGTTCATGTTCCAGACTTCAGACGCGATCAACGTGCGCGACAGCGCTTCCCCCTGACGCGTCACAAGCAAGTGCAGCAGCAGATACTCCTTGTTCGTCAATGCGATTTCCACACCCTCTCGCGTGACCCTGCGTCGCAGCACATCCAGCTTGAGGTCTGCCACTTCGTACATGTCGGCATTGCGGGCGACGCCCCGCCGCAACAGCGTGCGGATGCGCAGCACGAGTTCGGTAAAGGAAAATGGTTTCACGAGGTAGTCGTCGGCGCCAAGTTCAAGTCCGCGGATGCGATCGCTCAACTGATCCCGTGCAGTCAGGAACAGCACGCGCACGTCGCCCTTCTCGCGAAGCGCCGGCATGATCTGCCACCCGTCGATGCCGGGAAGAGTCACGTCGAGAACAACAAGGTCGTAGTCGTTTTTCAGCGCCGCGTGGAGGCCGTCAGGCCCAGTGCGTGACAAATCGACGGCGTAGCCGCTCTCGCGGAGCCCCTTCTTCAGGTAGTCGCCGGTCTTGGGGTCGTCCTCGATGACCAAGATCTTCATGCGAGCGGATTTTGCCTTGACGAGGTACGGACCGCGTGACGTTTTTGTCATCGACTTGTCACCCCCTCGGACGACCAAATCTTTAAAGTCTCTTCGTCCGCATCGCCTGGTTCACACAAGGAAAAGGCCTGTCGTATGCGCAGGCCGTTCATGGCGCGGCCTCGCGCAGGACTCGCTCGAATCCGCCATCCTCCCCGACCATTCCATCTCAAGGAACTGTATATGCATCAACGCCTCAATTCGCTTATCGCCGCCAGCATCGTCGCGCTGGCCTTCGTCGTTCCCGCCATCTCTTCCGCAGCAGGCCCGGGCGATGCGAGCGTGCGCGTTCGCGGCACTGTTGTCGCCCGCAACGGCGACCAGCTCGAGCTGAAGTCTCGCGAAGGGAATCTTGTCATGGTCAAGCTCAAGCAAGGCTGGGTCGCATCCGGCGTTGCCAAGGCAGCGATCTCTGACATCAAGCCTGGCGACTACGTCGGCATTGCCTCGCTGCCCAAGGCGCAGGGCGGAGACGGCGCACTCGAGGTCGTCATCTTCCCTCCGGCCATGAAGGGAGCGTCTGAAGGCAGCTTCGGTTGGGATCTTCAGCCGAACAGCTCCATGACCAATGCCACGGTCTCCAATGCTGTGAAGTCTGTGGAAGGGAGCGCCGTGACGGTCACGTACCACGGCCAGGAAAAGAAGATCTCGATTCCGACGGGAACGCCGGTGGTAACGCTTACCGAGGCCACGCCCGATGACGTCAAGGCTGGCGCAGTCGTCTTCGTCCTGGCCGAGAAGGATGCCGCGGGCAATCTCTCTTCCGGCCGCCTCGTTGTCGGAAAGAGCGGCGTCGTTCCGCCGATGTAACGGATAGCCGGCCGGTCCCAACTCCGCCGTCAACCCGAACGAGTCCCCTATGGATACATCTGCTTCAGAAGCGATCGCTGAACGCCAGATCCGCGTGCGAAGACACAGCGTGCCCGTGCGGCTGACACATTGGCTGAACGCCTTGTGTCTCACGCTGCTGCTGGCGAGCGGACTTCAGATCTTCAACGCGCATCCGCGGCTCTACGTGGGCAAATACGGGGCGGACCATGAGACGCCCATCATCGAGATCGCCAGCGAAGGCTTGAAGGACACGATTCGCGGCACGGCACGGTTGGGCGGTCTGAGCGTCGACACCACAGGATTCCTTGGCGCGAGCAAGGAAGATGGGGTCGTCGTGGCCCGCGCCTTTCCGACCTGGCTGACGCTGCCCTCGTATCACGACCTGGGCGCCGGCCGTCGCCTGCACTTCACTTTTGCTTGGCTGCTGGTGATCAACGGCTTGCTCTACTTGGCTTACGGGTTTCTGAGTGAGCATTTCCGGCGCGACCTGTTGCCGACGAAGGACCAGGTCAGCCGGCGGCACCTCTGGCAGGAAATCAAAGACCACGCGCGGCTGCGCTTCGCAAAAGGCGAAGAGGCACGTCGATACAACGCCCTGCAGAAGATGACGTACCTGATCGTCGCCTTCGTTCTGTTGCCGCTGATGGTTGCAAGTGGCCTGGCGATGTCACCCGGGATCGACGCGGCGTTCCCGCTACTTCCCGAGTTGCTAGGAGGTCGAGCCACAGCCAGGACACTGCACTTTCTCACTGCCTTTTCACTCGTGGTATTCGTCATGGTGCATCTGGTCATGGTCGCCGTATCGGGCGTATGGAACAACCTGCGCTCGATGATCACGGGCCGCTACGCAATCGAGGTTGATGGAGGTGCGCAATGATGAAGACGCCTTCTCGGCGAGGGTTTATTGGCAGTGCTCTTGCCGGCCTGGGCGCCGCCGCGCTCTCCGGATGCGATCGCCTGGTGCAGAGCGGTCCGACTGACCGGATTCTTCGCAGCACCGAACATCTAACGATGAAGGCCCAGCGAGCGCTTCAAGCGCGGGGGACGCCGGCGGCGGAGTTCAGTGAGTCCGACCTTTCGCCCGTCTTCCGGGCCAACGGAACACGCTTGCCAGCATCCGACGAGTACGCCCGACTCATGGATGGCAAGTTCGCCGACTGGCGACTGCGAGTTGACGGGTTGGTCCAGAAGCCCCTGGGCTTGTCGTTGGACGATCTCATGCGTCTTCCCTCGCGCACCCAGATCACGCGACACGACTGTGTCGAGGGGTGGAGCGCGATCGCAAAGTGGCAGGGCGTCCAGCTCGGACGAATCCTTGGCACAGCTGGACTGTCCCCAGGCGCCCGTTATGTCGTTTTCCATTGTGCCGACGAGCTCGAGCAGAGTCTGGATGGCAGTGGTCGCTACTACGAGAGCATCGACTTGCTCGATGCATGGCATCCGCAGACGATTCTTGCCTACGCGATGAACGATCGACCGCTGCCCGTTGAGCATGGCGCGCCGCTCAGGCTTCGTGTGGAACGTCAGCTCGGATACAAGCAGGCCAAGTACCTCATGCGGCTGGAGGTGGTGTCGAGCTTCGATCGTCTCTGGGGCGGCAATGGCGGCTACTGGGAAGACCGCGGCTACGAGTGGTATGCAGGCATCTGAGCATCGATCGCCAACACCAACACCAACACCAACACAAGGACCTTCTTCCATGCCCACGAACCTCAACTCCTCCAACATTGACCAGGAGCAGTGGCTGAAGCGCTACTACTACGCTCGTGCCCTGTTCTCAATTGTCTGGGTGGCCGCCGTGCTCGTCGTAGGCGCGAAGGTGCCTACGGTCGCCGCGATACTGCTGGTCGCGTACCCGGCGTGGGATGCTGGCGCAAACTGGGTCGATGCTGGATTCAGCGGCGGTCTTGCGCTCAATCGCACCCAGCGCATGAATGTCTGGGTCAGCGGGATCGCCGCGCTGGCCGTGGCTCTCGCGCTGCATCAAGGCATGAATGCGGTGCTAGCGGTGATAGGCGTATGGGCGATCGTCGCCGGCCTTCTCCAATTGGGCACCGCGCTGCGTCGATGGAAAAGTCACGGCGCACAGTGGGCCATGGTCCTGAGCGGCGCTCAATCTGCGCTTGCCGGTGGCTTCTTTGTGGCCCAGTCGCGAATGGACGCACCTCCCCAATTGGCGAGCGTCGCAGGCTACGCCGGTGTGGGGGCGCTCTATTTCCTCATCTCGGGCATATGGCTGACGGTGAGCCACATGCGGCGCCAGGGACAGGTGGCCTGAGTGGCGTCTCTCGCTGGGGCGCGATCGCGCGCCTGACCTCAATGCGATGACACCCAGACCTGCTCTCCTGGCAGTCGTGGCATCGCGAAACTCGCCTTCAGGCGCGCCACCTCTTCGCCGGGACTGCGCCCAAAGAGCCGCTTGAACTCGCGGCTGAACTGCGATGCACTTTCATAGCCGACTTCGATGCTCGCCGCCGCGGCCGTCTTCTCATTGCGCAGCATCAGCAGCCGGGCCTGATGCAGTCGGACCGATTTGAGATATTGCATCGGTGAGCTGTGGGTCACGGCCCGGAAGTGGGTGTGGAAGGTCGGAATGCTCATGCCGGTTTCGCTGGCCAAGCGGTTGACGGTCAGGCGTTCGTTGAACGTTGTATGGATCCGCCTGACCGCCCTGGCGATCTTTCCGAATTGACCTGGACTTGCGAGCGCGGCACGCAACGCCGGACCTTGATCGCCGCTCAGAACGCGGAGATAGATCTCGCGGACGATCGACGAACCGAGCAGCGCCGTCTCCACCGGCGAGGTCATCGCTTCGAGCAGGCGAAGGACTGTTTCCGCGAGCCGATCGTCCATCGGCGTCGACACCATGCCGACGGGGCATGCCGATGGCGTGCCGGCGAGCTCGTCGAGTTGCAACGCGAGTGCGCCCAGTACGGCGAAATCGAGGCCGATGTAGATGGCCAGCAAGGGCTCTGCAGCCGTTGCATCGGTCTCCATCGTGAAGGGGACGGGAACAGCAACGGCCAGGTAATGTTGGGCGTCGTACAGATACACCCTGTCGGCCCAGAAGCCGCGCTTTCGCCCCTGGCAAACGATCACGATCCCCGGCTCGTAAAGCACAGGCGTCATGGAGAGAGGGCGGTTCGAGCGAAGGAACCGCACATCAGGCAACGCTGTCAGCGTGTAGCCCTCCTGCGGCGCCAGAGACTTCATGAGGCCCACCATTCGGGCCTGTCGAGCGGCGACGGCTACGGAAGCAATCGTTCGTGATTTCGCCATGACGCGCCCTCGGGGTGAAATCCCATTGTGCATCCGGGAAGCGCAGATTTAGCCCGACCAGCATTCGAAGTCATAGGATTAGGCAACAACGACAGACAAACGCACCTGGGCGGCGATGGCCTCGAAATCTAGACTCTGGCCATGACTTCATCAAAGACACTTTTCATCACGGGCGTGAGCAGCGGCTTCGGCCGTGCGATCGCGAATGCAGCTCTCGACGCTGGCCATCAAGTCGTCGGTACGGTGCGCAACGAAGCCGCGGGCGCCGAGTTCGAGGAGCAGCTTCGTGGACGAGCGCACGCACGATTGCTGGACGTCAGCCAATTCGACACCATCGCTCCGCTCGCCGCCGAGGTCGAGTCACGGATCGGCCCTGTGGACGCCGTCATCAACAACGCGGGCTACGGGCACGAGGGAATCCTTGAGGAATCGCCGCTGGATGAGATGCGCCGGCAGTTCGACGTCAACGTCTTCGGGGCGGTGGCAGTGATCAAGGCGTTCCTTCCATTCATGCGCATTCGCCGTCGCGGTCACATCGTCAACATCACGTCGATGGGCGGCACGATCACAATGCCGGGCATCGCCTACTACTGCGGGAGCAAGTTCGCGCTCGAAGGCATTTCGGACACGCTTGCCAAGGAGTTGAAGGGCCTCGGCATTGCAGTGACCGCCGTGGCGCCAGGCTCCTTTCGAACGGACTGGGCCGGGCGTTCGATGGTGCGTTCACCGCGCAGCCTCTCTGACTACGACTCGATGTTTGACCCGATTCGCCGCGCGCGCATCGACAAGAGCGGCAATCAACTGGGCGATCCCCACAAGGCCGCGAAGGCGATCCTGCAATTGCTGGAGATGCAAGCGCCGCCGGATCACGTGCTCCTGGGAAGCGATGCCCTGACACTTGTACGCGCGAAGCTCGCGGCCATGTTGGAGGACATCTCACGCCACGAGGCGTTGACCCGGTCGACCGACATGACTTGAAAGGATGTCAACCATTGACGATAGCGAAGCGACGGCGGAACGTGCCGCGCTGGATCGGATCGCCTAACCCGGCAGAGTCCGAAACCGAAGGGTTAGTCTCGACGGCACGAGCGTCGGCTTTCGGGCGCGTAATCGTTCCGGGCGTATGTCCGTTCTGGGTCGGTAGCGACCCGTCGACCCGAAGCGGAGCAGTCGTTCGATCGGGCTCGGACGATGGTGACGCCGATTGGAGGACATGGGCCTCCGCCGCCCCTCGTTAGCCGGCAATGTCAGCAGTACCCTGGTACCGGCCGCTGGTGGCGAGGCCGCGTGCGAGCCCCAACGACTGCAATGTTCCGACACCGTGAGTTCGACGGCTGGCGGCGACCACCAGCAACCGCTGCGGAACAGCCGTTCGCGACGCGAAGCCCAAGAACGGCAGTCGAGCTCGTCGCGGGTGCCGGTGAAGCCGCTGAGGTTGAGTCGCAAGGGGTCCATTCGAAGTCCCTCGGGGTTGTTGAGGCACCGGCGATTGCGGGAGCGCGCAGATGCTATGCGTGATCGGCTTCGAGCAGCACCGCATTCGGGAACGCAGCGCCATGCTTCGATTCGAACCGGAGCGGCTTCAGGAAGCGCCGCT
>Ga0105238_10002556_pt1 | contig 18174 bp, 19 predicted proteins | sample KBSC34metaG_FD_81526 | JGI IMG/M metagenome (GOLD analysis project Ga0105238, IMG submission 81526) | Corn rhizosphere microbial communities from Kellogg Biological Station, Michigan, USA - KBS C3-4 metaG | ecosystem: Host-associated > Plants > Roots > Rhizosphere > Soil | place: Michigan, USA... | reverse complement strand
GGAGATTTCGACTCTCTCCACATCAAAAGGCAGAGACAAGCCGCCGGCGCCGGCGGCCTGCAGCCCTCCTCTTCCGACGAGGTCACTTTCACAGCCCAAACCTGCGATGTAGACTCTCACAACGCTTGGTACAAAAGATCGGTCAGGTCCAGTTTTTTTCCGCTTGCCGAATAACTTCGGTGAACCTGGCCTGGACTAGACCTGTCGAAGGCCGTTGACAGAGTTCTGAGTCGGGAACCGCGAGGCCTCCTTCAAGAACAAATTGGCCATGAGGTTTGACGCTATACCACACCCGTGAGATAGTTGTGCGCTTCTGTTGCCCGGGGGAAGATCCGCCAGGCCCGACAAGCCATCGAGGAGCTCCAAGTTTCATGATCCGTCTGATTCCGCGAGAAACCAAGTTCTTCCGTATGTTCGCGGAAGTGTCGCAGAACCTTACTGAGGGCGCCCGTCTCTTGCAGGATATTCTGAAGCGCCCGGCCAATATGGGAGAAAGGCTAGATAGGCTACAGGATATCGAGCATCGGGGGGATGACATAACCCACTCTATTATTACGACGTTGAATCAGACATTTATCACCCCGTTCGATCGCGAAGACATCCATCGGTTGACTTCTTCGCTGGATGACGTGCTGGATTTTGTCAACTCCGCAGGCGTGCGGCTCAGGCTGTACCGGATCGATGCGCCGCCATTGGTTGCCGCAGAGTTGGCGGGATTAATCGTGCAGCAGTCAGAAGAGTTGGCCAAGGGAGTGTCGCTGCTGGAGCACAATCAGCGTGTACTGGAGCATTGCGTCGAGGTCCATCGCTTGGAAAATGAGGCCGATCGCGTAAGCCGCAACGCTATTGCTGAGCTGTTCGACAATGAGAAAGATGCTATCCATCTGATCAAGATGAAGGAATTGTATGAAGTGCTCGAAATGGCGACGGACAAGGCCGAAGACGCCGCCAACGTACTTGAAGGCGTCGCCTTGAAGAGCGCCTGATGGTTTTCAGTTCCGACACCACCATCCCAGCAAGGGGACCCCGCCGGTGAATACCGGATTGCTGCTGCTAATCATCACCGTGGCCGTTGCCCTGGCCTTTGATTTCTTAAACGGCTTCCATGACGCCGCCAACAGCATTGCTACTGTGGTCTCCACCCGCGTTTTGTCACCCAAGCTGGCCGTGATCTGGGCGGCCTTCTTTAACTTCGTGGCTGCATTCGTTCTAGGAACGGCGGTAGCTAAGACCATTGGCAAAGGCATGATTCGGCTGGATGACGTGACCCAGTACGTGGTCATCGCCGGCCTGGCCGGGGCCATTGTGTGGGACTTGCTAACCTGGTGGTGGGGTCTGCCGACCTCTTCGTCGCATGCCCTGATTGGCGGCTACGCGGGCGCAGCCATGACCCGAGCGGCCTTGAACCACGGAGTTGCCAACGCCTCTTCCGTGATCCTGCCCCATGGCTGGACGCTGACTCTGATTTTCATCGTGATCGCTCCGATTATGGGGCTGGTACTCGCGCTGTTGTTTTCTTCGGCCAGCTATTGGATTCTGCGTAACCGGACGCCGGGGCAAGTCGACAAGTGGTTTCGAAAGCTGCAATTGCTGTCGGCGGCGGCTTACAGCCTCGGCCATGGCGGGAACGACGCCCAAAAGACGATGGGCATCATCGCGGGAGCGCTGTTCACTGCTGGATACATGTCCCCGGATGAAATCACCCACGAATGGGGCCGCTTCAAGTGGTTCATTATCCTCTCCGCCCACACCGCCATCGCCCTAGGCACATACTTCGGGGGCTGGCGCGTTGTCCATACAATGGGTTCGAAAATTACCAAACTGAGGCCTCTGGGTGGATTTTGCGCAGAGAGCGCCGGGGCTTTGACCCTGTTCGGCACGGCCCTGGCGGGTATTCCGGTCAGTACCACGCATACGATTACCGGGGCGATTATTGGAGTGGGCGCGGTCCATCGTTTATCGGCCGTGCGCTGGGGAGTGGCACGGCGCATTGTGTGGGCCTGGATCATTACAATTCCTGCTTCCGCAGCGGCTGCGGGGCTGACTTTTTGCATCATCCGGCTGGTCCATGCCGCTGCTTAGGAAACCGGCTGTTGCACTTGATCTCAAACCGGTCCGCCACTAAATTCCGCCTGGCTTCTATTCTGAGTTGACCAGAACCAAATTGCGTTCTAACCGCGCGGAGCGAGCTCTCCAACGTTACGTACGTCACGCAAAGGGGGAAGCGGTTCACGCCATGCCGGAGAATTGAAGATCGAACCAAATGCAAGAACAAGAGAATGCGTTGGGCGGCGATTCTGCTCAATCCTGCCGCTCATGCCAGGTTGGTCGGGATGGCTATGGCCAGCTTTTGACTTTTTCTTTCCACTGAACGGCGCAAGAAAGGTAAAGAGCTTCAACGCCTAGGATAGTGCTCGAGGACTAGCACGTGAACTATCCGTGAGACCCTGGTTACTCTGCAGGGATCGATAACACGTCCCTCGAGATCTGGTCTTGGGTGATGCTCTCTTTGAACTTGGACACGACCTTAGGCGTGTGGCCTTTGACCATTTGCCGGATTTCGGGCCTGAACTCATGGAAGAGGTTGATCCCCGCATCGCCGCCAACCGTCGAACCAAGAGTCTTGAACGTCGACGAAGCAGAGCGCGCCCAATATGGGCGGTAAGCCGTGGCGATAACGACCGATGTCAACAACCCGAGGAAATACGACGTGTTCAGTGTCCTCTCTCCGGAGTCCCTGCGCGTGATTAGAATGCGCGAAACCGCGTAGGTGGCCCGACGCAGAAAGCTGGCACTGGTCGAAGGGTAATAACGCGGGTCCTGCTTGAGCAACGATGGATACAGGTACCTTCCGAAAAAGGCACTGGACTCCTTTTGAATCAATGCGTCCTTATAGAGAGTGGCTAAACCGGGGCGCGCTCCCGGAGTGACGTGTTCCGAATCTGTTTCTCGCATTATGGCAGCATTGACACCAACTGCGCCCAGTGTCAGAGGCGAGCGTGCTTCATTGATGAACGTTTGAAATTTCCCTACTTGTGGCGCGCGCTGTACCGACGGAGCATCAGGGAGAGATCTCAAAGTAGGCATCTCCTGGTGCTGGCTTTGGAATGAGTTTGAGCCGTCAATCCGTAGGCCTGGGAGGCCACCTTCGCCCTGGCACAACGCCCCGGAAGCAGCCAACAGAACAAAAGAAATGACCCGCATTGGAGCAGTTCGCTTCACCATAGCTGGCCCCTGCAAACGCGACCACTGACTCTTGGCCCAGCGGCGGACCTTCATTGGTGGGACAGTTCCCAATTTGGCGGCCCGACCGGCATTAACTGGGCCGTTGTCAGGCCCTTCTGTGATCCACCCCTCAGCGTGCACTGACACAGTCTGCACGCCGGATGCCAATCGAAAACGTTCGCCTGCAAAGGATTAGGCCGAAGAAGACCAGAGGTATGCAGTTTCTGCGGGTCTTAAAGGACAATTTCTCATACCGTAAATACGGTAGATGGATACTGCCAATATTTCTTTTAATCCTTTTGATTTGTATGCGCCTGACGGCTACCAAGGCAGCACGGGCTGTAGCCGTCCCCGTATTATTTCCTCACTTCGTTTTCGTCAGAGAAGCCGAACATCACTGCGTTCAGTATCGACGGGTCTTCAATTCACCGCGAGAACCTGCGGCAGGCGAGGTTGTCGTCCCTCTATTGTCAGACATACCGGGAGTATAGACGGCAGGAGATTACAACAATGACCAGATTTCTGGGCGTGTGGAGCGGGAAGTGTGTAAACAAAAGCTCTGTTACGACACAGTACAGTTGTGCGGGATGACTGTCGAAGCTGACGACACGAGTGATCTTCCATACCCCATCTTCGTTTTGCCACAAGTGAATGAACTTCGCCTCGCCGACAGACACAGGCCAGTCGGTTTGATGTCCGCTGGCCACTACAGACCGGGGATGTGGACGTGCGCCATTCCCGGAAATTTGTGAGGACTACATGAATCGTGCGCCATCAACGGAAGGATAAGAAAATCCCCGGACAACGTGGGAAAGCCACCTAGCCCGATCGGCAGGCTGAACGCTATGAGGGCAGACTTTGGTAGTGGGTCAGTGTGGATATCCACGGTGTAGCCAAACCGTCTGGCGCGTGGGAAACTGGAGGCATGAAAAAGCCAGAATTGACCGACATGGCTTGGCTTGGACCAAAGGAAGAAATGGATCGCGCCAGTCATCGCTTCGGCAAATGCTCTGAGTGCCATGAGATCATCTGCGTCGAAAAGGCCGTGACGGACGGCCCGAGTACTCAGGGAGAAACCACTGAAATGCTGTACGAAGCGTTTCGCGCACACGTTAAGCTGAAGCACTCCGAGGACTTCAACCTAGCCGATATCCCAGCCACAGAACGGCACCAGGCTTAAGCATGACCATCGGCAAAGGCAAATACCCTCGCGATCCAACCAGCTTGGCAAGTGGATCGTAGATCGCTCCGCGCTTGAACCCCCGAGGAATTTATCGTCCCCGACCCGTCCCAAACAGGCCTCAGATCTTTTCGCATACGCGGCGTCATAGGCCGCAAGGGTGGTCAGATCGACGGAAGCGTCGGCTCAAGACCATGACGAAGGAACAGCCGCGGAAGGTGGCTGCAAAGGCGCCGAACGCCCGCTGGGCAAGAAGCACGGTCGAGAAAGGTCATAAATGACCAACCATGCTGGCGTGCCCGGTATCAACATTCGGCGGGTTTGGTACATTCTTGACTCGCATGAAGAGCGAATCAGGATTCCGTGCGGGCGCTGGAATCTGCACAAGTACCTGAACGGTGATCTGGCAACCAGAAACTTGATTCCGCATAGATCATGGATGCAGAGCGCGATGGTGAACAATCCCAGAAACTCGAACAAGCCAATCATCCCTCCACCGGTGAGGACCAAGGTACCGCAAACGATCCCACGGGCAAAGGGTTACAGATGTTAAGTGGATGTAAACGATTGCAACGGTCTCAGCTGCTCAAATTTGCATTGACATACGATCTCTTCCGGTATCAGAATGTCGGCCTTCATTACGTGACGGTTTCATCGTATCGGGCCTCCGGTGACGACGCCCTGCGGGCTTCATAATTCTCAGGCGGATGTAAGTCAGAAAATTATGCGCGGTTGACTACCAGGGCAGACTCGGAATAGGCGAGATTGTGGCTGCCTTACCGGAGGCGTTGTGTGGCGCTTGACGTTTTCCGCTCTCGTTCTGTCGACCCTCGGTTTGACGATAGCCATCGAGGGTTGTGGCGGTGGTGGCAATGGTTCAGAGACTATTCCCCCCGTGACTGTGTCAGTGGTCCCGCCTACGGCGATCGTGCCAGCCGGAACCACGGCGCCATTCACAGCTACTGTGACCCATGATTCGGGAGCCAAAGGCGTCGCGTGGAGCGTTTCATGTTCTGCGGCCCCGTGCGGCACGGTTTCACCAACGACGACCGCCAGCGGGGTATCCACGACCTATACGGCTCCAGCGAGCGGGCCGGCAACTGACTTAGCCGTGACGCTCACCGCTACTTCTGTGGCCTCCGCATCTGCATCGGCTTCCGCCGGCATTACAGTCCCGGGAGTGATTCCCGTCGTCTTGATAACGCCGGTACCGACCACGGTGGCTGCCGGGACCACTGTGCAGTTCACGGCCAACGTCACCAACGATCTCGCAAACAAGGGTGTGACATGGGCCGTTTCGTGTTCCGGAGCAGACTGTGGCACCATTTCCCCCACTGCGACTTCAAGTGGGGTGCCAACCACCTACACCGCCCCGGCTGCCATTCCCACAGGCGATTTGAACGTGCTGGTTACGGCCACCTCCGGAGCTAATCCATCGGCAGTCGGTGGCGTGCCCTTTATCGTTCCGGGAACCGCCGTGTCCATCGACATGCAGAGCGCAACCGATTTGGACGCGGGTGGCAAGGCTCAACTCTCAGCGACTGTGAGCAACGAGCCCTCCGACCAAGGGGTGAGCTGGGCGGTGTCGTGTTCGCCGGCTCCCTGCGGCGGTGTATCGCCCACAGTGACGAAGAACGGGGTGGTTACTACTTACACAGCTCCTAGCACTCCACCCGACAGCGATTTGTCGGTGACCTTGACGGCCACATCAGTGTTCAATAACGGAGCAACCAATTTCGCAACCATCACAGTGCATGCGGTCACAGTCGCCGTTGCGCCAGGAAGTGTGCTGCTTCCAATCGGCGTGACCCAAGACTTCACGGCCACAGTGGCTCACGACCCCGGGAACAAGGGCGTCGCTTGGACCGTAGCCCAAAACGGAGCGGCGTGTTCAGGGTGCGGGACGGCAGCTCCTTCCAACACTGCTAGCGGCAACCCAACCGCCTACACGCCGCCGCCGGCTGTGCCCTCAAACCCGCTCGTGACCCTCAATGCGACGTCCGTGGAGAGCGCGACGGCCGCGGCCATCGCTTCGATAACCTTAACCATGGGTAGCGCAAAACTGGTTCCCAACAGCTTGAATTTTGGCGTAGTCGCAACCGGGGCAACGAGCAAACCAAAGACTGTCTCCGTGACTAATACGGGAACTTCTAGCCTGAACGTCACCGGCATCACAACCAGCGGCAAATTTGACCAGACGAACGATTGCGGGGCGAGCGTCGGGGCCGGGGTCACCTGCACCATTTCGGTTGTTTTCAAGCCCACTGAGACGGGCACGACAACCGGCGACCTTACCATCACCGACAGCAGTACCGACAGCCCGCAGCACGTTAGTTTGTCGGGAACCGGGTTTGACATTCCATCCTGCCACGTGCAAATAAAGAAAGCCCTTGAGAGCTCTCCGGTGCGCTCCGCTTTAGCCACCTTCGGGACAGTGGAGACGCCCGGCCCAACCGGGCCCAACAGCGTCGGGACTCGCACCATGCGTCTAGTGGACTCGATGCGTGACGATCCTTTCTTGACGAACGGTACCAGGCGAGAGTTGATGGTGCGGTTCTGGTATCCAGCATTTCTTAAACAAGCATGTAGGGCCGCAGAGTACACACCGCGGGCCGTCTGGAGCTACTTCTCCCAGTTGATGAACCTACCCCTGCCAGCCGTGGTAACCAACAGTTGCCGGGAGGCGCCCGTGTCCGAGGGCGCACATCCCGTGGTGATCTTTAGTCACGGCTACACGGGTACCTTTACCGACTACACCTTCATTTTCGAGGAACTCGCAAGCCATGGTTATGTGGTGGCGTCGGTCGATCACACTTACGAAGCGACCGCAGTCGAGTTCCCGGATGGCCGGTTCGTACACTCAGGTTTTGGTAGCCATTTGGGCAAGACCATGATTCATGACGACCAAGCGTTAGCCTTCGCTCTGGGAGTACGGCTCGACGATCTGAGATTCGTCGCGAATGAGCTATTGCGGCTCAATTCGACAGTGAATAGCCCCTTTGCCGGGCGGCTGGATATCAGCAGAATCGCGGTTGCGGGTCATTCCATGGGCGGGCTGACCGCTGCGCTCGGGGCGGAACGCGAATCCCGTTTCAAGGCCGGCGTTATTATCGATGTCCATGACGGCGCGGTGCCTGATGCTGTGGTGAAGACCACTCGCACACCGGTGCTTATCCTCGCTTCGGGCCGCGAGCAATGGACGGAGAACGAATGCAAGTTATGGAGCAACTTGCGTGGATCCAAGGTCGCCGTAAATCTGAGGGGTTCAGAGCACCTGACTACCTCGGATGCAGTGTGGCTTGCTAGGGGCGCGGTAAGGACAGGCACGATGGGACCAGAGAAAGCTGTGCAGGCAGTGCGCAACTATATCCGCGCATTTCTGGACACAAGTCTGCTGGGAAAACCGGCGGATTCGTTGCTGACAGGACCGTCCGCGGAATATCCCGACGCAACGGTCACCATGCAGCAGCAATCGCTGTGCAGTCCACCAGCGAAAGCAAAGCAATAGGCGGGGCTTTCCGGCTTTCATGCCAATCTGAAGCCCCTGGTTTGGGCGGATCTATTACGAGCCGTGCTGGTACCCCTTGCGCTTAGGTGAAACAACTTAGGCGGGGCAAAACAGAGCGCCCCGCTCGAGCCCGAGAGTGGAGGCGCTCAGGTTGAGGATGGTTTGTCTCCGGTCTAGTTCACTGTGCTGGCGACCGAGGAGAATACAATTACACTCACAACCCCATAGCAAGCTGCTGGTCCAACTCGGTGGGCAGAATTTCTCATCTCAAGAGAAGAGATCTGCGGCAGGCAGCGCGGCTTCGATCAAGGAGAAATCATGGCAAACCCATTTGTCCATGTGGAACTGAATACGGCCGATCCCGAGAAAGCGAAGGCATTCTATTCCAATTTATTTCAGTGGCAACTATCGAATGTGCCAAACGCGGCTGTGCCAACCGGCACATATACTACGATCGAGGTGCGAGAAGGAACCGGTGGTGGAATCATGAAGCAAGTTGCGGGCGGACCTTCGGGATGGCTTGCGTATGTTGAGGTCGACGACATTCGCGCCGCAACCAAGAAAGCAGAGTCGTTAGGAGCCGAAATCATGAAGGACGTCACAGAAGTGGTGGGCATGGGCTGGCTTAGCTTTATCCGGGACCCGACCGGTGCGGTTCTGGGCCTGTGGCAGTCCGCATCGAAATGACAGGGGTCCTGCTTCACTGAGCCAATGCAGTTGGTGGGATTATTCAGCAGAAACTGAGCGGGCGGCTCGATGAAAAACATAGTCACATTGCTACTGGCCGTCTATCCGGTGCCTGTGCCAGAGCAGTTGCCGCAGATCGCGATCCTCCCAGCTCGGCACCCAGATCTGCGGGAATCCTTCAAACCAGCGGGCATGCCCGCTGGCCTCCATCCCCACACGCACCTTCTGGCCCGCTAGTGCACGAGTGGTTTCACTCGACGGAGCCGGGCCCTTTGGAAATGGGCGGGCGGTCCCAAATGCTTGAAACGGACTGCTCGACCATCGCCTCAACCTGAGCTTCATCGCTGACATCGCAGCGGATAGCAATCGCCTTATGGCCAGCAGTCACCAGCATGCAGTTCGGGCAATTGCTGGGGATTGCCCGAAAAAGTCCAGTACGAGGGCTATTTTCCCACATCGTTCGGCGAACAGCTGGATTTATTCCGGACTGAGTAAAAGAATCGCCGAATCAGTACAATTTTGTGGCTTCTCTTACGATCCGGGCAGCGCCTTGGCTCGCGTCCTCGTGCTTGCATTTGTGTTTATCAAATTGAATCACCCTGTCTATTTCCGCGTTGTCCTCTACTGGCTGTTTGGAATGAAACTGCATGTTGCACGCTTCGCAGATGCCTATGGCAACGGGGGTACGCTTCACTATCCTAAGATTGCGCTTGGGCATGCTTGGCCCCTTTTTTGAGTGCAGGAATAGTTTCCCACAGGCGAGGAGGGCATTGCCAGCCGGGTGGGTTTCAAACTACACCACTACCGACGAGTGCGATCGTTGCAGAAGGACGTGACAGCGGCAGATCGGCGACGGCCCATGCATTAGCGTGCAGTACCCAAAATGTAATGCGGCAGGCGACTCGCCGAGATCTGTCATTTCGCCAGTACCTAATCCGCCGCAGCACACCCAACATGAGGATACTGCAAGGACGCTCCCAAGACACACCCACGAACGTCCTTCAGAGGCCCAACCTTCGCCCGGTTGGGCCCTTTCGCCGCATACGGCATTCGATCTGCTCAAAATCCACCGGCCGTTTTCGAAACACTCCCTGGTAAGCGCGGAATCGGGGCGCAATCGTGTGCTCAGTTCGGGGGCATCACCAGTGCTGGCCCGGCAACACAGAGTGCGATCGCAGCGCCGTCGGCATGAGCCATGGAGCGAACTAGTTCCACCACATTCTTCAGGAAAGCCGATATCGGCCGTCCTGCCCGCGTATTATTCTTTCGATCGCGAGGATTCCGGTGTCTGCAAGGTCGGGAACAATCAGAGCAGGCGGGGCGTGATCGCGCGCAGCTGCAAGTTCGGTACGTGATTAGCCATTGGCCCTCTTGCTTCACCGATGGTTGAAGTGCAGCGAGGACAGATGGATGTCTTCGTCGCAGAGGTCCAACACTAGTTGGATGGCGTCCACCGGGGTCAAGTGCCAAAAAAGGGTTGTGAAATCGGAGGAGCGCGGCCTGGTTCGGACATAGGCGCCCCGCGATGAACGAAATGATCCTTGGAGTGATTGTCACACCAAAGGGTTACGGCGGTTTCTACGCTTTTCAAGACGTATAGAAGGCGGTTTGCATCGGCTCAGTGCCCATTGGAGGCTTATACAGCGATTCTTTCGCCAAACTCCAAAGCAATCCCCATTGCCAAGGTCTTCGAGTACGACTTTAATCTCCATCACATGGAGAGCTAAGGAGGCGAATTGAGCCCTTACAACTTGCAGGCGGCATACACTACGGCACTATCCAGAATCGGTGGCCTTCGAAGAACTGGGAACCCTAAGAGGCACACACCCATATTCCAACGTGACTCATCGGGAACCAGGAAACAAGCGGCCAAAGACGCCGCCAGCGCTTTGAGCGCGTTTTGGAAGGTAGCGGAATCGAGCAAGCGCTAAGGGGCCGCACTTAGCCTTGGCACAACACCGGGTGTCTCTCATAGAAACCTACCTGGGAGATCCCCAGAGGAACGCGTCAAATGCCAACGGATCAGCAGAAACACGGAATGGGAAACGGCTTTCAGACTTTTGCAACTAAGACCTCGGCATGGCTGGGATCGAGATGGTCCTTCCTGGGAGCGATCTTAATCATCGTTGCTTGGGCCGTTCTCGGACCCTACTTCCACTACTCAGACACGTGGCAACTGGTTGTAAACACAGCAACCACCATCGTCACTTTTCTGATGGTGTTCCTGATACAAAACACGCAGAACCGGGACGCCCGAGCTCTTCACCTTAAACTGGACGAGATCATTCGTGCGATCGAATCAGCTCGTAATGAATTGATAGACATTGAACGGCTGTCAGACGATGATCTTGAAACGTTGTCTAAGAGCTTTGAAAAGATTCGCATGGAATGCGAATCCAGAACAAGGCGGGGAAACCGGACGAATGCAGAGCACGAGCGAAGGAGTGAGGGTACCTCAGTAGAGAGTTCGGTGGACTGAGAGATGGATTCAATACGTATTTTGGTGGCCGAACGACCATGAAATTGTTCGCCGGGGATTGGGTATCTCTTCTCAGGTCGCATGCCGAACGGGAGGTGTCCGGCGAGGCCCAAGACGGACGTGAGGCGGTTTACAAGGCCAAGACACTGCGGCCGGACATAGTCATCCTTCCAGTGCCCAATTAGCGCCCTCAACGATTAGGCGGCGGCCCGTCCCGATTTAGATCGCGGGTGCGCCGGTATCAGGACCCAACCCGCAGGGCACGCGCCTCCAAATCGCTTGTCGGGTGCTCCTGCTCCAGAAAATTGCTTAACACCTCAGATGTAAGAATAAGCGCAGAGGTCCCTCTCGGACCGCAATCAGACCGCAAGAAAGCCGAGCGGCCGAGCCGCCCGGATGTGCCGTCCCATCTAGAAAACTGACCTAGTGGGAGAGCCGCTTGGAGATGAGGGTGGCATGGAGTACGCCAGCCTTTTCCCATGTGCCCTTGCAGATTACACGATCGCCATCCTTAACTTGGCTTGCGTCGATGACGTTGACCTTTTTGTCACCGTGGTACTGACTGACCCACTGCGTCGAACTGTCGTACTGGATTGTCACTTCGGCGCTGGACGATTCGGTTTTACGTACAGTCAGCGTCGACTTGTCCGGATCGCCTCTCACGACGGTACCCTCCCACCGGGCCTCTTTCGCCATCTTCTCTTTGGCCGGAGCCTCTTGCCCGAGCACCGCTGTAGACAGCGGAAGGGAAAGTAGAGATGCGAATAGTACAGCGAGTAGCTTTTTCCCCATGAGATTACCTCCTTTTTCATCGGAAGGATCAGGGTGTTGCGCCAAAAACAATAAACCTCCGGACGGAAAAGAACAATATCCATGGCAAATGGCGTAGAACCAAGGCGTGGCGGAGGCGCTTCTCCTGGGAGATGGGATTTGGTGGTTGCTGTTTGGCCCATGTTAAATTTGTCCAATTGGGGCGCAAAGGAGTAGACTCTGCCCGGTATCCGAGGGAGGCTTTCGATGAACGTACTTCGCCTTCGGTGCCGCGGCTCGATTCTGGCCGTGGTAGCGTGTCTGACTTGCCAGCTCTTCGTGGTTGCCTCAGATGAACCAACCCTGACCAAAGACCAGATAAAGAACTTCCTTCTCACTGCCAAGGTCGTGAAGAGTGTGCAGTCCAAGAAGGGCATCACCAACCCATGGCGGCTCACGCTCAGCGACGGCACTATGACCCACGACGGTTCCTTCCAGTCGGTTGATGAGCACAAGCAAAGCGCGGAGTTTGCCAGCGGTAGGGAACTGAACTTCGTGGATTCCTACAAGTACAACATCGCTGCCTATACGCTGGCGGAGATGCTTGGCATAGAAGACATGCTACCGGTGTATGTCGATCGCAAATGGAAAGGCGAAGAAGGCTCGCTCAGCTGGTGGTTGCCGGTGAAAATGGATGAGGTGGAGCGCCACCGGCAGAAGTTGACACCCCCGGATGCGGACGGATGGAATAATCAGATGTACAAGATCCGGGTCTTCGACCAATTGGTCGCCGATTCTGATCCCAATCTGACCAACGTCCTGATCGGTCAGGATTGGAAGCTGTGGAGAGTCGATTTCACCCGCGCCTTTCGCCTTCAAGGAAAGGTGAAAAGCCCCGACGATCTGGTTCGCTGCGACCGGCACTTGTTTGAGAAACTCCAGGCGCTGGACGGCAACGACCTGGAGCAAAGGACCAAGCACTATCTCAACAAGATGGAAGTGAAAGCGGTGATGCAGCGACGGGACGAGATCGTGAAGCGGTTCCAGAAGTTGATCGCCGAAAAAGGCGAGAACGAAGTGTTGTACTGAATCACGACCCTGGGGGTTTCGTGGAAGCTTACCGTACTGGGTTTTTAGAGGTTAGGCACTGGCAGGGATAGATTCTGTCCTGCAGGCAGTGCAGATTGGGTTTGTGCCAACTTGAACCCCACTTGTTCTTTCGGCCCCGGGCCATGGTTCCCGACTACTTCACAAACTTTCCGGCCATTCCGGTGAATCGAGGAGAAAGATATGCTGAAGAAGGTACTGGTTTTGTTGCTCGCTTCGGTCGTCGCCTTCCCGCTGGCAACAACGATGTTCGGGCAGGACGCTGCAACCAAAGAAAAGATGGCAAAGCAGGCGCGTTGGGAAGGCCACGTCGTGCGGAGCAACAAGGACAAATCCACCCTGACCGTGCGCAAGGTGGGTTCGTCCGACGAACGGACCGTTATGTACGACGACTCGACCCACTGGGTCAGTCAAGAGCACGGGAGCAAAAAGGTCAACGACATTACTTCCGGCGATGTGAAGGACGGCGACCGCGTGATCTGTACCGGAACGTGGGATAAGGATGGCGTGCTCCATGCCAACTTGATCTCCAAACGGCTCACCGGCATGTAGCACGCAGAGGGAGCACGATATAGTACTCAGCCGGTTGATTGCGGCCATGCCATTTAAATCAAAATGACAATCGCGCGGGTGTGCCAATTCATCGATCATTCCCGGCTTTCCCCTGGGGCCGGCGGGGATCAAGGGCCATACCCGGCGACTGGGGCCGCATATGCGGCTTTCCGTATCTGTGAGATGAATGGTCAACTACTGACTTAATTAACTTTGTCAGCCTAAGATGCATTGCAATAAAGCACGTCCTACGGAACTCAATGGTTTCGTTCGAATCCGGCAGGGCTCGGCTGTAGGAGGCAGAAAGATGGTCGGCCCTCTCCGGATTTATTTCCGCCGCGCTTGCATTTCTCTCTTCGTGGTATTTCTGTCGGTCGGGCTGGCGTGGACGAAACCGAAGAAAACTTCGGTAGAGCCTTCGCAATCCCTGGTCGCCATCGGAGATGTTCACGGTGATCTTGATGACTTCGTCGCCATCCTGCAGCACATCGGTCTCATAGACAAGCAGGACCACTGGACAGGCGGTAAGACCACGTTGGTGCAGGTTGGGGACATCCTGGATCGCGGCCCCAAGCCGCGACAGGTCATGGACTTGTTGATGGCGCTGGAGAGCGAAGCGGGCCGGGCCGGGGGCCGGGTGGTGAGCCTGCTCGGCAATCACGAGATGATGAATATCATGGGTGACTTGCGTTACGTCACGCCCGTGAACTTTGCCAGTTTTGCCGACAGCGATTCCGAGAAACGGCAAAAATCTGCCTACGAAGAATACGCAAAGTGGCGTAATAAGCACCCCGAGTTGGTCGCGGAGCTTCCCCAGCCTATGGAGTTGACTGAAGCAGAGTGGATGGCAAGGCATCCGCTGGGTTACGTTGAGCAGCGGGAGGCCTTCAGTCCGAAGGGAGAATACGGCAAGTGGCTGCGCGGCCACTACGCCCTGGCCGAAATTGGAGGAGAGATCTTCTTGCATGGCGGCATTCATCCGGACCTGGCCAGGATGAAAGTTGATGCACTGAACAGCCGTATTCGCGACGAAATCAAGCAGTTCGATACGACAAAACAGTATCTGCAGGATGAAGGAGTGATCCTGCCCTTCTTCAATATGCAGGAAATCATGAATGCGGCTCAGGCCGAAGTCATCGCCGAGCGCAAGTCGCGGGTTCCGGCAAGCCCGGAACGCCAGGCCAGAATCCTGGATCTTCTGAAGTATGGGGAGTGGTTGAGCGTGAAGCCCGACGGACCCCTATGGTTTCGGGGTTACGACCAGTGGAGCGACAGCGAAGGCGCGGCGCAGATAGACAAGATCTTGGCCGCCTACAAGGTAGCCCATATTGTGGTAGGACATACCGTCCAGGGGAGCGGGCGTATCCGGCCTCGTTTTGGAAACAAGGTGTTCCTGATCGACACCGGCATGCTCAGCAGCTACTACCCCGGAGGGAGGGCGTCAGCCCTCGAAATCTGCGGCGATGCCGAATTTACCGCCAGGTATATGGACCAGCAGGCAGTACTGATCGACGATGCCGCTTCGTCGGCTAAGACAGGTTCCGGGGCGACGGCAGGGGTCAAAGATGCGACCGGGATTTCGGAAAAGCCTGACGCTCTACCAGCGGTTGGTGGCATCTGTCCGGCAACGGCGCCGCCGCCTCAATAGGCGCTGAACAGAGAGAGTCTTTCACAAATGAAGAAGTGGATCGAACGCGCGCTGAACATCCACTCCGGCGATTTGGGGCGTGGCGCCCTGCTGTGCGCCTGTTTGTTCCTGGTGATCAGCAGCTACGTAATCGGCAAAGTGGCAGGTGCCGCGCTCTTCCTCTCGAGATTCCAGGCCAAGCAGCTTGCCTACGCGGATATTTCCAGTTCTGTAATCGTCGCTCTGGTGGTGGCGGGGTATGTGCTGGTGGCGCGGCGACTCGCTTTGCGGTTTCTGCTGATGGGCAGCACGATATTTTTCGCCAGCAACTGCACGATATTCTGGGCACTCGCCCACTATCGCCCGCACCTGCCCTGGCTGTATCCAGTGTTCTACATCTGGGTAAAAGTCTTTGGAGTGCTGGCGCCGACCCAGATCTGGACTTTGGCCAACTATGTTCTTACCACCCGCGAGGCCAAGCGGGTGTTCGGGATGGTGGGCGGAGGGGCCATCGCAGGTTGGATCTTTGCCGGCTATTTCTCCAAAGCCATCGCCAGGGCGTTCGGCACGGAAAGTCTTCTATTGGGCATGGCTCTGTTCCTGTTGATTTGCACCGGGCTCATCGTCTTCATCTGGCGCAGCGGGCAAGTCGCCGTGGGCGGAGCGCATGGCATGACGGAGGGATCTGGCGAAACGGGCCCGCAAAATATTTTTTCCAGCATGCGGCTAGTGTTCTCCTCCTCCTACTTGAGGGCCATCGCCGCCGTCATCTGCATTTCATCCCTGGTGACCACACTGACGGGTTGGCAGTTCCTCGCCCTGATGCAGCAGTTCCTGGTAAAGAAAGATGCGATAGCTGCTTTCTACGGCGAATTCAACTTTTATGCCGGCGTATTGTCGCTGTTGTTCCAGTTGTTGTTGACCACTAGGTTCCTGCGCAGGTTTGGCATAGGCACGGCGCTGTTCGTGCTTCCGGTTACCGTGTTACTGGGTTCGACAGGCCTTGTGATTCTTGGCACGCTGGGCGCCGCCGTCGCGCTAAAAGGCTGCGACCAGGTGCTGCGCTATTCGCTCGACAAATCCACGACCGAACTGCTCTACCTCCCGCTCGCTGTCCGGATCAAGCTACAGGTCAAGTGGTTCATCGACACCGTAATCTGGCGCCTGGGCGACGGTTTGGCGGGATTGACGGTCCTGATTTTCGCCACCACCCTGCACATGTCGGCCCGTCAGATCAGTTGGATTGCGCTGCTGCTAGTCACCGGTTGGCTGGCGGCGGTGGCGGTCGCGCGGAGACAGTATGTCGCCACCCTGAAAGAAAGCATCGCGCAACATCGGGTGGACGTAGAGCACACCTCTCACTCCGTGCTGGATCGTTCGACCGCGGAGTTGATGGCGACCAACCTGTCCTCCTCCGATCCCAAGGAGATCCTCTATGCCCTCAGCCTGTTCGAAGTGGAGCGGCAAAGGGCTGCACACCCGGTAATCCGGAGCTTGTTATACCACTCCTCGCCGGAGGTCCGGCAGAAGGCAATCACCATCCTCTCCCAAACGGGGGACAAGTCGGTGCGGCCGGAGATTGAAGCTTTGCTGCGGGACCCGGATCTCAATGTGCGCACTGAGGCTTTGCTTTACCTTACTCACCATGCGCACGTGGACCCACTGGAGTTGATGCGGGACGAGGGTGACTTCGCCGACTTCTCGGTTAGTTCGGCGGTTGTGGCATTTCTGGCGCGGCCGGGTGAGACTCAGATCCTGGAGGCTGCGCAGCAGATCCTGTCCAACATGGTCGGCGAACCCGCTCCGGAGCGGCAGCGTCACCGGGCGGAGGCGGCTCGCTTGCTGGGCGAACTCCCGGACTGCTTTGATCCGCTGCTCTCGAACCTGCTGGCCGACCCCGACCCCGTGGTCGCGCGGGAAGCCATTCACTCCGCGGGAAGACTCCGCAAGCGGCGGCTGGTGCCTGACCTCCTGGACCGATTGTCACATCATGAGCTGCGCGCCGAAGCCGCCAAGGCACTGGGAGAGTTCGGGGACTCTATCGTCGGGGCGTTGCGCGACCATCTCGCTGACCCCTCGGTGGCAATCGAAGTACGGCGAGAAATTCCAGACATCATGGTGAGGATCGGCACGACGGCGGCTGCGCAAATGCTCATGGAAAACCTTCTGGAAAGCGATACCACCTTGCGCTTTCGCATTATCAGCTCGCTGAACAAGCTGCAACGCCTCCACCCCGGGATCGAAACTGACACCCAGATGTTGGAAACGGTCTTGGCCGCAGAAATCCTCGGACACTACCGCTCCTGTCAGATTCTCGACCAACTGGGGACCATTGAAAACGATGATCCGGTGGCGCGCGCCTTGACCGAGTCCATGCAACAGGAATTGGAACGGGTCTTCCGCCTGCTGGGCCTGCTCTATCCCCATCTTGATGTTCACAGCGCTCATCTGGGTCTGCAGTCCGGGAGCGTAGCCGTTCACGATAATGCGCTGGAATTCCTGGATAGCGTCTTAAAACCTCGGTTACGGGAAATGCTGGTGCCGCTGCTGGATAACAAGGTCACGGTGCACGAGCGGGCTCACCTCGCCCAACGGTTAGTGCGCAGCAGAATCGAAAACCAGGAACAGGCGGTCGCCGCCCTTGTCGCTAGCGATGATCCCTGGCTAAAGTCCTGCGGCGCTTATGCCGTGGGCGCACTGGGCCTGAGATCTTTAGAAGATCAATTGAATCGATGTCTGAACGATACGGATCCGTTGCTGCGGGAGACCGCCAGAGCGGCCAAACTGCGCCTGGAGGCGCTGGTTACGAAGGCTTGAAACTTCAGAAGCTTTCAATTCGGGGGGAGCACTCCAATGTGCACGCTTCATCGACAATGGTTGAGGTTCATTATTGCGGCTGTTTGTTTGATCTCCCCATACCTCGTCAGCGCAGCCGATGAGACTGTTCTGACCAGGGAACAAATCAAGCATTTCCTCCTCAGCGCGAAGATCGTCAGCGGTAAACAATCCACCAAAGGCATTACTCAGCCCTGGCGGCTTACGCTGAGCGATGGCACGTT
>Ga0105238_10002555_pt1 | contig 18180 bp, 15 predicted proteins | sample KBSC34metaG_FD_81526 | JGI IMG/M metagenome (GOLD analysis project Ga0105238, IMG submission 81526) | Corn rhizosphere microbial communities from Kellogg Biological Station, Michigan, USA - KBS C3-4 metaG | ecosystem: Host-associated > Plants > Roots > Rhizosphere > Soil | place: Michigan, USA... | reverse complement strand
CTGGTCCCGCCGACCTGCACCCAGCCGTCGGCGCCGGTGGCCAGGCCGAGCGAGAGCAGCAGGTCGCACCAGGCGCCGGTGCCGCAGCTGTTCGCGGTGTCGTACACGGCCACGCCGGTGTTCGGGTCGGCGACCGCGGACACGTCGGTGACCGTGCGGTGCGAACAGCCGCTGTCGGTCTGCCACGCCGGCTTCTGCTCCTGGGTGGAGCAGCCGCTGCCGGCGCCGGACCACGCGGTCTCGGTCCAGCCGCGTGAGTTCGACGCGGCCTTCAGGCTGGTGCCGCCGACCGCGGTGACGTACTGCGAGGCCGCCGGCCAGCTGACGCCGTAGCCGCTGTCACCGGAGCTGGCGGTGATCGCCACGCCGGGGTGGTTGAAGTGCGGGTCGGCGGCCAGCGTCGAGCTGTCCTCCGCGGCACCCCAGCTGTTGGAGATCGAGGCCACGCCCGGCGTCGCCGCCGCGGTGTCCTCGGCGGTGGTCAGCGACGCGGTGTCCGCGCCGGCGGCCTCCACCAGCAGGATCTTGCAGCCGGGGCAGATCGCCGAGACCATGTCCAGGTCCAGGCTCTCCTCCTCGGCCCAGCCGTAGTCGGCCGCCGGCAGCGGCGAGGACTGCCCGTTGCCGTTGACCTTCTTGAAGCAGCCGCTGGCCGCGGTGCACGCCGGCAGGCCGTACGCGCTGCGGTAGGCCGCCAGGTCCGAGGCGGCGTTGGGATCGTCGAAGGCGTCGACGATCGCCACGGTGCGCCCGGCCCCGCTGGTCCCGCTCAGCTTGTACGCCGATATCAGGTCCGAGGGCTTCAGCCCGGAGCCGGTCGGGCTCCCGGTCGTGGTCGGTCCCAGCCGCCCCCGCCCCAGGCAGTGCGCCTTGCCCGCGACGACCTTGGCGCACCCGAACGGGATGATCGGGGCCACGGCCGGCAGCCGGGCGCCGCGAGCCGCCGTCGCGCCGGCGGCCTCGGCGCCCGCCGGCGCCGTGACCGCCAGGACGAGGGCGAGCGCCGCGCCGAGCGCTGCGACGCGGGCGCCGCAGCGCCTCAGGAATCTCGCGACGGGCAGGGGAACACGATCGTTCATATCGCCTCCAGGTGGTAGCAGTCGTCAGAAAGGGGGACCGGTGCGGCATCTGCCGCGCAGACAGCTCCCCACCGTGGAATATGCGAGCCTTGCCAAGAGGAGTCAATGCTCGTCAGGAACGGAGCACTCGTACGTGTCGCAATCCCGTGAGAAAGTCCTCGAACGCATCAGAAAAGGCCTCGTCTACACCGAGACCGAGGCCGCGTTCCAGGCCCCGCAACGCCGTACCGACGAGATATTCGCGTACAACCACACCCCGCCGAGCGAGCCCGGGAAACGCAGAGCTCTGCTGGAGGCGATCCTCGGATCGGTCGGCGAACGCACGGTTCTGCTACCGCCCTTCCACGCCGGATTCGGCAGCAACGTCCACCTCGGCGACGACTTCTTCGGCAACGTGAACCTGACGTTCGTCGACGACGTGGACATCCGGATCGGCGACGGCGTGATGATCGCGCCGAGCGTGACCCTGACGACCACCGGGCATCCGGTGCATCCGGACCGCCGCGCCGACTTCGGCCGCTTCTCCGAGCCGATCGTCATCGAGGACAAGGTCTGGATCGGCAGCAACGCGGTCGTGCTGCCGGGCGTCCGGATCGGCTACGGCTCGGTGATCGGCGCCGGCAGTGTCGTCAGCCGGGACATCCCGCCGATGACGGTCGCGGTCGGGACCCCGTGCCGGGTTCTGCGCGCGATCACCGAGGAGGACCTCAAGACCCGCGAGTGAGGGCGCGCGAGACACCGAGCGCCCGCGCGCGTAGCGGAAGGTCCCCTCTTGTTCTACTTTGGAGGGGATCTGAACGGGTGATCACGTGGCGGTTTCCTCCCGGCCGACCGAGGACCACACCCAGACCGTGGTGTGGTCCGCAGCGGGCTTCGCCTTCGTCGGGCGCGAGCGCGAGACCGGCCTGCTCCTGGCCGCCGTCGGGCACCCGCCGGCGGTGGTGATGGTCGAGGGTGAGGCCGGGATCGGCAAGTCGCGGCTGGTGCACGAGGCGGCCGCGGTCGTCGCCGCCGACGGCGGCCACGTCCTGACCGGCCTGTGCCATCCGCTGCGCGAGCCCTATCCCTACGGCCCGGTCATCGACGCGCTGCGCAAAGCCGGGGACCGGCTGCCGCCGCCGGCCGGCATCCCGCTGAGCGCCGGGGCGCTGGCGCCGCTGCTCCCCGACCTGGCCGCGCGGCTCCCCGACCCCCCGCCGCCGTCCGCCGACGCCCACACCAAGCGCTACCAGCTGGTCAACGGCCTGCGCTCGTTCCTGACCGTCCTGGGACCGGCGGTGCTGGTCATCGAGGACGCGCACTGGCTCGACGAGGCCACCCGCGAGCTGCTCCTGCTGCTCACCAGGGACATGCCCGAGCAGCTCAGCCTGGTCCTCACCTACCGGAACGAGGACCTGCCGCCGGGCGTGCCGGTCCTGGGCCCGGCCTACCGGCGCCAGCCCGGCGTCAGCGGCGCCGCGATCCACCTCAACCCGCTGTCCGGGATGGACATCCAGGCCCTGGCCACCGCCGCGCTCGGCAGCCACGCCACGCCCGAGTTCGGCAGCGTCCTGTACCAGCGCAGCGAGGGCCTGCCGCTGGCCGCCGAAGAGGACCTGATCACCCTGACCGAACGCGGCCCCGGCGAGCGCCGCGGCCCGCCCGAGGACCTGATCTCCGATCTGGAGCACGCCGAGGTGCCGCGCGGGCTGCGCGAGGCGTTCACCGAACGCCTCACCGCGCTCTCGCCGGCGGCGCGCACCGTGGTCGAGGCCGCCGCCGTCCTGGACGTCCCCACCTCCGAGCAGCTGCTGGCCCAGGTCGCCGATCTGGACCCGGAGCAGGTCTCCGGGGGCCTGACCGAGGCGCTGCGGCTGGCGGTCCTGCAGGAGATGGACACCGACCGCTACTCCTTCCGCCACGTCCTGGCCCAGCGGGTCGCCTACGAGCAGATGCCCGGACCGCTGCGCAGCCGCCTGCACCGCCGGGCCATCGCGGTCCTGGAGGCCCAGTCCCCGCCGCCGCTGGTCCAGATCGCGCACCACAGCCGGCACCTCGGCGACCGGCAGGCCTGGCTGGACCGCGCGGAGGCGGCCGCGTCCCAGGCGATCCGGCTCGGCGACTCGGGTACGGCCGCCGCGCTGCTGCACGCGATCCTGGAGCAGGCGGGCATCGACCGGGAGAGGCGCTCCAGCGCGGCTTTGGCCCTGGCCTCGATCGCGGTCAACGGCGCCGACTACGTGACCGACTCCCGCGCGCTGCGCCGCATCCTGGCCGACCCGCAGCTCCCCACCGAAGCCCGCGGCGAGATCCGGCTGTCGCTGGGCCTGCTCATGGTCAACCACGCCGGGGACCGGGCCGGCTTCCAGGAGGTGGCTCGGGCGGCGGAGGAGCTGGCCACGCGGCCGGAGCGCGCCGCGCGCGCGATGATCGCGATGGCCATGAACGAGCGCAACGGCGGCGCGCAGCAGGCCTGGGCCTGGGTCGAGCGCGCGGAGTCCGCGGCCGGGCTGAGCCCCGCCCCGGCCGTGCACGCCGCGGTCCGGGCCACCCGGCTCACCCTGCTGGCCCGGCAGGGCGATCCCGGCGTGTGGGCCCTCACCGACCGGCTGCCCAGGACCAGCGACGACGACGAGGAGATGCGCCAGACCATCCGGAGCCTGTACAACACCGGCGAGCTCGCCATCGAACTCGGCCACGACCGGCGCGCGGCACGGATGCTGACCGAGAGCCGCCAGCTGGCGCACCGCGTGAGCTTCCCGCACATGGAGTCCTACAGCCGCATCGCGCTGCTGCGCCTGGCCGCCCTGGCCGGGGACTGGAGCGACATCGAGAACCGCTTCACCGCGCTGCGCGTGGAGTACCCGGACCTCGCGATGGCCAAGACCGACGAGGCACTGACCATCGGGCAGGTCGCCGCGGCCCGAGGGCTGCGCAACCGCGCGGCCGAGCTGTACACCGCCGCCGCGGCCTACGGCGACGTGGAGTCCCAGGTGACGGTGGCGCTGCGGGCCGCGGCCGGGCTCATCGCCATCCGCCTGGCGGCCGCGGCCAAACAGGACGCGTGGACCATCGCCGAACCGGCCGTGACGACGCTGCGGCGCGCCGAGGCCTGGGCCCGAGGGACCGGTCTGGTCCCGCTCGCGGTCGAGGCGGCTCTGGCCTGCGGCCGCCGCGAGGACGCGCGGCTTCTGGTGGCCGACGTCGAACAGGGACTGCGGGAGAAGGACGCCCCCGCGGCGACCGCCGAGTTCCACACGGCGCGCGGCCTGCTGGCCGGCGCGGCCGGCGAGGCCGACGCGGCGGCCTCGATCAGGGATTTCGAGACCGCGCGCCGGCTGTGGTCCGAGATCGGGCGTCCCTACGAGATCGGCCGCGCGGCCGAGCTGCTCGGTGCCGCGCTGAGCGCCGCCGGCGACGGCGAGGCCGCCACCACGCGGCTGAACGAGGCGCTGGCGGTCTATGAGGAACTCGGCGCCGCCTACGACGCCGGACGCTGCCGCCACACCCTGCTGGACCTGGGCCTTGCCAAGCCGGCGGGGCGCGGGCGGCGCGGCTACGGCGCCGAGCTGTCCCCGCGCGAGCGCCAGGTCGCCGAGCTCGTCGCGGCCGGCGCCACCAACCACGACATCGCCGAGGCGCTGTTCCTGTCCCAGCGCACCGTCGAGCAGCACGTCGCGCGGATGCTCCGGAAACTGGGGACCACCAGGGGAGACGTCCAGAGCGTGCTACGAGGCCGGGGACGCTAAAGGGTTGATTAAATTACGTACCCCTGCAAAATTGGATACTTATTGATCTCCACCCCCGGTCGCGGCAAACCTCTAGGGAGGGGCCGATGTGCCCCAGACCACGTTCCGCCACCCGGTGCAGGAAGGCCCGGCCAACAGGAGGCCATCATGATCGCCACGAAGGACACGGAAGCCGCCCGCCGTGCTGCTGTCCTTCCCACCCAGCGCACGTGCGAGCACCACCCGCCGTGCCCGACCGCCGAGGCCCCCGACCGGGAGGCCGCGCTCCTGGTCGCCAGCCACCCCGAGCAGGGGTGGGGGCTGTTGTGCAACGGCGTGGTCCTGTTCGACGACACCGGCGAACTGCTGCCCGACGGCCGCGTCGTGGCACCGACCCGGCGCACGGGCTGAGATCGGCGGACCCGCGGTGACCCCTGAACTAGTCGCGCTGCTGACGGCCCCGCCCGCGGGGGCGTCAGGCTTCCTCGCGGGCCTGGCCGCGATGCGCCGCCGGCTCAGACGCGCGGCCGGCGAGGCGGCTCACGCCCGCTGGCTGGCCGACCACGACGCGCTCACCGGGCTGCCGAACCGAACCGCCGCGCGGCAGCACTACCAGCACGCGGCCCAGGCCGGCCGGCCGCCGGCCGCGGCGCTGCTGGACCTGGACGACTTCAAGACGGTGAACGACACGTGGGGTCATCAGGTGGGCGACGCACACCTGGTGACGGTCGGGGAACGCCTGGCGGCGGCCTGCCGGGACGTGGGGGCACGGGCCTTCCGGCTCGGCGGGGACGAGTTCGTGGTGCTGTTACCGTCGCCGGACCCCGCCGAGGCGGGCGGTCCGGGGGGCGCGGCCGGTCCGGGCGGTCCGGCCGCCGTGGTGCGGGACGTGCGGGCGATCGTGGGGGCTCTGAGCGCACCGCAGTACCTGAAACTCGACGAGAACCGCTCGGTCACGCTCGTCCCCAGCGCTTCGGCCGGGATAGCGATACCCGCGGCGGGCGACTCGTTCTCCGACGTGCTCCGGTGCGCGGATATAGCGCTTTACCACGCGAAGCGGTACGGCACCGCGCCGCATCTTTACACGCCCGACATGCGCCAGCCCTGGTCCCACCGGCACAAGACGCTCGACGAGGCGCACCTGGGCAAGGTGCGGGTCTCCGGGCTGGTCGCCGAGCAGGTCACGCACTGAGCGGAGGGTGCGTGGACGGTCCAGCACAGAGGTCATCGGCTGAGTAGGCTTCCCTGCGTGCCTTCATGTGTGATCCGTCCTTACCGGCCCGAAGACCGGGACGCCCTGTACGACATCTGCCGGCGAACCGGCGCCAACGGCGGCGATGCGCGGAGCCTATATCAGGACCAGGATCTGCTGCCCGACATCTTCGCCGGGCCCTACGCGTTCCTCGAACCCGGCCTCACGTTCGTGCTCGACGACTCCGGGCGCGTGGTCGGCTACGTGCTCGGCACCAGCGACACCGCGCGGTACTCCCAGGAGGTCCGCGACAAGTGGCTTCCCCTGGTCGCCGACAAGCATCCGCTGCCGGGCGGCGAGCCGGGCACCCCGGACGCGGCGATGACCGAATACCTGCACCACCCGGAGCTGATCGGGCATCCGGCGGTCGCGGACTACCCGGCGCACCTGCACATCGACCTGCTGCCCGGCTACCAGGGGCACGGGTATGGCAGGGCCCTGCTGAACACGCTGTTCGCGGCGCTGGCGAAGGCCGGGGCCGACCGCGTGCACCTGGTGATGTCGACGGCGAACACCGGCGCGCGGATCTTCTACGACCGCATGGGCTTCCACCGGATCCCGGTTCCCGACCGCCCCGAGCTGACGTTCCTGGGCCGCTCGACGGCGGTCTAGATCGTTCCGGAGCGGCCTGGCTCCCCGATGCGGAGCAGGCGTTTCATGTGCCCGTGACGAGCCGGACCTGATCAAGCAACAGGACTCGGCGACAGTCGGGGGATGAAACCTTCTCGTCGCGAACCCGGCCGCCCGGGCCGAGACCACCACCGCCGCCGCCCGGAGTGGAGCTGGCGGCGGGAGATCATCGAGCTGGCAGTGCTCTTCCTCGCCGTCGGCACCGCGGGCCTGTTCACCGAGATGCTCGGCCGCCGCCACTACGGCTGGTCGCTGCTGATCGCCCTCGGCGCGGCCCTGCTGGCCGCCTCGGTGCTGCAGTGGTGGTGGCGCGTCCACGGCCCCGGCCGCCTGCGTGCGACCACCCCGTTCGTGTCGGTCCGCACCGCCGACGGCATCGACGCGGCCCTGGACGAATGGCAGGACGACCTGAACCTGTGGCGCGTCAGGGCGGCCCTGCGCGACCGCCCCGGCAGCCTGGCGGCGGTGTGCGAAAGGCTGGGCGCGATCGGCGCCAACATCGTCGGCCTGCAGGTCCACCCGCTCGGCGAAGGCGTCCTGGACGAGTTCCTGCTGGACGTCCCCCCGAGCGTCGACGCCGCGACGCTGGCGGCGGCCGTCGCCTCCGGCCGGGCGGAGGTCTCCCTCGTCGACCGCGCCGCCCGGGACGACCTCACCGACGCCCCGGCCCGCGTCCTGACCCTCGCGGCCCGTCTGGCGGCCGGCGACGCGGGCCTGCCGGTCGCGCTGCACGACCTGTTCGGCCAGTGCGCGGTCACCTGGGACCCGCGCGAGGTGCCGGAGGCGTCCTGCAGCGGAACACTGATGACGCTGTCCGACCCGAGCGGCGGAACACTGCTGGTCACCCGCGAGGTCCTGGCCTTCACGCCGACGGAGTTCGCGCGGGCCCGTGCGTTGGTGGGGCTGTGCGGAGAGCTCCGCAGGAGGCATATGGCCGGGTAGCGGTGGTCTGTATCTGTTTTAAAGGTCTGTGGTTCTAAAGGCTTTTACTCGGTTCACTTTGGGTTGCGAACAGGTTGCGGACTATTGACGCCCCGGATGTTTGCGCTAACAATCGTCAACGCACCGCAACGAGAACCGTTTTCCACGGCAGAGCTCTGCCTTGTCGCCGGCCCTCCCTCGGGGCCCTGGCATGAGCCGCTCGGCCTGCTCATCCGCTTGCCCGCACATCCCGATCACCTGTTTTGTCCCGCTCATCCGTCCATCGTCGGCCGCCCCGGAGGTGTGAAGCGCCATGCAGAACGTCCTCGGCGACCGCGCGCCGGTCATGGCCGACGTCGCCCGGGTCGCGGGCGTGTCGCAGCAGACCGTGTCCCGGGTCCTGAACGACCGGCCCAACGTGCGGCCCGCCACCCGCGAGCGCGTGATGGAGGCCATCAGGGAACTGGGCTACCGGCCCAACGCCGCCGCCCGGACGCTGGTCACGCGCCGGACCCACACCCTCGGCGTGATCAGCTTCAACACCACGCTCTACGGCCCGGCTTCCATGCTTTACGGCATCGAGCAGGCCGCCAAACAGCACGACTACTTCGTCACTGTCGCCGCGCTGGCCGCGATGGACCGGCGGTCGGTCTTCGACGCCGTGGAGCGGCTGCGGGACCAGGCCGTCGAGGGCATCATCGTGATCGCGCCGCAGACCACCGCGGTCAGCGCACTGGCGAACATGCCCTCCGACGTGCCGCTGGTCGCGGTCGGGTGCGGGGTGCACGCCGCCCTGCGGGCCGTGGCCGTGGACAACGAGGCCGGCGCCGAGCGCGCCACCTCCTACCTGCTCGACCTCGGCCACCGCACCGTCCACCACCTGGCCGGGCCCCGGACCTGGCTCGACGCCCAGGAGCGGGAGGCCGGCTGGCGCCGTGCGCTGACCGCCCGGGGGGCCGAGGTCCCCGAGCCGGTCAAGGGCGGCGACTGGTCCGCGCGCACCGGCTACGACCTGGGCCGGCAGATCGTCCGGGACGAGGCCGTGACCTCGGTGTTCTGCGCCAACGACCATCTGGCCCTGGGCCTCATGCGGGCCCTGCAGGCCGCCGGCCGGCGGGTCCCGGAGCACGTCAGCGTCATCGGGTTCGACGACATCCCGGACGCCGAGTTCTTCGGGCCCGCGCTGACCACCGTCCGCCAGGACTTCGACGAACTGGGCCGGCGCGCGCTGCTGGCCCTGATCCGCTCGATCGGCACCGGTCCGGGCGGCCGGCGGGCCGCCGGCCCGGCCGGCGCCATCGACCCCAGTCTCGTGGTGCGTGCTTCCACAGCACGTCCCGCGTCATAAGCGGCGCTCCGCGAATCCCACGCTGCGAGGGAGGGCTTTGCCGGACGCCGGAATGTTACCGCTAACACGCACCACCAACTCAGCACCACCAACTCAGCACCACCGACTCACCAACCGTTTCGGAAAGGATCTGAACGAGGATGGGCACCAGAATCCGCATCACCGCCGCCTGCGCGGCCGCCCTGCTCGTGGCCTCGGCCGCGGCCTGCTCCAAGAACGCCTCCGGGGGCTCCTCCACCCCGGCGGCCGGCACCTCCTCCGGCGGCGCGGCCCCGGCCGCGCTGGCCGGCTCGGTCACCTTCAACCAGGACAACCTGGCCAAGCTCGACGCCGCGCTGAAGAGCGCGCTGGCCGGCAAGGACCTGTCCGGCGTGAACATCGCGATGGTCGTCAACGTCGCCGCCGACTACTGGAAGGCCGGCCAGGTCGGCTTCCAGAAGGGCTGCGCGGACCTGGGGCTGTCCAGTTCGAAGTGCACGTACTTCGCGCCGCCGAACGGCAAGCTGACCGAGCAGAACTCCGAGATGGAGACACTGCGCTCGCAGGGCATCACCGGCTACTCGATCTCCGCGATCGACCCCACCTCGGCGGCCGGCACCATCCACACCGACGTCTCCAAGGGCCTCAGCGTGCTGGCGATCGACTCCCCGCTGCCGGGCACCGACGCCGCCTCGCTCTACCTCGGCACGCCGAACTACACCGCCGGTCAGCAGGCCGGCGAGGCGATGAAGCAGGTCCTGGGCGGCAAGGGCAAGGTCGCGGTCCTGGTCGGCTCGCTGACCGCGGCCAACGCCACCCAGCGCATCCAGGGCTTCGAGGACGCGCTGAAGGGCTCGGGCATCACCGTCGCGCAGAAGGTCAACGACAACCTGTCCGCGGCCACCGCGACCTCCGACGCCGAGACCATCCTGGCCAACAACCCGGACGTCAACGGCCTGTACGGGGTCTACTCCTACGACGGCCCGGCGCTGGCCCAGGCGGTGCAGTCGGCCGGCAAGACCAGCAGCGTGCACATCGTCTCCGACGACTCCGACGCCCAGACCCTGGGCTTCATCAAGTCCGGCGTCATCTCCGGCACCGTCGTGCAGATGCCCTACCAGCAGGGCTACACCGGCGCGTACATCCTGGCCGCGGAGAAGGTGCTCGGCAAGGACGCCACCATGGCGATCGTCAAGCCCTACCTGGAGTCCGACGGCTCCACCCTCAGCTCCGGCGTGGGCCTGGTGACCTCCTCGGACCTGTCCGCCTACCAGGCGCTCGAGACGCAGCTGGGAATCAGCTGACGATGACAGCGCCCGAAGGCACCCCCGGCCGCGCGGTCACCGCGCGGCTGCGGGGGGTCCACAAGTCCTACGGCCCGGTGCGGGTGCTGGACCTGCCCGAGCTGGATCTGTACGCCGGCCAGGTGGTCGGCGTGGTCGGGGAGAACGGCGCCGGCAAGTCCACGCTGATGGGGACGCTGTCCGGTGCGGTGCGCCGGGACGGCGGCGAGATCCAGATCGACGACAAGCACCTGGTGCCGGGCTCCACCGAGGCGGCCGCGGCGCTCGGCGTGGCCATGGTCTCGCAGGAGTTCCCGCTGGTCGGGCAGTTGTCCGTGGCCGAGAATCTGCTGCTCGGGCGGCGTCCCCGCTCCTCCCGGCGGCGCTTCCTGGTGGATCGGGCCGCGCTGCGCCGCGAGGCGGCCGAGATGCTCGCCGAGATCGGCCTTGCCCCCTCCGCGATCCCGGTGGGCCGCCAGGTGCGGACCCTGCCGGTGCCGACGCGGCAGATGATCGAGATCGCGAAGGCCTGGGGCCGGCGGCCGCGGCTGCTCATCCTGGACGAGCCGACGTCCTCGCTCGGGCCGGTCGAGGGGGCCGAGGTGCTGCGCCTGGCCCGCGAGCTGGCCGCGCGCGGCGGCACGGTGCTGTTCATCGGCCACCGCCTCGACGAGGTCCGGGAGGTCAGCGACCGGGTCCTGGTCCTGCGCAACGGCCGGCTGGTGGCCGACCTGGAGCCGGAGCAGGCCACCGAGGAGCGCCTGATCCGGGAGATGGTCGGCGGCGAGGTCGCGCACTCCCGGCCGAAGGAGGAACCGACCGACACCGAGGTCCTGCTGTCCCTGCGCGGCCTGACCGCCGACGGCCTGGGTCCGGTCGACCTGGACCTGCGTGCCGGGGAGATCGTCGGGGTGGCCGGGCTCATGGGCTCCGGTCGCAGCCGCCTGATCCACACCGTGGCCGGGGCGCAGCCGGCCACCGGCGGGACGATGACGATCGCCGGGTCCCCGTACACCCCGCACAACCCCGGCGACGGCGCCGCCGCGGGGATCGCGATGATCCCCGAGGACCGCAAGGAGCAGTCCCTGGTGCTGTTCGCCCCGATCCGGGCCAACGTCACCTTGTCCATCCTGCGGCGTATCAGCACCCGTGGACTGCTCGGGCCGCGGCGCGAGCGGGCCGAGGCCGAACGGATCACCTCAAGCGTCAACGTGCGCATGCGCTCGGTGGAGCAGCCGATCGGCGCGCTGTCCGGGGGCAACCAGCAGCGGGCGATCTTCGGCCGGGCCTTCGCCACCGAACCGCGGCTGCTGCTGCTGGACGAGCCCACGCGCGGGGTGGACGTCGGGGCCAAGGCCGAGATCTACGAGCTCATCGACCGCGCGGCCGAGCGCGGCATGGCCGTGCTGGTCGCCTCCTCCGAACTGGAGGAGCTGCTGTGGATCTGCCACCGGATCGCGGTGCTGAACCACGGCCGGCTGGCGACGGTGATCGACCGGGCCCAGGCCACCAAGGAACGGATCATGACGGCCGCCGCGGGCACCGCCCCGCTTGTGCCGATGGCAGAGGACACGTCGGAATCCGTTGCGGAAGTCGTGTCAGAAGACGTGTCAGAAGACGGAGTCGCACCATGACAGCACAGAGCACCCTGACCCCGGAGGAGGCGCCGCCGCGCGGACAGCCGGCCGCCGCCCGGCTGCTGCGCAAGCTCGCCGAATCCCCCTCGGCCGGCGTCGTCATCGCCTGCGTGCTGGTGTTCACGATCATCGGGGCCAACGCGCCGACCTACACCTCGGCGGGCAACCTGCAGGTGATGGGGCGCGACCTGGCCCAGGTCGGCATCCTGGCCGTGGGGGAGTCCCTGGTCATCCTGACCGGAGGCATCGACCTGTCGGTCGGCGCCCTGGCGGGCCTGGCCGGCATCCTGACGGCCTGGTTCAACGTCAACCAGGGCATGCCGGCACCGCTGGCGATCGTGCTGACCCTGGCGATCTGCGCGGCGGTCGGACTGTGGCACGGATTCATGGTGACCCGGCTGAACGTGCCGCCGTTCATGACCACCCTGGTCACGTACACGATCGCGCAGGGCATGTCGCTGGCGATCACCACCGGCACGCCGATCAACGGGATCGACCCGTTGTTCAGCAACCTGAGCCAGTACTACATCGGCCGCGTGCCGGTGCCCGCGCTGTTCTTCCTCGGCGTGGTGGTCATCGCCTGGTTCGCCCTGGAGCGGACTTACGTGGGCCGGCAGATCTATGCCGTCGGCGGCAACAAGGAGGCCGCGCGCCTGGCGGGCATCCCCGTCGTCCGGCGCGTCACCACCTCCTACGTCGCCAGCGCGGTCCTCGCCGGTGTCGTCGGCGTGCTGGTGATCGGCCGGATGAACGTGGCGGACCCCTCGGTCGGCATCGGCTGGGAGCTCAGCGCGATCGCCGCGGCCGTGGTCGGCGGCGTGTCGCTGTTCGGCGGGGAGGGACGCATGGTCGGCATCGCGGCCGGCGCGATCCTCCTGGAGTTCATCGCCAACGGGCTGCTCGCTCTGAAGGTGAACGCCTACGACCAGACCATCGTGCAGGGCGTGGTGCTTCTCGCCGCGGTCCTGCTCGACTCGCTGCGGGCCAGATTCTTCGGCAGGACCCGAAGATGACATCCGCGGCACCCTCCATCGGGACGACCCACCAGTAAGGAGTTCAGATGCGAGTATTACCCTCCCTGGCCGCCGCGGCACTGCTCGTGGCCGGCGTCCTCACCACCGCCCCGGCGGCGAGGGCGGCGACCACGGGGCCCTGCGACATCTACGCCTCCGGCGGGACGCCGTGCGTGGCCGCGCACAGCACGACCCGGGCCTTGTACGGGGCCTACAACGGCAGCCTGTACCAGGTGCGGCGCGCCTCGGACAACGCCACGTCGAACATCGGCGTGACCTCGGCCGGCGGTTACGCCAACGCCGCCGCGCAGGATTCGTTCTGCGCGGGGACGACCTGCGTGATCACCGTGATCTACGACCAGTCCGGTCGGGGCAACAACCTCACCCAGGCGCCCGGCGGCGGCGCGGCCGCAGGCCCGGACAACCTGGCCAACGCCACCGCGGCGCCCGTGACGCTGAACGGGCACGAGGCGTACGGCGTGTTCGTGGCGGCGGGCACCGGCTACCGGAACGACTCGACGAACGGCATCGCCACCGGCGACCAGGCCGAGGGCGAGTACGCCATCTTCGACGGCACGCACACCAACGGCGGCTGCTGCTTCGACTACGGCAACGCCGAGACCAGCAACAACGACACCGGCAACGGCCACATGGAGGCCATCTACTTCGGCACCATCAAGGTCTGGGGCTACGGCGCGGGCAACGGGCCGTGGATCATGGCCGACATGGAGAACGGCCTGTATTCCGGGGTCAACGCCGGCTACAACGCCAACGACCCGACCATCAACAACCGGTTCACCACGGCCATCATCAAGGGGACGGCCAACCTGTGGTCGATCCGGGGCGGGAACGCGCAATCCGGTTCCCTGTCCACCTTCTACAGCGGCGCCAGACCCAACGTGTCGGGCTACAACCCGATGCACAAGGAAGGCGCCATCATCCTCGGCATCGGCGGGGACAACAGCAAGGGTTCGGCCGGCACCTTCTACGAAGGCGTCATGACCTCCGGCTACCCGTCGGACGCCACGGAGAACTCGGTCCAGGCCAACATCGTCGCGGCCGGATACAGCGCCGGCGGCACCGGCACGGCGTCCGGCGCGGTGCACGCGGTCGGGGCCGGGAAGTGCCTGGACGTGCCGAACGGGACCACGACCGCCGGCACCCAGGTGCAGATCTACTCCTGCAACGGGCTGAGCCCGCAGAACTTCACCCACACCAGTTCCGGCGAGCTCACCGTCACCGACTCCGGGACGACCGACTGTCTGGACGCGAACGGGCAGGGGACCACTGCGGGGACGAAGGTGATCATCTGGCCGTGCAACGGCCAGGCCAACCAGCAGTGGAACGTCAACAGCAACGGCACGATCACCGGGGCGCAGTCCGGGCTCTGTCTCGATGTGACCGGGGCCTCCACGGCGGACAACGCGCCGGTGGAGCTCTGGACGTGCAACGGTCAGTCGAACCAGCAGTGGTCCATCAGCTGATTCGCGCCGGTCAACGGCCCCTGGCCGTCGCAGTCTCGTCGGCTGCGACGGCCAGGCCTGTCTGCACGCTCTCTCAGTACGCTGAGACCGAGTAGTTGTTCACCTGGAAGTTGAGCCCGCCGTTGGACGAGGTGATCTCCCAGCCGAACTGCACGTTGCCGAGCGTGACGTTGCCGATCCAGTGCTCGGAGTTCTCCAGCCACTTCAGCACGGCGAGGATGTCGACCGTCCCGGAGGTGGAGCGGCCGGTGTTGAGGAACGAGTACACGTTGTTGGAGCCGTTGTTGCCCTTGTACACGTTCCAGTTGTAGCCGCCGAGCGAGACGTTGGTGACGTAGGAGCCGATCGGGCCGATGGGGCCGGTCTGGTTGAGCCAGAGCATGATCTCGTCGGCGTTCGAGGAGTCCCAGATGTCGTACGCGGTCTCGAAGGCGCCGGAGGACGGCACGCTGACGGAGTAGGCCGAGGTCGCCGAACTCAGGGAGTTGATGGCCTTGCCGACGTACTTGGTGTCGTTGGGGTAGGACTTGATGCCGCCGGTGTTCGGCTGGTTCGACCACACCCCCCAGTTGCCGGCGGAGTTGGCCCAGATCGTCTGTGGGCCGGCGCCGCCGCCCCACACGTCGTTGTAGAGGGTGTAGCCGTTGCTGCTCCAGGTGGCCCACTTGTCGGTGGAGGACCAGACGGCGGCGTTCGCCGGACCCGCGGCGAGGGCGATGAGCGCGGCGGCGGCCGGGGCGGCGAGCAGGGGGAGGAGTAGGCGTGGCTTGGACATGGCGGGGGCCTCCTGTTCGGGTGAACGGTGGGTGTCGAAGCGCTTCGAATCATCGCTCGGTAACAGGCCGGCGTCCAGGGCCTCACACGGGAGGGATCGGTAAAAAATTGGTCATCGAACAGGGCTGATTCTGTTCGATGACCAAGTGAAGCGCTTCGACTCGGAATCTCAGGACTTGTGCCCGATGATTCCGGGCGCACCGGTTCGGCGAAGCTTCTTCGCGTGCGGGTTCCGCGGGGCCTTCTTCGCGTGCGGGCATGAGACTGCGACGACACGGCGCGTCCGGTTGGCCCGCACGCGTTTCCGAGTCACCTGGGCAGCGCCTATCTCGGCAACGCGGCAGCTGAGATCAGCCGGCCAGCGCCTTGGCAGTGCTCGACACCGCCACATCTTCCTTGCGGGGATACGTGTTCAGCGCCTTGTCGGACACCGGCGTGATGATCCCGAACCAGTAGTTCTCGTTGCGGAAGTGGTGGAGCTGGTGCGTCCGCCGGATCGTCTTGTAGAGCTTGGACTGCGGACGGTAGGCGGAGTGAATGAGGAAGTGCGTCCACTCATAAGCGGTCATCGAGGCGATCGCCGTGGCGAAGCCCGTGAGCGCCGGCCGCAGCGCGCGGGCACCGGCCAGATTCGCCACGGCCAAAGCGGCGATCGACGGCGCCAGAGCGGGGCGCGGGATGAAGACGAGGCCGGGGTCGCGCGGGTCGCTGTGGTGGGCGCGATGCGAGCTGGCCAGCAGGCTGTCGGCGACGCTGCCGTCCTTCTTCTCGCGCGGGCGGCGGTGCAGGACGTGCACGTGGACCATCCACTCCACGAACGGCTCCGCGGCCAGGATCGCGCCCGCGGCCACCGCGTCGCGCCTGCTCCACTTGCCGAGGAGCAGGCGGGTGGCGGCGGCGGTCGCGGTGGTGGCCGTCAGCACGCGGGAGTTGGGGTGCCGGGCGAACAGCGTTGCGGCCTCGCGCAGCGTCATGCCGGATCGGGTGAAGGCGCTGCGGGTGAGGGCAGCGGTGGTGGCGGAGTCGGCGGTCATGGTCCCTCCAGGAAAGCGGTGATGGCGGCGGTGCCTATGCTGAGCAGCACAGCGGCAGCCGCCCGGGCACGCTCGGGATCCCGAGCCTCGATCGCGGCGATGACCTCCTCATAGCGCTCCACCGCACCCAGCTCACCGGTCAGGACCTCGGCGACGAGTGCCGCGGCCGGGGCGTAAGCCTGTCGCAGGGCATTGAGTGAGAGCCGGTAGCAGATGTTCTGCGAGCCCTCCACGACCAGGTCCCAGAAGACCGACTCCAGTTCGTGGCCGCGACCGGCGGCCGCGGCGACGGCGCGCCGCAACCCGGCCGTGTCCGCCAGCCGCAGCGCGCACAGCGCCGCCGCGTCGGCGCCGACCGCCTGCCGCATCTCCATCACCGAGCGCACGACCTCGGCGTCCAGCGAGCCGTCGGCCCGCCGGAACAGGCGCGGCAGCAGGTCCAGGCCCGCGGCGTCGCGGTAGTCGCGGACCCGGGTGCTGCCGCCGTGCCGGATCTCGACCAGGCCGAGCTGGTCCAGGCGCTGGAGCGCCTCCCGGATGACCTGGCGGGTGACTCCGAGCTCTGTGGTCAGAGCCCGCTCGGACGGCAGCACCGACCCGGGGTCGAGGCTGCCGTCCAGGATCTGGGCGAGGATCTGCTCGAAGACCGCGGTGGCGACGCTGCTGCGGGCCACCGGCGCGAAGGTGTTCACGACGCTGAGTCTGGGCGCCGATGGTCCAGTGGTCAAGAGGTAGGACCAGTTGGAATTCCGCGGCACCGGCCCGGCTGCTCCTCGGTCGGCCGCTGCGCACCTCGAACCCGTCCGTCACATCAGGGTCCGTATACTCGCGTTTCGCGACCGGGACTATGGAGGGGTGCGGTTCAGCATGGGTTTCAGGGCTTGGAGCGTCGGAGTAGTGCTCGTCATGTCGTTGTCGGCCGGCTGCGGTTCGGAGCATTCGCCGTCAGGCGCTGGTTCCTCGACCGGAGCGGCGACGGCGCCCACTGCGGCGACAGTCCCGACCGCGACGCCGGCCGGTGCGGCTCGACCGGCCTCTCCGTCGCCGGCCATCACGGCCAGGTCTGCGACCTCGCCGAAGATCTCGCCTGCCGGGCCTTCGAGCGTGCCTTCCGCCTCGTCCTCAGGCTGGCCGAACGCCTCCAATACGGGCTACCGGCACGCTCGGGGCTATCCCGGCAAACTCACCACGTTCACCGGCACCCTGCAGAGCAACCACACGTACAAGTTCCTCTACTTCCCCGGAGAGACTTTCGTCGGCGACTGGGACGGCGGTCTGGAGAATGTCACCTTCTATGGCTGCCTCTTCGCCGGCGACAAGGTCGACGACGCGACCGTTGCCGTTTACAGCGACAACGTGACCTTCGACTACAGCACTTTCGCCCCGCTGAAAGCCGCGGCACCGCCCGTCCCTCATGAGGCGTCCTCGCAATATGCGATCGACCAGCGCCGTGCCGGGCAGCTGACCGTCGACCACTCCGACATCTGGGGCTTCGCCAACGGCATCGAGATGGGCTATTCGACCAGGGAGAAGCCCTTCACCGTGCGCGACTCCTGGTTCCACGACGCCCGCGCGGACGGTGGGACCGACCATACGGACGCGATTCTGTCGAGTGACGGCGGACCGACCTTCATCGTGATCGACCACAACACGATCGTGTCGGCCGGCAACACCAACGGGTTGGCGTTGCAGTACTCCGACACCTACTACAGCGACGTCAGCGTCACGAACAACTATTTCTCGGGCTTCGGCTACACGGTCAACATCGGTGGCGACGGCAAGAACAACCGGCGGATCACCTTTACCGGCAACACCTTCGGGACCGACCTGCGACCGGTGTTCGGGCCGCTGTACGGCTGGGGCGGAACCGGTGTGGTGTGGCGGGGCAACAAGTGGCACGTCGCGCCGGGCGGCTACGCCAAGAACGCCTCGGACGACGGAAAGTTCTGGTGGCCGGACGGTACGCTCTCGACGCGGGACTATGGAGGCTGATCTTCCGGATCAGCCGGCAAGCCGAGCAGCGTCAAGAGCGTCATCGG
>Ga0105238_10002552_pt1 | contig 18191 bp, 26 predicted proteins | sample KBSC34metaG_FD_81526 | JGI IMG/M metagenome (GOLD analysis project Ga0105238, IMG submission 81526) | Corn rhizosphere microbial communities from Kellogg Biological Station, Michigan, USA - KBS C3-4 metaG | ecosystem: Host-associated > Plants > Roots > Rhizosphere > Soil | place: Michigan, USA... | reverse complement strand
TCCTCTGCGTAAGGAAAACGATGCTGCGGCGCAGTGGCTGGCCCAGCACGAAAATACTGAGCGCGCCGACCAGCAAGAGGCCGCCTAGTTTAACCCTGCTGCGGCGACTGGTTGATCTGGAGGGTATTGCCTTCGCTGTCCTTAAACCAAGCAGCCTTAAAACCGTCGCTCTCAGCAATATGGTCCACGGTCTTCATGTGTGGCAGGTCGTAGTCGTTAAACTTCACGCCGCGACCTTTAAGGGTCTTCACCACGGCTTCGATGTCGGTGACCGTAAAGTTAACGTTGTCCTCGTCGGACGAAGCCTTCTCGCGCGGGGCCAGGATCAACATTGAGCCGTCCTTGCCAATCACAGAGCCAATCCAATCGGTAATCGGGATGGCCTTAAGCCCTAGTGTCTCGCCATAAAATGTTAATGCGCGTTTCATGTCCTTTACCGGCACATTGGCCGCAATCTGAGCATTTCCTAAATCCATAATTCGTTCTCCTTCGTAATCTTATTTCTTAATTAACTCGGCAATATTGTCGAAACAGCCGATCCAGCCAGCCTTATGGGCAGTAACCGACTCCGGTCCGCTCAGCTTGGCGTGGCGCAGCACTAATTCGGTACCATCATCCACCGGCTTAAATTCCACCGTTACCTGGGAATGCTCGGAGTCGTCCTCCCACTCCCAGGTATAGACCATTTTCCGCGGCGGATCCAACTCGGTAAACACACCATGCACCTTAAAGGTGCTTTCGGGCATCTTCATGCTGATGCTATATTTTCCTCCGACTTTGGCATCAACCTCGGCCTCGGTGGTGTACTCACTGGTATTGGGCCGGTGCCACTGGTTTACTTTCTCCGGGTCGGTCCAAATGTCCCACAGCTCCTCCGGAGTAGCCTTAAATACCCGTGAGAGGGTCAGGCTGGTGTCAGTTGTTTGTTCCATCGCGCTTCCTTTCATTTAATTCCTCAACGTAGGCTTCCAGTGAATCCAACTGCTGATTCCAATATGCCCGGTGCTCCTCGATCCAAGCCTCGGCTTCGGCTAAGGCCCGCACCCGCAACACCACCTCGCTACTGCGCCCAACCTTGTGGCGGTCGATGAGCTGCGCGCGTTCCAACACCTTGATGTGCTTGTGAATCGCCGGCAACGACAGACCCAGCGGGCGGGCCAGCTCACTAATGCTTTTGGGTTCTTTGGTAAGCATGGCCACCATGGCGCGACGTTGTGAGTTCGCCAAGGCGCCAAAGACATCATCCAACTCAGGTTGTTTATACTTAACCATAAAGTTAAGTATAAGTGAATGCTGTGAACTGGTCAAGCGCTGGTTTTGTAATAAGTGCGGTACTCCCCGGCCGTAGCCGGGGGTTTAATTAGCAGCAGTTATCTCTGCGGGCGATTTTTGGCTCGCCACTGCCTCACCGGGCTAGGCCTGGTGAATGGTGCTGTGCTGCTTGGCCGCAGCCTCGGCTCGATCGAGCTGGCGACCGATGACTTCGAGCGCCTTTGCGGCCGGAAGCGTCTTTCCCCGTTTCCTCTGGGTAAAGAACTCGAAGCTGACACCTGCCTCCTGAGAAACCGCGTGAGCCGCGGCAACGTCGGACTCGTTGAGCTGACGGATGAAATCCGCCACGTCGTCGCCGAGCCGCAGACGCAACTCCTGGCGGCGCCGCTCGAGAGCAGCAAGTGCTCGCTGCTCGGGAGTTTTGCGACTGGCCTTGAAGGCGCGCCCGTTGCGTTCGGCCCGGTGCGGCTTCTGGCTGGGACGTCTGCGGTCGGCGCTTACCTCGCGCACCCTGATTCGGGAGCTTTGGGATAGCGCTGCTGCAACGTCCACACTCCCCTCGGTATTCCCGGGGGTCCGTCCCGACTGCGGCGCACTGGTTTGTAGTGTCGCGGTACCGCTCATGGCATCCTCCTTGGGGGATGTCGTGGGCGTCACTCTTTACGTGACCCCCGGGAGGAGGCAGCCGGTTTTGGGCTGCCTGCTTCCAAGGGTCACCGTGTCAAAGGCACACTGATTTTCACCAATGTTGTCGAATATAATAGCATAAGCATCAATAAATGTCAATACATCGGGCGTGGTATGGTAGAAGCAACATAAGGGAGTAAGAATATGGACAAGGCATTTGTATTTACGAGTTTTTCGGTGGATGACATGGAGGCCGCCAAGGCTTTTTACGTGGATGTGCTGGGATTTGAGCTGGGCGCACCCATGACCGAACATGCTCTCAAAATCGTCAAAGGCGGCCAGCGTGTCCACATCTACCCCAAGAGCAACCACTCCCCTGCCAGCTTTACCATCCTCAACTTTAAGGTTGACGACATTGAGCAGGCAGTGAACCAGCTAACCAAGGGTGGCGTGAAATTTGAGCACTATGACGGTGCCGGCGGCATCACCACCAACGAAAAAGGTATTGCCGAAGACGGTCCGCGCAAAATGGCTTGGTTTACCGATCCGGCCGGGAACATCCACGGCTTGCTGGAAGGCGCCGGCTAAAGACCGAGGGCGGCGGCGATTTTGGGCTGATCGAAACCCAGAATTGAGACCATGCTGCCGCCATCCTGAGTAATATGAGTGCACGGCACACCGCGCGAGCCGCAGGTATCAATGCTGGTTTGGATGGCTTCGGGTTGCTTGTCGAGTAATATGTCTTCGAATTCGATACTCTTACTCTTTAAATACTTCTTTTCGGCAATGCAGTAGGGGCAGGTGGTAGTTGAATAAATAGTTACTTTCGGCATGGCGATCTCCGATTCGATTTATGGAATCCATTATACAGGCTATTGTTCGGGCAAAACAAAGCCCCGCTGACCACGGAGCTTTGCTCGCGCGTCTGGCGGGGTTTAGGCTGCAGTACAGCGACAGTACCGCGGCTGATGGGGGCACTCTGAGATCAACTCGATCACCCTTGGGGGCCAATGGAGGGTCAGCTGGTGCGTTTTGTGGGTTATACGCTGCTCGGGGTTAATTTCACTATTTTCGAGCTTCAATTTGTTGAGTCGATTTGCGGCGGTTCCGAATGCGATATCACACCTTGCTGCTACTTGCGGTGTGGTCAGCCAATTACCGGCGGGCTTAAGGCCTGTGATAATCCGTTGTAGAGCAAGCTCACTTTCCGGTGGGTAGTGATCGACGATGCGGTTGTTGTGCATTTTGCGAGGTTGAGGCCGTATATTCAGCACGACCTCCAACTGATACTTCAGCCACTTACGACTGCGGCCAGTTCGGTACGCAAGCTCCAGCAAGGTTAGCCAGGAACCGGCAAGAGGTACCTCCTCTTTCTCCAGCCGAAGTGCATCAGCAACCTCGGGCGGATACACCGGAACCGCTTTCCTTTTGCACTGTCGCTTCAGACATAGATTTTTATATGGTCCGATGCGGGCGATGACCCAATCGCGGTCGCAACCGAGCAGTTTTGCCAAGCCATACATGCTCAGCCAACTGGCATCGGGTCTCCCCTTCCTCACCTGCCGCAGACGTAGTTCCACGACCGGCTCATAAACGGTTGTCATGCGACCACTCAGGTCGGATGAAGCCCTGAGCTGGCTGAAAGCTGCCAGGCGAGGTTCGATCCAATTGCGACTGCACTCAAGTCTTCTTGCCATCTCCGTAATATTTACGCGCTCGTACTGCTTCAACTTCGTGAGGCCTCGAGCCAGTGTCCGTTGAGCAACGTCCGGTGAGAGTTTGTGGACACTTACTATGTCGTCAATGTTTTCTGGACCAACCCGGGCGGCGGTCAGAATGAGGTTGCGCTCGATAGTTGTAAGAGCAGCCATCCTACCACCTCCAGGATTTGTTGTGAATGTACAGGTAGAATTCTAGCTTAGCCTTACGCCAAGGCAAGGACAAGCATTAGAGTGATTATTGTGAAGCTAGTCAGTAGTGCGTATGGAACTCGGCCCGCTAATGCCGATGGCCGACACAATCCCGCCCAAAAGAAGGAGCGCGGCCATTACGACAATGCCACGATGAAAGCCGGCTACGGTGATTTGGGTACCTATAATAACGCCGATAGCGGCGATGGCAACAAGACCGGCGATCCGAGAGATGGCATTATTGACGGCTGAGCCGATGCCGGCGTGGCGGCTATCGATTGCGCCGAGAACAGCAGCGGTCAATGGCGCAACCGTCATGGCCAAGCCAATACCGAAGACAAGGATACCCGGCAGCAACTGGGTCCAGTAAGCTACCATGCTATCGACCCTAAGAAAGAGCAGAAAACCCAGCGCAGCCACAATTGGGCCAATTGCCATAAATAGATGGGGGCCGTATTTGCCGGCCAAAGCTCCAAACCGCGACGACAAAAAGAACATGATGATAGTAACCGGCAGTAACGCCAGGCCGGCCTGCAGCGCCGTGTAATGGCCGACTTGCTGCACAAAGATCACGATAAGGAAGGTTGCCACCGAGAGAGCAGCGTAAATGAAGGTTGTGGCGATATTGCCGACGCTAAAGTTACGGATCTTAAACAGTTCGAGCGGTAGCATGGGATACTCGGTCTGGTCTTCGCGCCAGATGAAAGCAGCCAGGGCAGTGATACCAAAGATGAGGGGCAGGTAGATCATCGGGCTGGCCCACCCGAAATGCGGCTGTTCAATAAGTGCATACACCGGGCCGCCCAGGCCAATGGTACAGAGTATGGCGCCCACAATATCGAGGGTAGTGCCTTTGGGCATGGGTTCTTGATGACCGCGCAATCTGAGCATCAGCCACAGCGTGATTGCAATCGGAATGATATTAATCGCAAATACCCAGCGCCAGGAGCCGGCATCCACCAGAAAACCGCCAACGATCGGCCCAATCAGGAAAGAAATACCGGTCCATCCCGTCCATGTGCCAATGGCTTTGCCCTCGGCCGGCCCGGAAAATGAGGCAATAATCAGCGCAAGCGAGCTAGGGACGAGTAGAGCGCCGGCAATCCCCTGTAGTGCCCGGGCGCCAATTAAAAAGCCCGCTGTGGGCGCGATTGCACACAAAATTGATGCGATGCCGAAACCGAGTAGGCCGGCAACCAAGACTTTTTTGCGCCCGAACAGGTCTGAAAGCGAACCGGCAATCAGGATTAGCGCTCCCAGCGTTATCAAGTAGGCGTCGACCACCCATTGTTGAGCAGTCAGGCCGCCGCCAAGGTCCCGGGAAATAGCCGGCAGCGCCACATTCACCACCGATCCATCTAAGAACGCCACAAATGAGGCCAGGATGCTGACGATAAGAACAAGACGCTGCTGCTTAGTCATGCCCTTAGTATATATGACACGAGCCCCACGCAGTGACAGACGCCACTAGCGTGAGGCTCATTTGAGGCTCAGGTCACGAGCTTGAACGCTCGCTTTTGAAGAATGAGCAAGGCTTGATCAGCCTCGTGATACCGCCCTTCGACCACCAATGCTGGCGCTTTGAGCATCACCAGCAACCCGGCAGCTAGCTCGAGATTGTGGCCGCTAACTTCGATCGCAAACAGACACAAGGTCCGCAAGTCATCGAGACGTTGAAATTGGGTGTGATGGGGCACTGATGCTCCCCGCCTCCATCGCTTAACCAAGTTGGTGCTCACACCGCAGGCTTGGGCAATGTGCTTCTCCGTAAGACCAGTTGCCAGCAACCCCTCAATCCGTTCGGGGGTTGTGCAAGTAGGTTCCAGCAATTGAGCAACCGCATCGGCATCTTGAGACATTAGGAGTCACCTCCCATGAGAATCCTCCCTGTGTCGAAGTCAAAGTGCCTGTATATTGTTACATAGTTTCTTTAAAGAGCAAGCATAGGTATAATGGCAGTATGGCGCACAAATCCCAAGCCGAATTACGCGATAGCCTTGAAGAGGCTGCCGCCCAGGTGCCCGTCGGCGACACCTACGCGCATTATAAAAGCCCTGATCAAACCTACACCGTTACTGGCCATGTGGTAATGGAAGCCACTGATACCGTCGGAATTATATATCAAGCTAATTATGGCGAACACATCAGCTTTGTGCGGGTACTCGATAGCTGGCTAGCGCACGTTGAGCACGACGGTAAGTCCGTACCGCGATTTTCAAAAGTGTCCTAACCGCAAGATGCCCGCCGACCGAAGGGCCTGGGCGGGCATCTTGCGGTTAGCGGGCACGTGAGACTCATCTGAGATAGCGATTGATTACGCCCCTCAGGGGGTCCTTCAGAACAGCTTGTTGCGTGATCCCTGCGAGGATCTCCAGACCACTCCGCACATCTTGGAGGGCGATATAGATCACCTGGATGGTATCGAGGGCTTCGGAGGTGCGATCGTCGTCAGGTACATCACCCCCAACCTGGAAGTAGCCACTGTCTTTGTCGTGCTCCAAGGAAAGGATGGTGCGCTTGCGCTTCCAGCGACGAAAGCGACGAATCGTGCTTGGAGTAATGCCGTTGGAAGGGAGGCAAAAGCTATCGAGAACACCCTCGGCTCGGTAGTCCACTACCAAGTTACCAGCGCTGTCCATCTTGACCGCCTCGATTACCACACCCTCCATGGTGTCCAGGCCATTGCTGTCAACATTCTCGGGTTCACTGCTATCAACGTCCACGGTACCACCTTTCTAGCGATGGTTTACCTTACTATCCTTATATGCTGAAGTAGCAAATAACGCAACTGTTTTGAGTATGAAGAAACCGCCGTAGGCCGCCTACAAGCCCGGACGATTGGGGTCGATGGGTGGAGCTATTGGGTCAGACGCCGCGGAGGGCGGAACTGCAGCGGTAGGCTCGACTGCAGGCGGCTGCGTCGGTTCTACCGGAGGGGGCGTTGATTCGGTAGATCGTAACGCTGCATAGCCAGGCTGGTCAGGCATCCCGATCGCCGGCTCAGGTGTCGGTTGGGCTGCGGCTGGTGGCGGCACAACGGTAGGCGAAATTGGAGCTTGGCCTTGCGCTACTTTAACCGCATTGATAGCCTCCACAACAGAATTCTGAATTCCGGCGACACTCCCGAACCCCAAAGGCTCAAATGGCACATTCATAAACGTCGCCAGCTGCTGGCCAATATCGGCATGCCGAGCAAACATGCCCAATGGTATCCCATTAATACTAAAACTGCTCCTGGTCGCAGGGATTACAAGTGCCGACCCATCCTTTAAAAGCAGTTGGATGACCTGCTGATTGTTGCCCTCGGTAGCCACCGTGCTGGTTTCAGAAACGCGTGCCACATCGGCAAAGCTACAATTTACAGCCTTCCCCCTTAAGACTGATCTAAAAGTGAGATTAACGGTTTGGGTGTTACGGTCGGCAAGCAAGTGTATGCTCCGAGAAAATAGAAACGCTAGCACACCCACAATGACAAAAACCAGTCCCACAACCACCCCTACCCAGGCATTTTGCTTGGCCGTACCCGCCGGTTGCAAGATCTCGAGGGCCAGAACGCCACCTCCAGCAAGCACAAGAAATACTGCAATGACGATACTGGAGGCTTTACCTTGCTTGGCCTCAAAAGTGGTAGCGTCGCTTCGGACAACTTTCATGGGCACATATTAACATATGATAAATACGTTGTGGCGCCCCGCCGAAGCGGGGCGCGCATTGGCTTGATGCCACCGGTAGAGGCTGACAAACGTTGTCACGATGCCGATGACAAGCACTCGCACCCAGATGTAGAACGCATAGCCTGCAGCGAAATGCTGTGGCGGATGAAGTCAGCTGGGGGTCAGGACGTATCCTTCATCACGCATCTTCTCGTGCCACGATGGCGACGGCGAAGTCTCCGAATCCATTGATACATGGACCTCTGAGCTGGTATCGCTGCCTAGGTAGATGTAATCGATGGGATAGGAGTTGCAGCCCATCTGGACCATTACCCCAACCGTTGGCGCAACCTCCCAGGGCCACTTCTCCATCTGCTTCTCATAGTGTGCCTCGGAATTCTGACCGTGCTCACCGAAGCCTTCACCCTTTTGATCGAACACCTTGAGCTTGATCATTCGTGCACTTCCTTCCTACTTGCTTTTAGGAGGACAGGATTGCAAATTATAGCATAAATACTTATATAAGTCCATGGCGAGCCATAACTGATGCAGTTAGAACTTTCTTTGCTGCTTCGGGGCATGAAAAGCCCCACTTTGTAGTGGGGCCTAGGCAGTTTCGCACGTAATGCGCAGGTAGTGGCGACGCCACGCTCGCTATACGAGCTGCCCACCGTTTGAGACTACTTCACGACGTAATATGGCATTCCTCCAGGAAGTACCTCCCACAGGTGGCGTGGGATTTGGCACTCAACCTTGCCGATGGCTAGGCCGAGCATGAACAGTTGCTCCATTATTGGATGAAGCCCCGTCCACTGATTACCATGCCTGTCGACGCACGCCTCCAGGAACGACCATCCGCCGCCTTTAGAGGCCATGAATGTATCCGGCAGTTCTTCGAGCATCGCCTCGAGGAAAGACTTGCGGCGCTCAAGCACATCAGGATTGAACCTAGCGGTATGCGTGATCCCCTCGACCTCGACCTCTCCATCCATGTGCTCTCCCTGTGGAAGCACGGATTCTTCAAAGATGTGGGTAACGACCGCAGGGTTCAGTTCGGTTGGGTTAAATGCAGCTGTGGTCATCCGAGCAATCCAATCGTCGAGTTTGAATTATGGATAAATTGTATTATGACATAAGAAATAAATAATTGCAATGGCGGCCTGTAGCGGCTAGAGTTAGAACTTTCTATCTGAAACTTAATGTAAATAATCTGTGGGGTAAAGAGAAGGCCCACGAACTTTCTGCTTCCTACTGCAGCGATGAAGCACGACTGCCAGCAGCTGCTGCTCCTGCCAGCTCACCGAAGCCCCCGTTCGGTGCCACGATCACAGTGGCGTTGTCAGTCCCGATCTCTCGTAGTGTCTGTAGCTCGCGCAACCGTAGCGCGGTTCCATCGAGATCCGACGCAGCCTTCTTGAGGTGCTCGGCGCTTTCTTCCTCGCCTTTTGCGGCGATGACCTTGGCTTCAGCTTCTCTTGAAGCCTCCGCCTTGGAGGCCATGGCCCGGCGCATCCCCTCAGGCAGATCGATGTCCTTGATCTCAATCCGCGTGATCTTCAAACCCCACTCCTGAGCGCCGCTCTCGAGATCGGTTTGAATTGCATCCGAAACTTCTTTGCCGTGCTCAAGAACCTGCGAGAGATCCTTGCCACCGACCACGCGACGCATGATCGCCTGACCGAGCTGAGTAATGGCTTCCTCAGGAACTTCGATCTCGACGACGCTCTTTACGGGATCCTCCACCTTGTAGTAGACAACAGTCTTGATACCCAGGGACACGCTGTCTTTGGTGATGACCTGCTGGGGCTCGAGCGCCAGTGTCACGACTTGCAGATCAACCGGCTCTACCCGATCGATCAACGGGATGACGAAGCGCAACCCCGGCTCGAGGGTGCGAATCACCCGGCCGAACCTGAAAACGACTCCCCGCTCATACTGCTCGATGATTGTGGCGGCTGAAAGCACCATCCCCAGAAGCATGATTGCTCCGAGGGCAATCAGCGCCCAGTGCCACCAGGGCGTGCCGGCAGCAGCATGAAGCGCTGATGTGTGACCGATCGAAACAGGCTGAGATCCTTCCGGACATTCAGCGTAGGACACTTCGAACTGCTGGCCATTTTCGGTGCAGAGCATAGTAGCTCCATTTCAATGTTCGTGGGACACCTGTTAAGGTGGTCATTCTTTAATGACAAGGATATACTATAGCATAAACAGTAAATTATTGCAAGGGCGGGCCGTAGCGAATGAGGTTAGAACTTATTTTATGGTGCCCAGGCATGACGAAGCCACCGGCGGAACTCCCTCACTCATTTAAGAGTGAGGGGCCGCACGGTGGCTGTGATATCGCTAGACCGCGACTGAGGCCTCTCCGACCTCAACCTCGAAAGTTTCGACCAAGGCGAGCACCAGTCGACCCCAGTGGGAAGACTGGTCCAACTGTTGGGGCAGATACGGAAGGCCCTCCCCCTTTTCCAGCGCCCCAGAGACAAGCTCTCGGTACTGCCGAACGATCTCCTCGACGATGAGCTTGATGGCCTCCCGCTCGGAGGCGTCACAGTCATCAAAGAGACGCTGGCACATTCGGAGGTAGTCCTCGAATGGCCGATCCGCTTCCTGGAACCAGGAGTCGTCAGTAGGGCCACTTTCACCCGCATGGGCTGCAAAGGCAACGAAGTTGTGGGTAGTTGCATCGAGGAACTTCGGGCTAGGCTCGGTCATCCGAACCCCCAAGGGATGCGAGAAACCACGAAGGTCGTATTGGGTCATGACGATCGCGCGATCGATGTTAGCTGTAAGGAAGGACAAAGCGCTCCTCTCGGAAGATTGCGTTTCTAATGGCTAACTATACTATATGCGCTGAATAAGTCCATGGCGGGCCCGACCGGATTCGAACCGGCGATCTCCTCCGTGACAGGGAGGCATGTTAGGCCTCTACACCACGAGCCCACGCTGCGAACTGATTAATCGTAACAGATTTGGCCGGGAGTGACAATGCTGATGAGATCTGGACGGCCGAGCTGGTGTATGAGATTCTGGGAGCATGAATAGAGCAGTTTTAATCGGTTTAGCCGTAATTTTGGCGATTGCCTGCCTCGTGCTGGCAGGAGTGTATTTTGGCCACCCAGCAAACCAACTCCCCCACTGGTTGCCGGGCTACAGTGCCAGTGATACCGCGGTGCACGTGAAGCACGGACTGGCAGCCATTATTTTGGCGATTGCCGCCGGTATTTTCGCCTGGTTTCAGAGCGGACCGAAAAGCCCGGCCACCCCGCCCTCAACGGATCAGTAGAAACAGCGAGGCAGCCGCACCGGCTATGAGGCAATAAATGCCGAACGGCTTGAGGCTGTTGGTTTTGAAGTAACGCGTAAGGAAGCGCACGGCCAGATAGGCAGATATAGCAGCTCCAGCGGCTCCAACAAGAGAAGGCACAATCAGGGCGTGGTTCTGAGAGCTGGTGAGTTCGGGTAGCTTGAGGAGCCCGGCTGCCAGAATTACTGGTGTGGCCAGGAGAAAGGAAAAGTTAGCGGCGTCTTCATTGGAGAGACCGGCGAGCAAGCTGCCCCCCATCGAGGAACCGGAGCGCGAGAAGCCAGGAATCAGCGCCAGGGCCTGAACGGTGCCGATACCAACTCCCTGCCCCCAGGAAAGCTTGGCGATACGCGAGTGCATGGAGGTATTGGCAGCATTGGCGGCGGCGCGGCGGCGCAGAACCTCGGCCCCGAGTAGCAGGAGACCATTCAGCATCAGGAAGAAAGCCGCCGACTGGGCGGTTACGAAGATGTGGCGGATGCTGTCTTGGAAGATGAGGCCGAGAATACCGGCCGGAATTGTGCCGACTACCAGGAGCCAGCCGAGTTTGGCCTCGACGTCATCGGGTTTGATCTGGCGGTCGCGCAAGCTGCGCCCCAAGCCTTTAACGATTCCGATCCAGGTAGTCCAGTAAAAGCCGATGAGCACGAGGGCGGTGGCCAAGTGTGTGGCTACCAAGAAAATCAGGAAGGAATTGTCGTTTTCATGGATGTTCCAGCCGAAAATGGCCGGCAAGATCACGCTGTGACCGAGGCTAGAGACCGGAAATAGCTCAAAGGCGCCTTGCAGCAGACCGAGGATGAGACCTTGGGTAATTGAAATCATTACTGCTAATGGTAGCGGTTTGGGGGCGAAGACTCAACGGCTAGCTGGGTTTGGGAACTTTAGCCCCTTTCTTTCGTGCCTGTGACAGCCCGATTGCCACGGCTTGCTTGCGACTTTTGACCTTTTTGTCCGACCGCCCGGTAGTTAAATCGCCCTCTTTATATTCGTGTACCGCCTTCTCCACTTCTTTCTGAGCTTTAGGGCCATACTTTGCCATAGCCGATACCTCAATTACTCAGCTCAAATCTAGCACATTAAACGAACACATTTCTTGGTGCAAATTGCCAGAACCGTAGCTTATTGCGGTGCCGGAGCCGCCTCCGTACCCAAAACCTCATGCGAATATTGGTTGTACTGGCCGACTTGCTGATTGTAGGTTGTGATCTGTTGGTTCACTCCCGGAACCAAATTGTTGTAACGGCTGATTTCGCCGTCGGCGAGATAGGATTGCATGCGGGCCTTGGTCGCCTGGATCGAAGCATCTAACTGCACAATTTGCGTGTGCAGGTCGTTGAAGGTGCGATTAAATTGCTGATTGTAGGCGACCAACTTGGCCCGGTGTGAAAAATAAATGGCGTAGTGGGCTTCCAAGTCCGGCGGCAATTGGGCGTATTCCGTCCCTAGGACTGAATACAGCTCATCGTCGCGGGCGCCGGGCTCGGTTTTGGCGTAAACCTGCATCTGGCTGAGAATATCCGGATCAGTGATGTGGGCAGCTACCTGCTCCATGCGTGCATCCATCTGGCGGCGCTGGCTACTACTCATGCGCTGGTAGGCCGAGTGGAGCATCTCGTAGCCAGCCGTAGTAATCATTTCGTTTTTAAGGGCTGGGTCGGAGATCTGGAGCAGGTATATGTGGTCGGTAGACAAATAACAGCCTAGCTCAGCAACCTGATTATCGGTCAGCTTGCAGTAGTGCACCATGGTGGCACGAGAGGTCACGATCTGGGGATTGGCACGGTAAAATAGGCGGCGGCCAGTGGCAGTCATGGTCGCTTGATCGGCCAGCGCCGCTACTTGGGGCGAGGGATGGTAATTGCGCAGGTACCACCAGTCGAGCAATACATAGCGGCTAGCATAAACGCCATAGCTGACTACCAGGAATATCCCGACCACAATGGCGGCACTGGTGAGCGTGAGCCGGTTACGCACCTCGATTTAGGGGTGAATATACTGTTGGATGCTTGCTTTTTTGACCTGCTGCTGCAGATAGGTATTGAAGTCGAGGCCTTTAATCAAGATGTGCGACGCATCAACTTGGTCGGTCTTAACCGCGTTGACCTTGATGATGTGGAAACCGTACTGGGACTGGACGATTTTCGGGTAAATTTGACCCGGCTTGGTGGCAAAAGCAGCGTCAGAGAAGGGCTTGACCATCTGGCCGCGGCTAAAGAACCCGAGGTCTCCCCCATTGGCCGCTGAACTGTCCTGCGAGTATTTCTTGGCAAGGGCGGCAAAGTCAGCGCCGGGAGCCTGGGCTTGCTTAAGGATGCCATCGGCTTTGGACTTGGCGGCGGCATTCAGGGAGGTGTCGCCGGTAACCGCCGTCGAGACTTTTTGCTCCAAGAGCTGCTGGCGAATCTTCTTCTTTAGATCGTCAACCGTCCAGCCGTAGTACTTATTTAGAACATCTTTGACTTTGGCCGAACCTCCGGCAGATTTGGTAATCTGATCAACCTGAGCCTGCACGTCGCTGTTACTGACCGAGACCTTGTACTTCGAGGCCAACTGGTTGACGATAGCCTCTTGCTGCAATTGCTGCAACTCTTGGGTTTGCAACTGCTTCAGCTTCTTCTTCCCGTCCGCAGTAGTGAAGTTAATCGCCGGTTTGCCACTGGCATCGGTTTGACTGAGGTAATAGTGCTTGATGGAGTTAACTTCAAATAAGTAGTCGCCGTAACTAACCAGGCTACCGTTCACGCGTTCGGCCGGGTATGGCACGATGTCGGCGACGATTTGAACGATGCGGCTGTCACTGTTGTACTTGTAAATAAGGATGGCAAAGACGGCCAAGAAGATAATCAAAAGGCCCAAAATGGTACCACCAATGACAACCCAGCCGCGACGGCTCGGGAGATTAACGCCGGACCCGCTGGTACTCGCGGCAGGCTGTTCGGTACTAGCGTAGCTGGGCATCACGGTGGCCGGTTCGGTGGTCGCCGGACCCACCGGACGAGCCGGTTGGCTTGGTACTGCTTCTCTTTTAGCGGCTGGGTGCGCCCGATGCGCAGGCTTCCTGGCTGCGGGACGACCCACAGGCTTCTTCTTATTCTCTGCCAACGTAAAACTCCTTATGCTGTTCTTATGCTACCCTACTTCATTGGCAGTGTCGAGGGAATCGTGTGAGCGACTTCCATCATCTTGCTATGGACCTCTTCGGGATGATAGATACTTTGCAATACCCAGTTGCCGGTGTAGGTTTGGACGGTTATGTCGCCGAACTTTAGGATCGCGGCTTGAAAGCCTTTGATGTGGTAGTTGATCGATTGGACCTTATCAAAACCGACTTCATTGACGCGGCGGTTAAAGAAGCCTTTTTGGCGGATGTCGATGAGGCGCAGATCGGTGACGATGTAGACGCTGTAGTACCAACCCACCCAGTGATAGAACCAGTACAGCACCACCAGACCAAACACCAACGCGGGCAGCTTGAGCAAGGTGTCATAGAGCGGGCCGGAGAAAACGACGTCGAGCGGCAGGATGCTGATGACGATTGCCAGCAACCCGAAAATCAGCGGTTTGCGCAATACCACCGGGTGTTGGCGAAATACTAGCACCACGTTTTCCCCGGCGTGTTGCCCGGGGAATTCCTTGGGCGCAGCGTCACTATCGTGGTTACGCTTCATAAGGCAATTGTATCACCCCATGCTATAATTTCGACGTCTTCTCGGCCCCGGTAGCTCAGTGGATAGAGCGCCTCCGTCCTAAGGAGGGCGTCGGGAGTTCGAATCTCTCCCGGGGCGCCAGCAATCATATGTAGCTCGCACTCAGGGTACGCATCGGCTCGCTACGTCTAGTTCTTGTCGGGCATGGGCTGGGTGTAGTGCTCGTCGGACAGCTTATAGGAGTGGAGCTCTGCGGGCTTAAACCAGTGCTCGATTTCGAGGGCGGCTTCTTCGGGGTCGCCGGAGGCGTGGATAATATTGGGCAAGCCGAGCTTGCTGTCGTTGACATGATCGAGGCCGACATGGGCAAAGTCGCCGCGGATGGTGCCCGGAGCCGCCACTTTGGGATCGGTACCGCCAACCATTTTGCGTACCTGGGCGACGGCCTCAATACCTTCCAGTACTACGGCGATTACTGGTCCGCTACTCACCAACTTGAGGGTATATTCGAACTGCTTTTGGCCACGACGCGAGATCATCTTGCTGATGGTTTCGTAGTGATGATGATAGTGCTCGCGATCAGGCGCCAGCATTTTCATAGCGACAATTTTTAGGCCGACTTTTTCGAAGCGGCTGATGATTTCACCGACGATGCCACGCTGGACGGCGTCGGGCTTGAATACAATTAGGGTTCGTTCCATGGTGTTACTTTCTGGTTAGTTTTTCGAAAGCCGCGACGGCCGCGTCCGGTTCCGGACTTATAATACCAAGTCGCAGGCGATTTGGCGCCAACATTTCGGTGGCAACCCGCGTGATGTCGACAGCGGTAACGGCGTCGATCTCGGCCAGCGTCTGCTCGACCGAGCGGATCTCCCCCAGTAGCAGCTGCTGGGTGCCGAGGCGGTCAGCCACCGAGCTATTGTTCTCCATTGCCATCTGCAAACCGCCGCGTATCTGGTTTTTGGCCTTGCTGAGCTCTTCCTTCCCCACTGGCTGACTACCGATAAGCTGGAGTTCCTCGATAATAGCCGTGATGGCGTCGGCTTGCTTGGCCAAATTAACCCCGGCATAGACCTCGAACTCGCCGGTATCAACGTAGTTTTCGGTAGCGGCAGTCACTGAGTAGGCCAGACTCTTGCGCTCACGCACATTCACAAACAATCGCGAGCTCAGGCCTCGACCGAGGATAGCCGCGATGAGGCGGGCGGCCGGATCATCGGGATGGCGGTAGGGGTACGCGATCGTGCCGATCACCAGATGAGCTTGGGCCGTATCCTTGAGCTGCACCGCAACCCTCTCCGAGGCAAGGGTTTTGGTAACCGGCTTTAGCTCCGGTCGGGGGTGACTCTCCATATCGCCAAACAACTGCTCAGCTTGCTTGAGCACGGCGGCGTGGTCGACGCGGCCGGCGGCCACCACTACTAAGTTGCGCGGCTGATAGTGGCGATGGAGATAGCTGGCAATGTCATTGCGTTGGATGGTGCGAATCACCTCTTCGCTGCCAATTACTTCATGCTCCAACGGATGTCCGGGCCATAATAGCGGCGGAGTCAGGCGGTGCACGTAGCTGGCGGGATCGTCGCGATAGACATTCATTTCTTCGAGCACGACTCCCCGCTCGCGGTCGATTTCGACCGGATCTAACAGCGAATTGCGCATCATATCGGCCAGGATATCCAGACCCAGAGCCGTATGCTGATACGGCACCTTGACGTAAAAACTGGTCAGTTCGTTCGAGGTGTAGGCATTGTTCCAGCCGCCGACAGAGTCGATTTGTTCGGAGATGATTTTGGTTGAAGGCCGCTTGGGAGTGCCTTTAAAGAGCAGGTGTTCAAGGAAATGCGTAACACCGCCCTGTTTGGCATAATTCTCGGAGCGACTGCCCACCCCTACATAGATCGCCACGGTGGCGCTGTAGGCATCGGCCATGGGCGCGGTTATAACTTGAAGACCATTAGATAGCGTGGAGTGCTGGGGAGTCATGCCCGGACCTCTTGCACACGGTGCCAGAAAAAAATAACGACTACGAGCAGGACGACCGCTGCTACAGTATAGGAGAAGGGGCGGATAACTCGCTCGATGGCACTCAGGTGAGCTGCCAGATGGTAACCGAGGGTTATGAGAGCACCGGTCCAGATGGCGGTACCGATAATAGCGCTAAGCGTAAAACCGCGGGCGGACTGGGCGGCGATGCCGGCGGCGTAGCCAATGTAGCCGCGTAGTAGCGGCAGGCAGTAGCCGAGAGTGGCCGCCCACCGACCATAGCGGCCAAACCAGCGGTGGGCGCGCTCCAGATCATGCTTGGAGAGTAAGACGTAGCGGCCATAGCGCTCGATGAGGGGCGCCCCGCCATAGCGGCCAATGGTGTAGGAAATGAGGGCGCCGGCGAGTTGGGCGATTATTGCAATAATGAGGGTTGCTATCAGGTTTAAACTCCCCTGTCGGATCGCCACGGCGGCCAGGAGGAGTAGCACCTCCGAGGAAAACAGCCCGAGAGTACTCAAAACGAGGCCGGCTCCAAGTCCGGCGTATCCAAGGTGGTTAATTAAGCTGGTAGCAGTGGGTGCCATACGATGAAGCCATTATAGGCGGTTTAGCGGACAGCGGCCACTACTTTTGAAGAACGCTACACGGATGTGTGTATGATCCGCGTAGGTTAGTACTCAAATAGTACTCAGATTTGTGTATCGTTTTTGAGTCGTTGCAGTTCGGCTACGGCTGGTTTCACTGTCGGGTCGGCGTTGCGGTTGGCCACAACCGACTCAGGATACAGATTGAGACCGGTCTGCACGGTTGTCCGTGCCGCCGCCGTTTCCCGGCGCTGGAGTTGCAACGTTGCCAGGTCGACATAGTATGAAGGATGATTCCAGGGGTCGAGCTGAAGCGCCTGGTGGTAGGCGGCCTCGGCGGCTCCGAGCTGGCCGCCCAATCGGTCAATACGCCCCAGAAGGAAATAGTGCTGGCTGTCATCGCGATCGCGGTCAATCGCCTGCTGGGCACGGTCGCGAGCCAGCGGCAAGTAGCGCTTCGAACCACCAGTAATGCTGGCCAGGGTGTAGTAATCAATCCCCTCGGCTCCCCAGGTGTCGGGATTGTACATGATGCCGCTATGGGCCTGGGCATAGCTAGCAGCCGCACTAGTAAGATCGTGGTTTTCATCATATATGACGCCGTGATTATCCTGGACGCTGCTTTGATAGGCGCTGGCCGAAAGCAGAACAGCCACAGCCAGCAAGGCCGGTAGCATCCATCGCTTGTAGCCGGACACGGCCCAGGGCCGCCAGGGTTGATAGCAAACGCCCGCCAGCAGCGCCAGCAACGCGATCAGGGCCGGGTAGCGGTCGTCAATATCCAGTCCAAAGTGAATGAGGAGCATGCCGGCCGCGGCCGCAACTGCCGCGAGCTGGGGTTCGCGACGAACTCCACGGCTGACGCCAACTGCGACGGTAATGAATACGTATATGAGTATGAGTAGGCCGATCAATCCTTGTTCGGCCAAGTCTTGAGCAAAAATGTTATGCGCATCGTTGGAGGCACTCACCACCGCGCGTTGGTAGCGGGGATGTTCGGTGCCGTAGGTGCCAGCACCAGTGCCAAGTAGCGGATGGTTGCGCCAGATGGCAAATGCGCTTATCAGATAGTTTTTACGGTCTTTGAGGCTGTTGGACTCCCCCTCTGCGGCCTGCGCAAACCGCGATCCCGGAGTCACGCCAGCATGGTGCAAAAAATGTGTTCGCACGCCAACAGCGCCCAAGCTAATCCCGAATGT
>Ga0105238_10002551_pt1 | contig 18195 bp, 15 predicted proteins | sample KBSC34metaG_FD_81526 | JGI IMG/M metagenome (GOLD analysis project Ga0105238, IMG submission 81526) | Corn rhizosphere microbial communities from Kellogg Biological Station, Michigan, USA - KBS C3-4 metaG | ecosystem: Host-associated > Plants > Roots > Rhizosphere > Soil | place: Michigan, USA... | reverse complement strand
CGGGCTCTCGAACGACCTCTTCGTCGTGATGGTGCAGGGCACCACCGCCAAGGACCCCGCGGCCAGGGACCTGGTGCCGAGCGATGCCGCGCTCACCTGCGACCGCGACAAGTTCAGGCTGCTGACGACCGCCGACGACCTTGAGTGGACCCTGCAGAACACGCCCGGCGTGCAGGCGACGTCGTCGGCCGGCACGATGAACCGCTACCAGGCGGCGGGCTTGAACGAAGGCAACCCCAAATGGATGTTCAACGACCGCAGCTCGCGCGTGCTGAACTCGACCGTGCGGCAACTGCTCGACTTCCAGCCCGGCGCGATCACGACCGACTGCTCGATGATCCCGGTCGTTGCCTATCTCGCCGACCACAAGGCGCAGACACTCGCGGGCGTGCTGGCGGCGGTCGAGAAATACGCGGCCGAGAACGGCGACAAGGACGTGCGCATCCTGCCGGCCGCCGGCTCGGCGGGGATCGAGTCGCTGACCAACATCGTCGTCGCGAAGGCCCAGCACCAGATGCTGTTCCTGGTGTACGGCGCGGTGGTGCTGCTCTGCTTCGTCACCTTCCGCAGCTGGCGCGCGGTGGTGGTCGCGCTGATTCCGCTGCTGATCACCTCGGCGATCTGCGAGGCGCTGATGGTGTGGCTGGGCATCGGCATCAAGGTGGCGACCTTGCCGGTGATCGCGCTCGGCGTGGGTGTCGGCGTCGACTACGCGCTCTACATCCTGAGCGTGCAGCTGGCGCTGCAGCGGCGCGGCGTGCCGCTCGCCGGGGCCTATCGCCAGTCGCTGCAGTTCACCGGCAAGATCGTCGCGCTGGTCGGCATCACGATGGCGGCCGGCGTCGTGACCTGGACCTTCTCGCCGATCAAGTTCCAGGCCGACATGGGCATCCTGCTGACCTTCATGTTCCTGTGGAACATGGTGGGGGCGCTGGTGCTGATCCCGGCGCTCTCGCACTTCCTGCTACAGCGCGTCGGCGGGGCGGACACGATGCACGGCTGTGCCGCGGTGCCGTCGGCCGACGTCGTGGCGCTGCCGAAGGCCGTGGCCGCCGTGCCGGCGCAGGAGCCGCTGCCGCTGCGAACGGCTCGAGGATGAGGCTGGCCGACATGAACGAGATGCATGCTCAGTCCCCGGACAGGGACGACGTCTTCCTCAACCTGGTCGGCTTCAAATGGCTGATGCTCGGCCTGGGCTGGCGCGTCGAGCTGTCGCGCTTCTGGCACGACGCGGCCTATGCCAGCGAGTGCGTGCGGCGCGGTCTGTCCAGTGATTGCGGGCCGCTGCGGCGGCGCAGTGCCGAGCTGCTGCCGTTTCTGCCGAGCTCGGGCATGCAATGCAGCGCAGCCATGCCCTTCGCGTCCCCGCACCGGGAGCCAGGCGTGGCCGCGGACATGGCAACCGGCTGACCTATGCGCCGTCCGGCATCTCCAACGCCGCCAGCGCGGCGATCTCGTTCACGCCGCCATCCACCGGCAGGCACACGCCGGTGATGAAGCGGGCCTCGTCGCTGGCCAGGAACAGTGCGGCCGCGGCGACATCCCAGGCGTCGCCCTCGATGCCGAGCGGCGCGACCAGGCGCCTGCGCCGGCGCCCCGCCTCGTCGATGAACTTCTCCACCAGCGGGGTGAACAGATGGCCCGGCGCGACGGTATTGGCGCGCACGCCGTCGCGTCCGTACATGACGGCGAGCTCGCGCGAGAGCGCGATCAGCGCGGCCTTGGACGGGCCGTAGGCCGCGCCGCCGTGGGCGCGCAGTCCGGCCGAGGACGCGATGTTGACGACGTTGCCGCGCGCCGCGACGAGCCGCGGCATCGCGGCCCGGCTCATCAGCAGCGCGCTCTTCAGGTTGACGTCCAGCACCCGGTCCCACAGCGCCGGTGACAACTCGGCGAGCCGGCCGCCGCCGGCACCGAGGCCGACGTTGTTGACCAGCACGTCGAGCCTCCCGTAGCGTTCGACCGTGGCGGCGACCACGTCGGCGCAGGCTTGGGGCTGGGTCACGTCGGCTGCATGGACGAACGCCTCGGCGCCGGCCTCGGCGATCATCGCGAGCGTGATCTGCGCGCGCTCCGGCTCCTGATCCACCAGGCAGACGCGCGCACCTTCGCGCGCGAACAGATAGGCCATCGCCTTGCCGGTCCCCACGCCGTCGCCCTGCGATCCGGCGCCGGTGACGATCGCGACCTTGCCTTCGAGGCGGTGCCAGTAGTCTGTCGGCTGGGGCATACGGTCAATGTATGGGGCGGATGGTGGTTGCGTGGTCGCTCGTGGCCGCGAGTATGACTTCATCGCCAGGCCTGAAGCGCGCCGGGATTCCGGCCAGCGGAATCTCCTTTCCGTCGAGCCCGCGGCAGTACGTCTTCGCATCGATGCGGAATCGGCCGCCACGACCGTCCTCGCTTTCGATCCATACGGCATCGGGCTCGACCGCGGTCAGGCAGCCGACGATCGGCGTCTGCTCGCCGCGGCCCATCACGCGAATGTCCATCGAGAGCCGGAAGCGGTCGGAATGGTTCGAGAGCCCGGAGTGTGGCGTGTTCAGGTCCATCAGCAGCACGTCGCCGGGCCGGTAGGCCGCGCGGCGCCAGCGGTCTTCGGGCACTGCACCGTCCGGGATCGGATAAAGCGGTGGCTTCGTGCTGTCGTGCAGGATCGGCCCGCGATGCAGGCCCTCGCCGAGGATCAGTCCGCCGACCTCTTCGTCGATCTCGGCCAGTGGAATCCAGCAGATGCGAAACGGGATGCCCTTGTTGTAGAAGCCGTCCTGGTGCACATAGTCGAGGCGGGCGCGCGCCCGGTCCGCGGTCGGCGGCGTGGCGCGGTATTCGACCGTCGGGATCCAGAAAGGCTCGTCGGCGAGCAGGCGCTGGAAGAAGGCGTGGACGGGCGGCTCGGTCACGAAGGGCTTCCAGGCCTTGCGCTGCGAGAGCGGGTCCATGCGGAACGGGAAGCCTTCGAGGCTCCGGCCGTTGTAGCGTGCCGCTGGGTCGTCCCGATCGGCCACGCCGAGCTCCGCCAGCAGGTCCATGTAGACGCCGCGCAAGCGTCCGACGGCAGAAGTGTCGAGCACGTCGCGGAAGAACCAGTAGCCGTCGCGCTCCCATGCCGCATCGAGCGCAGCGCGATCGCCGAGCAGTTGATTCGAGCAGTTGAGTTCGCGCGTCTTCGGCGAGCGCGCGGCGATGTCGAGATCAGTCATGGGAGTCGATAGAGAAGCGAAGCCGCCGGCTTCAGAAAGGCAGCGCCTGGTTCTCGCGCGTGACCTGCAGCGGGCGCATGTACGAGGGATCGTCCTTGCCGCGCGACGCGACGCCGGTGGCCGCGTAGGCTGCGAGCGCCTCGGCCGGGACCGGCACGTCGCCCAGCGCGCCGCCCCATTCGATGATGCACTTGCGCGCCGCGATGGCCCAGCGGCCGTCGCGCTTCTCGAAGCGGTCGAGATAGCGCCCGCCGTGCAGCGACGTGGCCGGCCCTCGCCGGTTGTTCCCCGCGAACAGCCAGTAGGTCTCGGTGTGCGCGCTGTCGCCGTCGAGGTCGCAGCGGTGGTTCAGCACGTAGTGCTTGTGGGTGTGCTGGTACTTGGCGTGATAAGCCAGCGCCCAGTCGACGAACTCGGCGGCCGAGCCGACGAAGGCGCCGTGGTCGTCCTTCGCGTCCGGATGGTAGGCCGAGAGCAGCATCTCGCGGTCGAAGCGGTCGACGCCGCTGCAGTAGCGAAGGATGCAGTCGTGGATCTGCTGGCGGTCGATGAGCTGCTGCAGTGCCGGGGGCAGGGTGGGGTCGGCCGCGCTTGTCGTCTGCATCCTCGTCTCCGTCGTCTGTTGCGTCGCCTTGTTCACCGAGAGGCTTGCAACAATATGAATGATATTCGTAAAATAGAACCATCGTGACTATAGCCGATGGGCGCGAAGACGCAAGCCCCGGCGCGGCCGCCTGTTTTTGGAGACACCATGAGCGCCAGCGACTTCGATCAGAGCCCCAATCACAGGAAGGGCGTGCAGTTGGTTCGCGAGATGCTCGGCGAGCCCTTCGCCGCGGCACTGCAGGCGGCAGCCGGTTCGGGCGGCTTTGCCGCGGACTGCGCCAACATCGCGCTGGAGTCGGCCTTCGGCGCCGTGTGGTCGCGGCCGGGGCTGGATCGCAAGCAGCGCAGCCTGGTCACGCTCGGCGTCCTGATCGGCACCGGCAAGCCGAACGAACTGAAGAACCATGTCCGCGCCGGACTCAACAATGGATTGACGGTGACCGAACTGCAGGAAGTGCTGATCCAGTCGATCCCCTACTGCGGCTTCCCCTGCGTCGCCGAGGCGATCGAGGCGACGGTGGCGGTGCTGCGGGAGCGCGGGCTGATCGACGAGACGGTGAAGACGGCAAAGGACAGGGGGATGCTGTAGCTGCTCGGACGCTCAGATCACCCGCAGGATGATCTTGCCCCGCGCATGCCGTTCCTCGCTGCGCCGGTGCGCGTCCGCTGCCTCGGACAGCGGGTAGTCCCTGTCGATCACGACCGTGAGTTCATCCGCGTCGATCAGTCGGCCGATCTCCGCCAGCCGCTCGCCATCGGGCTGGACGCTGACCATCTCGGCGCGCACGCCGTGGCGCCGGGCGGTTTCGGCATCGGGCGGCGGCATGGCGATCGCGACCAGCACGCCGCCCGGGCGCAGCAGCGGCCAGGAGCGTTCACGCGTGCCGCCGCCGACAGTGTCCAGTACCACGTCGAGATCCTTCAGCCCGACCGCGAAATCGCGCTCGCGGTAGTCGATGACCTCGTTCGCTCCGAGCTGCCGCAGCAGGGCGTGGTTCGCGCTCGATGCCGTGGCGATCACCCGCGCCCCGGCGCGCCGCGCCAGCTGGATCGCAAAAAGGCCCACCCCGCCGGCGCCGGCATGGATGAGCACGGATTGGCCCTGGCGCAGCCCGGCCTCGTCGGACAACGCCTTCCATGCTGTCAGCGCCGCGAGGGGTACACCGGCCGCTCGTTCGAACGGCAGCGTCGCCGGCGCCGGCGCCACCTCGCTGGCACGTACCGCGATGTACTCGGCATAGGCACCGTTGCGGCGCATGTCGCTCATCGCAAAGACCCGGTCGCCGGTCTTGAAACGCGTCACGCCCGAGCCGATGGATTCGACCGATCCGGCCACATCCCATCCGGGAATGAAAGGCAGGGGCAGCGGCACGAAGGCCCGGTAATCGCCGCGGCGAAACTGGGTGTCGGCGGGATTGACGCCGGCGCAGTGCACCTTGATCAGCAGATCATCCGCGCCGATCTCCGGCATCGGCACGTCCTCGAAGCGCAGCACGCCAGGGCGGCCGTAGTCGTGAAAGCGGATCGCCTTCATGATCCGGCCGCAGCGGCCGCTGCGGCCGCTTCGCCCATCACCTGGAACTGGGCGCTGGCCTGTGCGATCGGCTTTCCGTTGCACCAGACGTGACAGCTGGAGAAGACGACGCTGCGTCCGGAGCGCAGGATCTCCACCCGCGCCTCGACCCAGTCCCCCGGCGCGGCGTTGCCCATCATGCCGACCGAAAGGCTCGTCGTCAGCACTTTCAGCGGCGGACTGCGCGAGTGCTTGCTGGCCCAGGTGGCGGCGGTGTCGGCAAGGGTGCAAACCATGCCGCCGTGCATCATCGGGCCGAGATTGCAGTGCTTCGTCTCGACCCGCAGGCCGACGATGCAGCCGCCGTCGGTCCGCTTGAGGTACATCGGCCCGAGCAGCTCGTGGAACGGACCGAAGGGCGGCATGCGCTCGAAGCCGGCGGGAATGGCGTTGTCCGAAGACGGCTGGGCTGGCATCGGGACGGTCACCGGTTGTTGAAGACCGGCGGCCGCTTCTCGAGGAAGGAGCGGCGCTTCTCCGCTGCGTCTTCGCTCGCCTGTGCCAGGAACACTGCCCGCGCCTCGATCTCGCAGGCGGCTTCGAGGCTGGCGACACCCTGGTTCAGCCACAGCGATTGTTTGGTCAGCCACACGCCCAGCGGCACGTTGGCGCAGATGGAAGCCGCCAAGGCCTGGGCCTCGGCCAACAATCGATCGTCGGGCACGGCGCGCAGTGCCAGGCCGATGCGTTCCGCTTCGTCGGCGAGGACCGGCCGGGCCGTCAGCAGGATCTCGGCAGCGCGCTGCGTGCCCACGGCGCGCGGCAGCATCCAGCTCATGCCGAGTTCATGGCCGGTGCCGGCGTTGTGGATAGCGTTGACGAACCTGGCCGAGTGCGCAGCGAGGCAGAGGTCGGCCGCGAGCGCGAAGGCGAGGCCCAGCCCTGCCGCCGCGCCGTTGACGGCCGCGATCACCGGCTGCGGGAGGGCACGCATCAGCAAGGGGATCTGCGCGATGCGGGTGATCGAGTGCTTGGCCGCATAGGGCTTGCCCCAGGCCGGGTCGACCCACGGAGCCGGCCCGGCGCTGCGCAGGTCATGCCCGGCGCAGAAGGCGCGGCCCGCGCCGGTCATGATCAGCACGCGGGTTTCGGTGTCGTGCCGAAGGCGTTCGAGGATGGCGATCAGCTCTTCGTACATGCCGAAGCTGAAGGCGTTCAGCGCCTCCGGCCGATTCAGCGTGAGCGTCGCGATGCCCTCGGGCGAGCATTCGAAAAGGATGTCGGACATGAATCTCCTTGGTGTCCCGGCGGGCGGCCTCTTGCAATCGACCTCGTTTCTAATATAGTACACCGTTCAACTATGTGATCAATTCTAGACGCCTTGGCCGGGCTTGCAAAGCTCCGCGAGCGAGGCCCAGAGGAGACAGCGACATGCCGAGTGGGGATCCCTGGTTCGATGCGCCGTACCGAGCGGTGCACCTGGGGCCGACCGACTGCGACGTGCATCGCAGCGCCGACGGCAGCATCCGGCTGCGGCTGAAGGAGCCGCTGCTGGCCTATCCGCGGCGCTATACCGAGCGCCTCGTGCAGTGGGCCGAGACCACGCCGGACCAGGTGTTCCTGGCTCGCCGCCCGCCCGCCGGGCCGGCGATCGGCGCCTGGGAGACGCTCAGCTATCGCCAGACCCACGCGCGCGTGCGCAGCATCGGCCAAGCCTTGCTCGACCGCGGCCTGTCGGCGCGGCGGCCGGTGATGATCCTCTCGGAGAACGATGTCGAGAACCAGTTGCTGGCGCTGGCCTGCACGCATGTCGGCATTCCCTACGTGCCGGTGACGCCGGCGTATTCGCTGCTGTCGAAGGACTACGCCAAGCTCCGTTTTCTCGAAGCCTGCGTGCGGCCCGGCCTCGTGTTCGCATCGAGCGCCCAGGCCTATGGGGCGGCGGCCCGCGCCGCGTTTCCGCGCGCCGAGCTGGTCGTGGCCGGTGCGCAAGGGGCGCTCGCCGGCGGTGCCACGCCGTTCGCTTCGCTGCTCGACGTGGAGCCCGGGCCGGGCGTGGACGCCGCCTACGACGCCATCGAGCCCGGGCATGTCGCGAAAGTCCTGTTCACCTCGGGCACGACCGGCGAGCCGAAGGGCGTGGTGCTGAACCATCGCATGCTGTGCAGCAACCGCCAGCAAGTGCAGCAGGCCATGCCGTTCCTGCTGGAAGCGCCGCCGGTGCTGGTCGACTGGCTGCCCTGGCATCACACCTTCGGCGGCACGAACAACATCGGCCTGGCGCTGTACTGCGGCGGCTCCTACTACCTCGATCCGGGCAAGCCGCTCGCCGATGGCGTGCAAGCCACCGTCGAAGCGCTGCGCGAGATCTCGCCGACGATCTACTACAACACGCCCGCCGGACTGGCCGCCTTGCTGCCCCACCTGCGCTGCGACGAGGTCTTGCGGCAGCGCTTCTTCGCGCGGCTGCAACTGCTCTACTACGGCGGCGCGGTGCTGCCCAGGCACGTCTGGGCCGGGCTGGACGAGGTCGCGGTCGGGCACATGGGCCAAAGGGTGCTGATCGTCTCCGGCATCGGCTCCACCGAGTGCGGTCCGGTGCCCACCACGACCAGCTGGGACCCGCGGCGCGAACCCATGGTCGGCCTGCCGCTGGCCGGTGTCGACGCCAAGCTCACGCCGGTGCACGACAAGCTCGAACTGCGCTTGAAGGGCGATTGCATCAGCCCCGGCTATTGGAACGACCCCGAGCGCACCGCCGCCGCGTTCGATGAAGAAGGCTTCTTCTGCCTCGGCGATGCAGTGACCCTGGTCGATGCCGAACACCCCGAGCGCGGCCTGCGCTTCGACGGCCGCATCGCCGAGAACTTCAAGCTCTCGAGCGGCACCTGGGTGCATGTCGGGGCCTTGCGCAGCGCGGCCGTGGCGGCGTTCTCGCCGCTCGCGCTCGATGTGGTGATCGCCGGCAGCGGCGAGGAGATCGTCGGCGCATTGGTGTTTCCCGACATCGCGGCTTGCCGCGCCCTCGTGGCCGACCCGAGCGCGACCCTCGATGCGGCTTCGCTGCTGGCCGACCCGGTGGTCCGGCAGCACTTCCAGCAGCGCCTCGATGCGCTCGCCGCGGCAGGCACCGGCAGTGCCAGCCGCATCGTTCGCGTGGTCATCGAGGCCGAGCCGGCCACGCTCGACAGCGGCGAGATGACGCCCAAGTCCGCACTCAGCGCGGCGGCCGTGCTGCGCCGCCGCGCCGGCGTCGTCCGCGAATTGTTCGGTTCAGCACCCGGCCCGCGCGTGCTCTGCGCGCGGCCGGCCTGACCTCGCCCTCGACAGCCTCCTGCTCTCGACACCGCACCCATGCGCCCCGCTCTTTTTCGCACCCGCATCACCGAGCTGCTCGGCATCCGCCACCCGATCCTGGCCGGTGGCCTGGGTCCGAAAGTCTCCGACGCGCGCTATGTCGCTGCGGTCGTGAATGCCGGCGGCATGGGCTTCATCGTCGGCGCGGGCTTCCCCGATCCGGCCGAATTCCGGGATCAGCTCGCGCTGTGCCGGGAGCTGACCGAAGGCAAGCCCTTCGGCGTCAATCTCTATATCTCGCGCCAGGAGGGGGGTGTCGACCGGGTGCGCCGTCAGATCGATATCCTGGTCGAAGAGGGCATCAGCTGCGTCGAGACCGCGGGGGCGAGCCCGGAGCCTGTCGTTCCACAGTTGAAGCAGGCCGGCATCAAGGTGCTGCACAAGGTGCCGGCCGTGCGCTACGCCGCGAGTGCCGCCCGGCTCGGTGTCGATGCGGTGATCATCGTCGGCAACGACTGCGGCGGCCACCCCGGGATCTACGGCATCGGCTCGATCGTGCAGGCGGCGCATGCGGCGCAGGTGATCGACCTGCCGATCGTCATCGGCGGCGGCATCGGCTCCGGACGGCAGCTGGCCGCGGTGCTGGCGATGGGCGCCGATGCGGTGCTGATGGGCACGCGCCTGCTGGTCACTGAAGAGCTCTGGATCCATGCGGCCGCGAAGGCGCTCGTCGTCAAAGGCGATGGCACCGAAAGCGTCGTGGTCAAGAAGGCGATCCGCGATCACCACCGCGTCTACCGCAATGCCAGTGCCGAAGCCGCGTTGGCGCTGGACGACGCCAAGGTCAGCGACTTCGAACAATATCGTCCGCATGTGATGGGCGCGCTCGCGCACCAGGCCTATCTCAGCGGCGACACCCGCACCGGCATGCTGGACTACGGCCCGGCGGCGGTCTTCGCCGATGCCGTCGAGAGCGCGGAAGCGATCTTCGACCGGCTCATCGACGATGCCCGCGCGGCAAGCCAGCGGCTCGGCGCGCTCGAAGTGCAGCGCTGAATCTTCGTCCCCACACCAGGCCCGCAGGGCCACCCAAGGAGACCTGATGACTACTCCCATCCGCTTCGACCATCGTGTCGCCATCGTCACCGGGGCCGGCGGCGGCCTCGGCCGCACCTATGCCATCGAGCTGGCCGCGCGTGGTGCCGCGGTGGTCGTCAACGACCTCGGCGGCAGTTTCGACGGCAAGGGCAGTTCGACCTCGATGGCCGACAAGGTCGTGGCCGAGATCAGGGCAGCCGGCGGGAAAGCGGTCGCCTCCTACGACTCGGTCTCGACCTCGGCCGGCGGCGAAGCCATCGTAAAGACGGCGCTCGATGCCTATGGGCGTGTCGACGTGCTGATCAGCAACGCCGGCAGCTTGCGCAACGCGCCGATCGACGACTTGCCCGACGACACGCTCGACGCGATGATCGACGTGCACCTGAAGGGCGGCTTCAACGTCAGCCGGCCCGCCTTCCGCCAGATGAAGCAACAAGGCTATGGCCGCATCCTGCTGGCCTCGTCCGCCGCCGGGATGCTGGGCAACCATCAGCAGGCCGCCTACGGCGCGGCCAAGGCCGGCCTGGTGGGGTTGATGAACATCCTGTCGCTGGAAGGCGCCGAACATGGCGTGAAGGCGAACGCGCTGCTGCCGACGGCGATGAGCCGCATGAGCGCAGCGATGGACGAGAAGCTGATGCAGGCCTCGGGCGCGGTGTTCGCCTCGCTCGGCGACAAGCTCGGCAATACCGCCGATCCGGGCTTCGTGACGCCGCTCGTGGTCTACCTGTGCAGCGAGGCCTGCGACAGCACGCACGGCATCTATTCGGCGTCGCTCGGCCGCTACGCGCGGGTGTTCCTGAGCGTCGGCGCCGGCTGGATCGGCCCGCGTTCCACGCCCGCCAGCGTCGAGGACGTGGCCGCGCATTGGGCCGAGGTCTGCGGGAAGCAGGGGGCCGAGGAAGTCGGCTCGCTGATGGGCGAGTTCGAGCTGATCGCGAGGCGCTTAAAGGGGGCGTGAGGGCGGTACGTGTCGGGAGGTCGCTCGAAACTAGCGCGTCATGCTGTCCGCAGCCTTGGTAGGCTGAATCAATATTTCCGCAGGGATGCCGAGCCCCGCGTGCAAGCTGCGGATCATGGCCAGCGTGAGCGGTCTTGTGCGGTTGAGGACTTCGTACACACGGTTCGGCCGACCCATCATCGGAACAAGATCCTGAACCGACAGGCCGCCCTGCTCCATGCGAAACTTGATCGCCTCGATGGGGTCAGGTGGGCCAATTGGATGATGCTTTGCCTCGTAGGCCTCGATCAGCGTCACGAGAACCTCGAAACGGCCGCCTTCAGCGCTCTCGAGGTCGGGTTCATTGTCGAAGAACGCCGCGACCTCCTTCAATGCCGCTTTGTAGTCCGCGTCTTCACGGAGAGGGCGGATTTCCATGACTCACTCCAGTTCTACTGTATCGACGTCGACTCGATCGTATTGAGCGTGCGTTCCGATGAACTTGATGTAGATCACCTGAAATTTGAACGCGATCGCCACGACCAGTCGGTAGTCATTGCCTTTGATGTTGAACACGATCCGCCGATTCGGCCGGATGCTCGCGCTGCGGTATCGCTGCGGCACAAGCCGGTGATTTGGCGCGAATCACCGGCGACGTCAGCCGCGTGTCGATCACCTGCACCGGATTCTCCAATTCGGCCCGCTGGCCGCCGGAGCGCTTGCCAGCGCCGCCGGAGCCGGCTCGTTGATGGTATTCACCGGCGTGTTCGCCGTGGTGCTGGTCGTGTTCATCGCATCGGCCGGTGCGAACGCCGGCGGTTGAGCCGGTCGCAGCAAGGATTCGAAGTCTTCCCATCGGCCCGGCGAGGCGTGAGGGAGTCGGCAGTGCGGACGGCCCGGCGGACTGACGGTTCATGCGGAACGGCCAGAGGATCCCGATATAGTTCCGAGACAGGGAAGGGCGACCGACGCAGATGGTGCAAGTCCATTTCGAGAGGTAGCAATGGCCCGTTTCGTCGCTGGGCATGGAAATCGATCCGACCGTTCCGGTGCGGCCGCTGTTACCGGCACGGGGGGCGGCCCGCGGGTTTTTACCGACCTTGCCCGAGTGAACCGCGCTTTGCGGATGCTCCGCAGTTCCAACCGGGCATTGAGGGCGAACGCTGACGAAAACAGCTTGCTGCACGAAGTGTGCCGCATCGCCATCGATGAAGGCGGCTATCGGATGGCCATGGTCGCGTTCGCGGAACGGGATGAGGAAAAAAGCTGGCGGCCGGCGGCCTATGGCGGGGCCGAAGGGGGCTTCGCCCGGCCCACGAAGATGAGCTGGGCGGAGGATAGCGAATACGGCCGCGGCCCGGGCGGCATCGCGGTGCGCACCGGGCAGCCGAGCATCGCCCGCGATCTCCTCGACGATCCGGCCGCCGCCACCTGGCGCGCGGAGGCCATACGGCGCGGCTATCGCTCCGCCGTCGCCTTGCCGTTGAAGAGCGAGGGCCAGACCTTCGGCGTACTGGCCATCCATTCCAGCCAAGTCGATGACTTCGACCCTGAAGAGGTTTCCATTCTCAACGAGCTGGCGGGCAATCTGGCATTCGGCATCGTGACCCTGCGCGCTCGCCTCGAGCACGAACGCGTCGAGCAGGCGCTGGGGACCACCGAGACGCTGTACCAGTCGGTGATCTCCGGCATGGCCGAAGGCCTTTGCGTGCTGAACGCGAATGGCGAGATAACCGCCGTCAACGCTGCGGCCGAGAAGATCCATGGACGATCTGCCGAACAGATGATCGGGCAGACCCCCGATCATCTGCAGTGGGGAGCGATCCGTGAAGATGGAAGCGCCTTCCCGGGCGATCTCCACCCCGCGATGCTGACCTTGCGTACCGGCGTGCCGCAGACCGATGTCGTGATGGGTATTCACCGGCCGGACCGAAGCCTGGCCTGGATTTCCATCAACTCGCGGCCGCTCATGGCGAACGGCGAGTCAGCCCCTCGATCGGTCGTCACGACGTTCCACGACATCACGGCGGAAAAGCTGGCGCGGGAATCGCAACGGCGGCTGAACCGCGAACTGCGTGCCATCAGCAACTGCAACCAGACCTTGCTGCGCGCCAAGGACGAACAGAGCCTACTCGACGAGATCTGCCGCATCGTCTGCGACGAGGCCGGCTACGCCGCCGCCTGGGTGGGATACCGCGAGGACGACGAGGCCAGGACCATCCGCCCGGTCGCCACCGGCGGGGACGATCATGGGTTCCTCGACGGTGCCTCGCTCACCTGGGCCGACACGGGGTTCGGAAGCGGCCCCTCCGGCAGCGCCATTCGAAGCGAGCAAAGCGTCTGGGTCCAGGACATTGCGGTCGATTTCCCGGCCGGGTATTGGCGGGACCGCGCCCTCCGGCTGGGCTTTCGTTCGGTCATTTCACTGCCGCTGAAGGACGAGCGCCAGCGCACCTTCGGCGTTCTCGTCCTGTACTCGAAGGAGGTCAATGCCTTCACGGCGGACGAAATGCGCCTGCTGGATGAACTGTCGGGCGATCTGGCATTCGGCATCGTGGTCCTGCGCGCCCGCATCGAGCGCAAGCGCCTCGAGCAGCAAGGGCAGGCTACGCTGCACTTCTTTGCCAGCATGGACCGGATCAACCTGGCGATACGGGAATCCGATGATCTCGAGCAGATGCTGGGCGATGTGCTCGACGCCGTCCTGTCGATCTTCGGTTGCGATCGCGCATGGCTGGTCTATCCCTGCGTCCTGGAGGCGCTGACCTGGCGGGTGCCGATGGAGCGCACCCGGCCGGAATATCCAGGCGCCTCGATCGCCGGGCTCGAGATTCCGATGGATGCGCAAGTCCTCGGCATGTACCGAGCCGTGTTGGCTTCGGACAGCCCGGTGCCCTCCGGCCCCGGGGCCGAGCATCCGGTGCCCCCGGTAGCACGCGAGCAATTCGGCGTGCAGTCCATGCTGGCCGTGGCTATCTACCCGCCAACCGACAAGCCCTACATGTTCGGGCTGCATCAATGTTCCCACCCCCGGGTGTGGACGGCGGAGGAAATGAAGCTTTTCCAGGAGATCGGCCGGCGTTTAGCCGACGGCCTGTCGAGCCTGCTCGCGCATCGCGACCTGCGGCGCAGCGAAGCGCGCCTGCGCGACAGCCTGGCGCGCGTGCAACGCCTGGTGGAATCCAACATCATCGGCGTTTTCTTCTGGGATTTTTCGGGCCGCATCTCGGACGCGAACGAAGCCTTCCTGAGTCTGGTCGGCTACAGCCGCGACGAACTGCTGTCGGGCAAGGCGCGGTGGACCACGATGACGCCGCCGGAACACGTCGCCGCCGATGCGCGGGCGGCCGAAGAACTGCAGCGAACCGGGACTTGTTCCTCTTACGAAAAGGAGCTCCTCCACAAGGACGGGCGCCGCGTTCCGGTGCTGATCGGTGGTGCCCTGCTGGAAGGCTCGCGAGCAAACGGCCTCGCCTACGTGCTCGACCTGAGCGGGCGCAAGCAGGCGGAGGTGGAGGCGGCGGCGAGACGGGCGGCCGAGGCCTCCAACCGCGCCAAGAGCGAGTTCCTGTCGCGCATGAGTCATGAACTGCGCACGCCGCTCAACGCGGTGCTCGGCTTCTCGCAACTGCTGCAGGCCGATGCGCCGGAGCGGCTCACGCCGCAACAGCTGACGCAGCTCGAGCACATCCACCGTGCCGGCTGGCATTTGCTGGCGCTGATCAACGACGTGCTCGACGTGTCGCGCATCGAGAGCGGCCAGTTGATGATCCAGGCGCAGGCGCTGGAGCTCGGCCCGCTGCTCGACGAGGCACTGCACATGACCGAGCCGCTGGCGCAGCCGCTGGGCGTGAGCCTGTCGGTGCCGGGTCGGGAGCAGCCGCCGGTCTGGATGCTTGCCGACCCGATCCGACTGCGGCAGGTGCTCATCAATCTGCTGTCCAACGCCGTCAAGTACAACCGGCCCGGGGGATCGGTGCGCGTCGAGGTGACGAACGACGGCAAGGCGGTGCTGATCGATGTGATCGACAGCGGGATCGGCATGACGCTCGATCAACTGGGTCATCTGTATGAACCCTTCAACCGCCTCGGCCAGGAGCGCAGCGGCGTGCAAGGCACGGGCATCGGCCTGACGCTGACGCGCCAGCTCGTGCGCATGATGCAAGGTCAGCTGGAGATCGACAGCGAGGCCGGGCGGGGCACGCGCGTGCGCGTCTCGCTGCCGGCCTACCAGCCCGCCGAGGCAGGCGATACGCCGGCTTTCGCACCCTCGATCCGCGCGACGCTGGACGGTTCGGCCGGCGACGCTGAGTCTCCGGCCGGCGTGGTGCTGTACGTCGAAGACAACCCGGTCAACCTGCTGCTCGTCGAGCAGCTGTTGGCGCGCTGGAGCAGAGTGCATCTGGTGCAGGCGGAGGACGGCGCGAGCGGCATCGAACTGATGCGTTCGCTGCGGCCGGACCTGGTGCTGCTCGACATGCAGCTTCCCGACATGGACGGGCTTGCCGTGCTGCGTGCCTTGCGCGCCGATCCGGCGACGCGAGACCTCACCGTCATCGCGCTGTCGGCGAATGCGATGCCCGAGCTGATGAAGCAGGCGCGCGCCCTCGGCGCGGCGGACTACTGGACCAAGCCGCTCGACTTCGATCGTTTCCTGGCCGACATGCAAAGGCTGCTGGCGGCGTAGCGCGGCTAGATCACGCCGCTGCCGGACAGGCGCGCCAGCTCGGCATCGTCCATCCCCAGCAGCCGCTTCAACACCTCGGCGGTGTGCTGCCCGAGCATCGGAGGGGCCGTGTATCGGGTGATCGGCGTGTCGGAGAACTTGATCGGATTGGCGGCCAGCCGCAGCGTGCCCGACAGCGGATGCGCCACCTCGACGGCCATGCCACGGTGTTGCACCTGCGGGTCGTTGAAGACCTGCTCCAGGTCGTAGATCGGCCCGGCCGGCACGCCGGCCTTCTCCATTGCGGCGAGCATGTCCTGCTGCCGCCATTGCCGCGTGATCGCATCGAAGGTCTCGGCCAGGGCCTGGCGGTGCTGCACCCGCACCGGGTTGCTCGCGAAGCGCTCGTCGTGCCCGAGTTCAGGCCGCCCGAGCGCCTTGCAGAAGCGCCGGTACTGCTCGTCGTTGCCGCACACCACCATCACCGCGCCGTCTGCACACGGAAACATCTGCGACGGCAGGCCGCCGTTGCCCTGGGTGCCGCGCCGCACCGGCACGATGCCGGTCGCGAGGTACTGCGCGGAGTAGTGGGTCAGCGAGGCGATGACCGAATCGAGCAGCGCGATGTCCAGGTGCTGGCCGCGGCCGCCGCTGCGGCCGCCATGGGCATCGCGCTCGTACAGGGCCGCGATCACGCCGATCGCCGCGAACTGCCCGCCGATGAAGTCGGCGATCGACGGGCCGGTCTTCACCGGCGCGCCGCCTTCCTCGTCCGGATAGCCGGTGACGCTCATCAGGCCGCCCATGGCCTGGAAGATGGAGTCGTAGCCGGGCCGCGGCGCGTACGGCCCGCTCTGGCCGAAGCCGGTGACGGAACAGTAGACGAGGCGCGGATTCAGCGTGCGCAGGCTTTCGTGATCGAGCCCGTAGCGCTTCAGGTCGCCGACCTTGAAGTTCTCGACCACCACGTCCGAGATCGCGGCGAGGCGGCGCACGATGGCCTGGCCCTCGGGCTTGGCCAGGTCGAGCGTGATCGACTTCTTGTTGCGGTTGGTGCCGAGCAGGATCGGCGATTCGCGCGTGTCGCGGCCTTCGGTGTCCTTCAGGAAGGGCGGGCCCATCCTGCGCGAATCGTCGCCGGCGCCGGCGCGCTCGACCTTGATCACTTCCGCGCCCAGATCGCCCAGCATCTGCGCCGCCAGCGGCCCGGCCAGCACGCGCGACAGATCGAGCACGCGGATGCCGGAGAGGGGCAGTGAGCCCGCCGATCCGCTTGATTCAGTCCCGCTCATTCACGTCCTTCAATCCAGTCCCCTTGAGTTCACGTTGACAGCCGACGACAGGCCGTTAGAATAAACGAACAATGTTCATATATTAGACCAATCAGGTCGTCGATAACCCGCATGCGCTTCGACTTTTCTTCGGAAGACACCGCGTTCCAGCTCGAAGTGCGGGCGTTCTTCCGCGACAAGCTGCCGCGCGACATGGCCCGGCGTTTCTACATCGGCGCCCACCCGCCGCCGCGTGCCGACGTGCGCCGCTTCCAGTCGCTGCTGCACGAACGCGGCTGGGGCGCGCCGCACTGGCCGGCCGAGTGGGGCGGCACCGGCTGGAGCCCGCTGCGCAAGCACCTCTTCATGGAGGAGCTCTACAACGCCGATGGCCTGGACTACGGCTGGCAGGGCCTGCACATGGTGGCGCCGGTGCTGATCGCCTTCGGCTCGGAGCAGCAGAAGCGCCGCTTCCTGCCGCCGATGATCCGCGGCGACGAGTTCTGGGCTCAGGGTTTCTCCGAGCCCGGCGCCGGCTCGGACCTGGCCAGCCTGCGTACCCAGGCCGTGCTCGAGGGCGACGAGTGGGTCGTCAACGGCCAGAAGATCTGGACCAGCGACGCGCTGATGTCGGAATGGGGATTCTTCCTCGTGCGCACCGACGCCACGGTGAAGCCGCAGCGCGGCATCTCCTTCCTGCTGATCAGGCTGGACACGCCGGGCCTGAGCATCCGCCCGATCGTCTCGATCGAAGGCGGCGACGGGCTCAACGAAGTCTTCCTCGAGAACGTGCGGGTGCCGCGCGAGAACCTCGTCGGCGAGGCCGGCATGGGGTGGACCTACGCCAAGTACCTGCTCGACAAGGAGCGCACTGCCAGTGCCTTCCTCTATTTCAACAAGCGCGAACTCGAGAAGGCGCGCGAGATCGCCCGCGGCACGACGGTCGGCGGCGTGCCGCTGATCGAGACAGCGGAGTTCGCCCGGAAGCTGGCGCGCATCGAGGTCGACGTGATGGCGCTCGAGTACTCGGTGCTGCGCGTGCTGAGCGCAGAGAAGAGCGCGAACAACGCCGATGCGGTCGTTTCCGCCCTGAAGCTGCGCGGCTCGGCGCTGCAGCAGCGCGTCACCGATCTTCAGCTCGAGGGCCTGGGCCTGCATTCGCTGCGCCAATGGGGCCACGACGAGGGTGAACTGATTGCCGCTGACGAGGCCGCGCGCTGGCCTGCCTTCGTGCCCGGGCGCACCGCGGCGGCCTTGATTGCGCGGGCTTCGACGATCTATGGCGGATCGCAGGAAGTGCAGAAGAACATCATCGCCAAGCTGGCGTTCGGCCTCTAGGCCAGGAGACTCGGGATGGATTTCAACCTCAGCGACGAGCAGCAGATGCTGCGTGATGCGGCCGCCCGCTTCGTGCGCGAGCAGTACGGCTTCGAAGCGCGGCGGCAACTGGTGGCCGGCGCCGGCTGGTCGCGCGAGCGCTGGGCGCAGTACGCCGACATGGGCTGGCTCGCGCTGGCCGTGCCGGAAGCCTACGGCGGCCTGGGCTGCGGCTTCATCGAGACCGCGATCGTCGCCGAGGAACTGGGCCGCGGCCTGGTGCT
>Ga0105238_10002550_pt1 | contig 18199 bp, 12 predicted proteins | sample KBSC34metaG_FD_81526 | JGI IMG/M metagenome (GOLD analysis project Ga0105238, IMG submission 81526) | Corn rhizosphere microbial communities from Kellogg Biological Station, Michigan, USA - KBS C3-4 metaG | ecosystem: Host-associated > Plants > Roots > Rhizosphere > Soil | place: Michigan, USA... | reverse complement strand
TGCGGCGGGGGCCGAGCTCGATCTTCTGGGTCAGCACGACGCTGGCCTGCACCCGCTCCCGCAGCGTCTCCGGCAGGAGCGTCGTGTCACCGAGGACCCACTGGCTCGGCCTGGTCCCGTCGATCCACGTCACGGTCAGCTGGGACCTCACCGATTCCGTAAGACAGGACGATCTGCAGATCACGATCGATCCCGCCTTTACACCGACCTTTCACTGGGCGCCCCACCTGACCCCCACCGATAGCAATATCATCGCGCAGCATGTCTTTCGTACACCCGCCATGATCGTTCAGTCGGACCACCGGCAGCTCATCCTCGTACCGGACCTGGATCTGCTCGGGCAGCAGAACAACACCAGCAATCCATACTCTGGCTGGTACATGGACATGAACGCCCGGACACACCGGCTGACCCTCGGCCTGAGCCGCTCCTATATAAAAGAGCACGTATTGTATTACCGAAAAGCAGGAGCCGTCTACCCTCCCGGCCGGAGGACGGTCGGATTCTACCTGTTCACATCGGACGACGCCGCACAGCTGTTCGATCCCTGGGAAAAACCGCTTTCCTTTTGCTGGGATCAATGGGGCCAATCCCTTTTCCTCCAAGGCGAACCCCTCCCCGCCCGGAACATCCCTCTTTGCGTGAGCCAGACCTACCAATGGGCCTTCGGCTCCTGGAAGAACAGCGTATGGCAGTCGCCTCCGCTGGGAAATAAAAAAGTAGGCGCCCCCGCATTTATCGTCAACGTTACCCAAAGCCCCAATTGGAAAGGTGACGTCGATGAAAGAGAGATGCGTTCCATCTGGAACCAGGCCTGGTTCAATTCCCTGCGATCCGCTTCGGGTCTATACCGCTATGCCCGCGAAAAAAAGGATAGCACGCTGCTGGACTATGCGCGGCAGACAAAAGAGCTGGCCCTCGCCTTCCCTCAAAAGGACGGTTTTTTTTACGCGGTGATCGCCACGCCTATGACGACGGTAAATAAGAATGGTAAGCTCCTTCACCGGTCCACAGGATGGAAGAATTATTACTTTGGCAATTCCAACCGCAATCCCCTCACCGACGATATAAGACGCTCGCCCTTTCATATCCTGGATATGAGCTGCACAGCTTACCAGATGCTGGAATGGTACCAGGAGCTGGAGAAAGACAACCGCTTGCTGCAATATGCCAAACGCTACGCCAATGCGCTGCTTGGGATACAGCGAGCGGACGGGTTCTTCCCCGCATGGCTGGACCTGGATACGAGAAAGCCATTGCCCTGGTTGGACAGCTCGCCCGAAACCTCCATGTCAGTGACCTTCCTGCTGAAATTATACGAGATCTCCGGTGACTCCCGCTATAAGACTGCGGCTTTAAAGGCGATGCAGGCCGTCATCGACCACATCATCTTTCAGGGCAGATGGGAGGATTTCGAAACCTACTGGTCCTGCAGCCGCTACGGATCGGATACACTGGTCGGCAAAAAAGTCGCCCGCAACGATATGTACAAGCAAAACACTCTCTCCATGTACTGGACGGCGCAGGCGCTCTATGAGTCCTTCAAAATCACCCGTGACACCCAATACCTGCGCCTGGGAAGACGCGCGCTTGACGAAATGTTGATGTACCAGGCCAGCTGGCAGCCCCCTTATATGTATGTCAACGTGCTGGGAGGATTTGGTGTTATGAATGCGGACGGGGAATGGAATGATTCCAGGCAAAGCCTCTTTGCAGAGCTGATCCTGCAATATGGAAAAGAGCTCGGCCGGCCGGAGTACACCCAGCGTGGCCTGGCAGCGCTGAAAGCGTCCTTTGTCATGATGTATTCCCCCGAGAACCCAAGGACCAAACAGCAGTGGGAGAAAAAATGGACCTTCTTCGGCAAAGAGGATTATGGTTTTATGATGGAGAATTATGGTCATGAAGGCGCCACCGGAAAGGAAGGCATCGGCATCGGCGAATTTACGATCTATGACTGGGGCAACGGGGCCGCATCCGAAGCTTACCTGCGCATCGCCGCCCACCTTGGAAAGCAATGGATGAAGGACCATCTAAAATAGCTATTCCCCTGTCCAATTCGCCCCGTCATAAAGTCTGATTCACACCCCGGAAAAGTTATAGACGCTGAGTAGCTTTGGTCTCAGAAAAAACACCATTCACCCAAAATAGTAAAATATGAAAGAGAAGGATTTTTCCGCCACCTTCCTGGTAGACCAGACTCCGGAGGAAGTATTCACCGCCATCAACAACCCGCGCGCATGGTGGTCCCAAAGCATAGAAGGCGTCACTGATCAGCTCAACAGCATATACAATTATCATTACAAAGACGTCCACGCTTGCCGGATCAAGGTCATCGAGCTCGTCCCCGAACAAAAAGTGGTCTGGCACGTCCTGGACAACTACTTCAACTTCACAACGGACAAAAGCGAGTGGATTGATACAAAAATGATTTTCGAGATCGCTAAGTCAGGCCGGCAGACGGAACTGCGCTTCACCCACCAGGGCCTCGTACCTCATTATGAATGCTACGAAGTGTGCAACGAAGCCTGGACGCACTTTATAAAGGACAGCCTTCAAGACCTCATTACGACAGGCCAGGGGCAACCCACACCGGCCGAAGAAGCAGATACCTTTAACGAGGGATTGCTTCAAAAACATCTCCCCTAAACCTTATCTCACCACCTCTTTATTGTACTTATTTCTATACTCCAGCGGCGACATCCCCGTGATCTTCCGGAACACCTCCCGGAACGCCTTTACATCCGAGTAGCCCACCTCATACATCACTTCATTGATCGTCTTACGGCTGGTCTCGAATGCTCTTTTGGCGCTCTCGATCTTCACCCGCTGCAGGTATTCCAGCGGCGTATTCCCCGTCGCCTTGATAAATCTCCTGTCGAAATTCCGCCTTCCGATGGCAAACCTGGAAGACAGCTGTTCCACCGATATCTTCTCATGCAGCATGCTTTCAATATAGGTCTGCGCCTCCATCACCATCTCATCCCCATGCTGCTTCTGCCCCTTGAATATGATAAACTCCGACTGACTATACCGGTCCATTTCTATCTGAAATACCTTGGAGCAATAGATGGCCGTTTGCCGGTCGTATTTCTTTTCGATGAGATAGATCATCAGGTTCAGAAAGGAATAAGCGCCCCCATTTGTATAGATGCCGTTCTCATCCGTGATCAGCTTGTCCGTCTGCAGGTTCACGTTAGGGAACATGCTCCTGAAATTATCCGCCACGCTCCAATGGGTGGAACAGGTCCTACCTTCCAGCAACCCCGCTGATGCCAGCAAAAATGCTCCCGTACAGACGCTGGCGACCTCCGCCCCATTCTTATACTGCCACGCGATCCAGTCCGCCAGCTCCTTGTTCCCCTTCATGGCCTTTTGATAGTTGTGGTTCAGCGATGGTATAATGATAATATCCGTCTTGTCGATATTGGAAATACGCAGATGCGGCCTCACCGTGAACAGCCCGTCTTCAAATTCATTGGTATTGGAAACACCCGCCACTTCTATCTTGTACAACGGCGCTCTCCCGCTTGCCTTCCAATAGTCATTGGCCCTTGTCAATATCTCAAAAGAGCCTGTGATGCTGCTTATATTGTTCGGTCCATCCGGAACCACGATGGTAAGATGCTTCATGACATAAATATAAGAAAAATACACGTCTAAATCCGCCCGCTATAAAGTCTACTTTACACCCCTTCAGATACAATTAAGGACGGTAGCTTTACAGGACAATTAAAAAAAATACCATGAACATCTCAGACAAGATTATCCTTATCACAGGCGCCAGCCGCGGCATCGGTCGCGCCCTGGTGGAAGAAGCCCTGAAACGGGGCGTTAAAAAAGTATATGCAGGCACACGCAGGACATTCACCCATCCCGACCCGCGTGTCGTTCCCCTGATGCTGGACGTCACAGATCCTGAACAGATCGGGCAGGCGGCCGGCGAGGTCACATCGCTCGATATCCTTATCAACAATGCCGGGATCGCCTATTACGATGACCTCAGCGATCGTTCCATGATCGACAGACACCTCGCCGTCAATCTCTTTGGCACCTACGCCCTCAGCCGCGCCTTCCTTCCCGCGCTGATCCGTTCACAGGGGGCCATTGTCAACAATCTTTCCGTGGCAGCCCTGGCGCCCCTGCCTCCCATTGCATCTTATTCTATCTCCAAGGCAGCAGCATTCTCCCTGACACAATCCTTGCGCGCCTTCCTCGCCGGACAGGGCGTAAGGGTCCATGCCGTCCTCACCGGACCGACCGACACCGATATGACCAAAGGTTTCGATATACCCAAATCGGCGCCACAGATCATCGCACAGGGCGTCTTTGATGGAGTGGAAAAGGAAGTAGACGATATTTTTCCCGACCCTATGTCAGGCTCCGTGGAAGAGAGCTGGCGTAACAGCGCCATGAAAGAGATGGAGCGCCAGAACGCAGCATTTGTGGCTTAGTTTATCCATCCATTCAGCTGCATCCAATGCCTGCACCGGTCCATCCAAAGCTCTGCAGAACGGGCCGGAGGCTCGTTGTCCGAAGGACCATCATTAGACCTTTCCGAAAAACGGACTATATTTCCCCCGGAGGCCGTTTTTCGGACATTTTTCACAGGGAGGTGCAGTCCAAATCCATGACCGCCTTTCTCATAAAGGTGCAGCTCCGCAGGTATATGATGGGCCGTCAATGCCCGGTAAAAAAGAATACTGTTTTCCGGTGATACGCCGTCATCGTCCTGTGCATGCACGAGAAAGGCAGGAGGTGTGCTGTCCGTGACCCGGGTTTCATTGGAAAAGTATCGCAACAAGCTGTCTGGGGCATTCTTTCCCAGCAGCTTCTCAAATGACCCCCGGTGCATTATCCTCGGGTCAGCACTGATAACAGGATAGCCCAGGATCATCCAGTCCGGTCGCACGCTGATATTATCCGGGTCCGGCACCAGCACCTTGTCAAAATGCGTACCTGCCGTCGATGCCAGATGACCACCGGCCGAAAAACCCATGATACCCACCCGGTGAGGATCGATATGCCACTCGGATGCATGACGCCGCACCTGAAGTATGGCCTGCTGTGCATCCTGCAAAGGAGCGATCTCAGGATGTATGCAATAAGCGCTGTCCGGTATGCGATAGGTAAGCACAAATGCAGCGACTCCCCAGCTGTTCAATACCTTCGCCTCATCGTACCCTTCTATGTTCACGGCATTGACCCAGTATGAGCCGCCAGGACATATCACTACGGCCGGTGTGTTTCCCCGCACATGGGGGGAGTTCGACCGCACCCCCGGCGGAAGAAAAATGGTCAGCGTCGGACGGGATATCTTGCTCACCAGCACAACCCCTTTTTCGTCCGTAGTCCGTTGCTCCTCGTTGGGATGCGGAATGGAATTGGGGATGCTGTCAGGATAGTATAAAGGGATCACTTTCTGCGCCCTGATGGGACTGACGGCGGTCAGCGAGCCGGCGACGATGAAAAATACAATTCCGGTTATTCTCATTAGGCGAAAATACAGGTTTCAGCCGTTCAAAATACAAGTTCGATCCGATCAAATACAGGTTTCACCAATCAAAACACCAGCGCCGCCGCACCCAGGAACCCCGCATTATTCCCCAGTCGCGCCGCCTCGATCACCGTATATTCTGACGTCTCCTTCATGGCCAGCTTCATGGCCCTCTCCCGTATCTCTGAAATATAGAAATCGCCCGACTCCGAAATACCACCCCCGATGATCAGCTTTTGTGGTGCAAAAATATTGATCAGGCTTGCCACACCCGAAGCCAGATAGTCGAAGTGCAATTGCAGCGCCCTGACAGCCGCTGACTCCCCGGCCAGGTATCTCCGCACAATCTCTTTTCCATCGATAGCGTTCCTCCCACTCATTGACAGACTTTCATCTCCCGTCAGACCCGCACCCGCAGACTTCCCGCCCCCCATATCTGCCGCCATTCCTTCGTCTTGCATCGAACCCCGGTCCGCCAGGTGTTTATAATCCTCCACCAGCGCCGTCACGGAAGCCTGCGCTTCCAAACAACCGACGGCCCCACAGGTACAAGGCCGCTCCCCTCCCGCCACATGAATATGCCCCAGCTCCGTGCCCCTGTTCCGGTATCCGCCATACAACCTTCCATCCAGGATCAACGCCCCGCCAACACCCGTACCAACCGTCAAAAAGACTACATCACCCACCGCCTGCGCCGTCCCCCACCTTGCCTCCGCTAATCCCATACAGTTGGCGTCATTGTTCACCACTACCCGCATACCAAATGTCTCCGCCATCTTCGGCCCCAAAGCCACTCCTTCCATCTCCGGCAGATTACCCCCGCACGCAAGGACAAGATCGCCATCGATGATCCCCGGCGCACCCACGCCGATGCCTTCCACCACACATCCTTTCACACGCGCAACATCCAGCATCTCCGCAACGGCCGTGTTCAGGTTCACCATGACCCGCGAAGACCGCCCATCCCGCTGAGAGCCCGTAGCGCACATCGATGCAGCGACGATCCCGCCCCTGTCGTCGACAAGACCATATTTGATCTGGGTGCCTCCCAGGTCTATTCCAATTGCATAAGACATGTCTCTCCTATTTGTTGTTGTTTATCACCGACAGGCTTTCCAGCCATAGTCCTCATATCCGCCCCAGTTTACATCAGCCCCGGCTTACCCCCGCCCCAGTTTCCCCGCCGCCGCCTCATCCAGCCACACCTCCAGCCCGGGATGATCCCGCAGCAGGCTTGCCGGCACATCCGCACTGACAGGTCCTTCCAGCGCCCGCTGAATAATGGAAGCCTTATGCTCTCCCGTAGCCAGCAGAAATATATGCCTCGCCTCCCGTATCGTGCCCAATCCCAGCGTAATCCCTTTCTCCAGCACCGTCTGCCGGGTAAAATATTTTTGCCCCACGGATTGCGTCGCTGGATGAAGCGTAACGACCCGAGACCTCGCCGTCATATCCGTACCCGGCTCATTCATGGCTATATGACCATTCGTCCCGATGCCCAGGATCACCACATCCATTCCCCGCCTCTCCGTAATGAAGCGCTCCGTAGCCGCACATTGTCCCGCCAGATCGCCCGACCTCCCATCAAAGAAACAAATATGATCCTCCCTAATACCCAACGGATAAAAAAGGTCCTTGTCCAGCCACCACCGGCAGGAACCTTCATCACTGCCATTCAGCCCAACCCACTCATCCAGCCCCACAAAATACCATGCACCCATGTCCATCGCCCCTGACTTATGACGCCGCACCAGTTCATGATACAAAGGAGCAGGCGTAGTCCCCGAGGCAGGACAGACCAAAGGAGCTTTCACCCCCTCCAGACACTGGCTGAGCCTCTCCGCTACCTGTACGGCCATTGCGTCCGGTGTCTCGCTAACAGTCCATCTCGATGCGCTCATGTCGATAGTTTTTTTGTTCTCTGAACAGTCTGGTCACTTCGCCACAGTCTCAACAATCCGGCCCCTTCGTCACCGGATCAGGGCATCTCCCCCACGGCCAGCTGGATATTATTGCCTCCCTCAGGTCGCCTCGCCGAATTCACGGAAATGATCCGCCCCCCGCCCGCCTGATATAAAGACCCCCACAGCATTTGCTGCCATGGACTCACCACCGTTCTCCAGGTCTTTCCAAGATCATCGCTGATGGAAAAATGATTGCTGTTGGATGTTACCACCAGCCTTCCATCCGTCAGCCCAAGCACAAAAGGCCCACCCAGTTGGTCCGGAATGGGCGTCCCCAATCCCACCGGCCATTCAACGCCGTCAGAACTGATCTTATAATATACATTACATTTCTCCGGACCGCAGATCTCATATACCGAAATGTATTGACCATTCACCATCCTTGTCCAGACAGGCATTCCAGGCCGCGAGGCAGGATGCCCCGGCTCATAGGCCACCCAGATCTCAGGTCCCCATGTATGCCCCTGGTTCGAAGATATCTTTTCTGAGATGATTTGTGAGTAAGAAGGATTTTCCACAACATGCTTTTCATTGGCATATTGCACCGCCAGCCTGCCGTCGGAGAGATAATAAAAATGAGGTTCGTAGATCCCTTTGTCCGGATGTCCCAGCGCGCCCGGAGCGCCTGCTGTCGAGTCGATAACGCTCCACTTTTCCCAATGCAGCCCCTTGTCTCCGCTCCTATACACCCTGAGTATATAGGACTCCTGCCAGCGTACGCTACGGCAGGACAGTAAAATGGCTCCATCAGGAGCCTCGATGAGCTGCGCATTGTCCAGGTCACGGCCGGGATCTGAAATAGAAGAAAGGACAGTCCATGTCCTACCCCTGTCAGCACTCGCCGAGATCTCCAGCTTCAGCCCACCCGTGGAGGCAGGCCCATAAGGCTGATCCTTGTCATATCTTTTACCGCTGGAGATGGTATATCCCATAAGCCAGCTTCCGTCTTTCAGCTGGAGCATACGTGCATACTGGGAACCATACCTGCCATTGCTGTCCGGAACGACATTACGCACCAGGGTCTTCGTTCCCCATTGTATACCGCCGGCAGTTTGCGCATGGACAGTGAGAGATCGGACAGTGAACAACAATATCAGAGCACCCCAAAAACGGGAGACAATTATCTTCATGCCGACAAGATAGCCTTTTTCAGCATTCCTGCCATACCTCCTCACCTGGCCGGGTCAATGTCTCTCTCCTGGCCGGGTCAATGTCTATCTCCCAAACTGCCGTAAATGATGATCCAGGTGCTTGTAAACAAAATACCCGATCTGCTCCCTGGTCATCTTCCCAAAAAAAGGATGAACAAACCCACCGGCAGGATACGCATACGCCCCAAATCCCTGCACCAGCCCCGCCAGTACCTTTTTCTCCCGCGACAGGTCAATATTCGCGTCGCTAACTATCAGCTCCGCCAGGGAAGGACTGTTCCTTCGCAACAACTCTTCCTTCAACATTTTTTTAAGGATCATTCTACCAAACAGCCGGCCCACTAATACGCGCCTCAACCGCCTGCCCTGGAGGATCCATTCCTGTGAAAGAACTAAATGCCGCACCATCTGCCTGACATCCATCTTCCCCCACAACGCCCTGTCACCCGCCGAAAGCTGGCCGATCCGAAAGATCAGTTCCTCGCGAAAACTCTCATCAAATACAGTCTTCATGATCTAAGGATTGAGCTGTGAAAGAGAGAACCAGTTACCCGAATCATCCACGAACAACGCTTCAAAACCATAGAACTCCCTGGTCGGCGGCTTCTTGAACTCCACACCCTTGCTCTTCATCTCCTCATACGTAGCTAACAGATCATTACAGGTCATCACCGCCGGACCGAAAGTACCCCTCCGGACAAGCGCCTTCATCGTCTTCACCGTTTCCGCATCAAACAACCCTCCCTCTGTAATGAGAAATAAAGTGATCTCCAGCTCGGGCTGCTCAGATGGAGTAACCGAGCATAGCGAAGGTTACGAACGAGGAAGAGCGTGTCGAAGCAGCTCTGACGAAGTTCTGTCAGCCAGCGGTTGCCTGGCCCCATTGGCGCATCCGTATGCACCTTGAACCCAAGTTTGTTCACGTAAAAGTCGTATGCGCTCTCCTGGTTGAGCACATACACGCACACATGCGTAAGTTTTGTAATCATCCTGATTGCTTTTTATGTTGGACCAGGCCGAAGGCCGGCCGGACGATCACAAAGATGCCGGTTCAGGCGGAATATCAGCTATTGAAAATTGCTATTTTTCCAGCCACCCGCCTCGGCAAAGCAGTTGGGCACCGCTACAAGGGGAGAAATATCACTTCCCTCTCATCCGCCACGCCTCCATAGGCGCGTCATTCACCGCCACCATCAAAACCCGCCCCTCCGATGTATGCACCACCTTGAGATCTTTTACATCCCCGTCCAGGATCAGCCCACTCTTCCCCGCACCGACAGCAGTAAACCCGCCACGGCCATCCCCCTTTAGCAGGACCCCATAGGAAGCATCATACCGTCCCGTCGTCACCGCCGCCTGGTATTCATTGCCGCCTGCCATGATATCCATATTCCCATCCCCGTCGACATCCATACAGACAATGGCATTCACCGGCGCAATCTGAGCCAGCGACGGAAAAGGATGAAAGATAAATCTTCCTTTGTGATCATTCTCGAACCAGCCGCTGCGCACTTCCCGGCAGTCCAGGATCGTAGCCCCATCCATCATCTCCTTGGTAAAAATATCATCCATCTTCGCCTTCGCATACAGCTCGTTCTTGTCATATACCTTTTTGATGCTTGGCATCTGTGTAGCCCAAAGGTCCCTGGAAATGCCGGGCAGCAGCTGATATCCCCCCTCCTCGTCCTTTATGTAATAACAAAACAGCGGTTCCACAATTCCATTCCCGTCAAAATCCTTGGCCACCAGCTCCGCAGGCCGCTCCGTGCTGATATGAAAGGGATTGTTCGACCCAAGATTCCCGGCGACGATATCCACATACCCATCATCGTTGACATCTGCCAACGCAATGCTTCTCCAAAAGCCGGGCAGATTCTTCAGACCGCAGGACGCCGTGATCTCCGTCATCGTCGATCCATTGTTCCGGAACACCCGGATAGGCATCCAGTCCCCCGCCAGTATCAGGTCGGGCTTCTTATCCCCATCCACATCGGCAAAAAAAGCCGCATTGATCAGCCCCGGGTTCTTCAGCGCAGGACATACCGTCTCCGTCACATCCTGAAACTTTCCATGGTCATTACGCAGCAAAAAGCTCCGGGGCGGCTCGGGAAAAACACCCAGCGAAACCCTTCCGCCTACAAAGACATCCATATCTCCATCCCCATCCATATCCGCCACCGCAACAGCCTTACCCGGCGTGATCACCTGCGATGGGAATGCCGTGCTGTCCATCTTGAAATTCCCCTTCCCATCGTTCAAATACAGCCGTGGCCGGCAAAACCATGAATTACTCTCGAATTCAGTACTCCCCCCCGCAACCAGCAGGTCCAGATCCCCATCCCCATCCACATCGAACAGCAGATTCCCCAGGTCCTCCTCATTCTTGGTCCCCACCGTCAGATCTGCCCCACGAAAACTGCCGTCACCCTCCTGAAGAAAAAGTTTACCCGACTGCCGGAACGCCCCACCGATAAAAACGTCTTCACGCCCATCCCCATTCACATCCCCTACGCTCATAAAAGGCCCTTCCTGTGAATATTTCTGCTGTATCAACGGCTGAAAGGCATAGTCGTAAAAAAAAGTCTCGCGATGCAGGAACACCGTATTCAACGCCGCCGCCGCTTCGCTAAAATAAGGTTGTCGCCCAACCTGCCCGGCCGCAGCCGCCTGGCCGGTCACAGCATCAGTCCCTGCCAAAGCATCAACATATCTTAACTCCAAAACCTTATTCGCCCCCGGCGCCCTTATCACCTGCCGCCTCCCATCCGGCCACACCACCTTCACAGAGTCCGGCACAACAGCCCCCAATCCCACATGCAGCCGGCTGTCCACCGACGATAAATAACCCCTGACAGGATATTCCTCCACCACCTGGCAGACACCCGGACTGTACGTATACACCACCGCCCCGATCCCATCCGGATTCAACGTATCCCCCCTCAGCCGCACCGTGAGAAAGTTGGCCGCACCGCCAGTGGCGGCCGCGTCAGCGGCAGTCCCAGTAACAGTTTCACCCCTCAGGTCATTTCTTAATATCCCTGCATACCCATTCACGTTATTCGTCACAAGATCCAGATCCCCATCATTATCCAGATCCACATAAGCCGCCCCATTCGACAAGCCCGGCTCCGTAATACCCGCTTCGACAGACACATCCTCCCACCGCAGCTCCCCTTTATTACGGAATATATAATTCCGCACCTTCACTGGCCCCATCTCCGACAATCGTTCCATAAAAGCCCTTCGCTGACCCTGATCACTATCCGGAATATTCGTCTGCACCACCCGCTCATGCCGGTATTCCAAAAAGTCGATATTCGTAGGGTCACGGCCAAGCCCATTCGTAATATGAACATCCTTCCACCCGTCATTGTCCAGGTCGGCGATCAGCACACTCCAGCTCCAGTCCGTCTCCGCCATACCCGCCATATTCCCTATCTCGCTAAAAAACGGAACCTGCCGCCCCTCGATCAATCGATTTCCATTGTTCAGCTGCAGCATATTGTGAATATACTCCGGCTCATACCCCTTGGCCACCTCCAGCCGCCTGCGCTCCTCTCCCAAAAAAGAATACATCATCTTTTTCCGCTGATTCGTCTCGGGCTGCATGTCCAGGGTCATAATGTCCGGCAGCCCGTCGTTATTCAGATCCGCCGCATCCGTCCCCATGGAAGAATAGCTCTGATGCCGCAGGGCAGAAGCAATACAATTGGTAAAAGTCCCATCCTTATTATTCAACCATAAAAGATCATTCCGGATATAGTCATTGGCCACATACACGTCCGGATACCCATCCCCGTTCACATCGCTCACTACCACCCCCAGCCCGTTGCCGTCCTCAAAAATGCCGGCCTTGCGCGACTCATCCTGAAAGAAAGGATGATCCATGCCCGCCACTACACCCTCATTATGGAAAAGCTTATCCCTGGCCATCGCATTGCTGTCTATCTTCCTGTCCCGGATATCATTCGGATGATAGTCGTCCAGCGTATGGTTCAGCAGATACATGTCCAGCCTGCCATCCTTGTCATAATCAAAAAAAACAGCCTGCGTGGAATAGGAAGTATCCGCCAGCCCATAAGCCTCCGCCTGCTCGCGGAAGGTCAGATCATGCTGGTTGATAAAAAGAAGGTTCTTTCTCTTCTCCCCTGGCACGCGACCGGAAACACAGACATAAATATCAGGCCAACCGTCGTTATTGATATCCACCACGCTGACCCCCGTGCACCAGCTGGAGGTGGCCACCCCAGCCGACGCAGTCACATCCTCGAAATGCAGACCACCCTTGTTGAGATACAATTTGCTGCTCACCTGGTTGCCCGCAAAAAACACGTCAGGCAGACCATCGCGATTGAAATCCCCGATCCCCACGCCGCCTCCCATATAAGTATATTCGTTGACGAACATATTGAGCGAATCGCTCTCGGTAATGGTATTCTCAAAATACACGCCCGTGGCGGATGGCTCCATAGTCGTGAAGTGCAACCCCTCCTTCCGGCGCTGCTCTCCACAGGACAACAACACCAACGACAGGATCGCCCCTGGAAAAAGGAGCCGGACAATGGGCATCGGAAATATTTTTAGATACAAAAAAGACATTTTATTTCTTGTCAGCCACCAGATACACCACACTGTACGGCGGCACCCACATCTTGATCGAACCCCTCAACGGCATGCTGTACGCTTTCAGCGTCGCATAGTTCAACGGCCCCCCTGTCGCAGTGGATGGCCCCGAGCCATTCACAAACACCTGCCCCGAAAAGGGCGAATTGTCCTTACCACCTGTCAGCGTATAATAGTAATAATGACTTCCCGCTGGGAAATGCTGAAAGTCCACCGCCACCACATGATTCAATGGTCCCGAATTGATGATCACCGTTCCGGCCTGTCCTGAGCTGTACGTCGAAGAATACGTGGTTATGTCCCAATTGAGCAGCGCCCTCCGCAGCGTATCATACACCATCCTGTCACCAAAGAACTTCTGGAAATAATACATGTAGTAGAAGGCGGGACGAGGATTCCACTTCGGCGCCGCAGGTTCATCCCCGCTGTTGAACATCCCCTGATCATCCCCTTTGGCATACCCATTCGCCATATCCCAGCGGCTGGCCTCGCCATACTGGCTCTTGATCAGACTGCCCAGCGTCAGCGCCGCCTGCATACCCGCGATATAGGAAACATTCTGCTTCGAGCCCGTAGCCTGGATATTCCACTCCGTCAGGGCAACAGGCTTCGCGCTCAATCCCGCCGCCGACACCTGCTGCTTCACATAGGACATCATCGTCCCGGGCACCGTCAGCCCGCTGGAAAGGACATCCGCTACACTCGAATTGGTATTATACGCCGTAAAGTAATTATGTACGATAAAATAGTCAGCGACAGCCCCCGCATTTGCCAGCACTCCCGTATTCCAGGTCTGCAATGTCGCATCATCCCCCGCGCCGGGAGCATGGTCATACAACGTAGCTCCTATATAAATGGTGGCGCCCACCTGCTGCGCCGCAGCCCGCATGGAATCCGCGAACACCTTAAAATGGGATCCATACAATGCGCCCGTCACCTTGTATGGCTGACCGTCCTGATTCTTCGTCGTGTCGATATAATAACCCGCCTCCCAGCTGCCATAGGTCTCATTGCCTATCTCCCAGAACTTTGTCCGCCCGTAATCATGCCGCACCCAGTCCGCCGCCAGATGCGCCGCCGCCGCCACAGGATTCGCGCTCGTACCATAACGCGCATATCCATAGTTGATAGTAATGATGCCGGTACTTCCGGTCTGTGACAGCAGGGTATAATAATTGTCCAGCGCCAGGGTCCCCCCTCCCCAGTTGCCCCCATACCAGTCCCCGATATACACGTTCTTGCCGCTGGCATCCAGCACGCTGTCGGGTGCATCCCAAGGCCTGTGTGCCGAGTCTACCCCGCTCCAGAAATAGGTATCGCTGACACTTCCCGCAGGGGCGCGAATGATTCTCGGAGAAAGGTCCTTGATATATTGCATCAGGTTCGGCTCCGTGACGATCTGCCCCATCCAGAGATTGGAGTTATTGCCATAGAGATAAGGTGGAACTTTAGCCACCACCTGGTTGACATTGATGGTCAGTGAATCTGTGGCGTCATAGGAAGGAATGGACCCCGTCGTAGTATCGGGCGCCGTAAATGTCCTCGACTGCCACCCATCCAAAAAGAACCCTACCGTTGGCGGTACGGATGGATCTGCCGGGTGATAGACAGAGTCGGTCTCCACCGGATAGGGTTTTTCAATGTTGACGGGAGAAGAATGCTTCGTACAGGCCGCCAGGACCAGTACGGTCGATAAGGTCAGCGCTGCAGGTTGTATATGAATTGTTTTAATACGCATAATAAGGAGATGGGTTATTTTTTCGTACAGGCAAGGGCCTGCATTTTTTATTTTCCTTGTACGATACGGACATTGTCTACGGCAATATTGATACTGCCCGCAGGCGCCGGGTCCGGCTGGTCGTTCATAACCATGAAACAGACGCCTGTCGTGGGATAATCATTAAAGGTCCTTGCAGCGCTTCCGTTTGGATTCCAGGCCGTCTGCCAGAACTGATTGCCCTGGATCATTTGCGTCAGCGGTATTGACACCGTCACCCATCCATTGGGCTTGTACTTACCATTCGGAGCCAGCGCCGGATCGGACCAGGGCGCAAATCTGGCAGAATAAGAGCTCCAGGTATACCAGTCGCCCACGGCTATCCAGACAGCACCCCTGCTCCAGGTAGAAGCCACATACACTTCGAATTTTAGGGAATAGTTGTTGACGGACTGGGATTTATCTCCAACCCAGGGCACATCATTCAATTGCAGAAAACCTCCATTGCCCTGCGAACCCGCAGCACTGTTCCCTGACATCGGACTTGACTGGTTGATCACTCCCACTCCACCCGTTCCACCGGGATAGCTGGCAGTAGCAGTAGCCGCATTCGCATAGCCACCGGTCCAGCCTAAGAAGCCTGTATTGTCGGGAGGATTTGCCCATTGATTCTCGAAATTAGAGAGATAGCCCGGTGAAACATAGGTGAGGTAAGTGTCGAAAGGCTGTGGCGCCGTCGCCTCCCCTAGCGGCCCATAGATTCGTAAAGAGTCCGGCGTGGTGATGCCGGGAGGAACCACTACCGACAGCTGCGTGACGCTGACAGTCTGCAGGTTGATACCCTGAATGCCACCGGGAAAGACCACCTGGTTGACACCGATGAAGTTTGTCCCATTGATCAGCAGTGTCGTCCCCGGAGCCGCATTCTCGTTCGACAAAGAACTGATGATCATCGGCGGCGGATAAGGGTATGCCGCCGTACCAAAAAGACACTGCACCCGCATTGAATCCGAAAAAGCGCTCCCCGGCGGGATCTTCGCGACGATTTGAGTAAAAGTCTTATTCACGGTATAGCTCAACGCCGTATCATTGCCCGGAACGGGAAAAGTTATCTTTTGTATCCCGGCCAGGTTCGTCCCATTGATCTCGATGGTGGTACCCGTGATATCCAACGATATCCCGCTGATAGTAGGCGGGGGAAGGATCAACTTAAAAGAATAGGTCACCGTTCCATGATCCGTCACCAGCCGTATGGTACTGGGTACAGAAGAAACAGTGGCCGCCGTCTGTGCGTTGCTCGGTATTGTCACGATAAGGTTCGTGCTTGTATTGTATACAGGATTGAAATAAGCCAGCGTATCGTTGAAGAATATCTGCTTCGCGCCTTGCAGGTCATGCCCCTGCAGAACGATCTCGGTACCCGGAGAGGCCCCAATGATCTTCAGATCCTTTTTCGCAGTATCCAGCGGCCTGACATTGGTGATCACAGGCGGACCGCTGCCCCCGTTCTTATTACAGGCTACTTCAAGCAGGCCCGCAAAGCACACCAGAACAAGAAATAAATACTTATTCATATTAAATTCATTTTGTCGATTTATCAATATTTTACTTTACTAAAGTCAAAAGCCACAGGCGGCAGGGCCAGGTTCGGCGCTACCAGTATCTCCGCTGACGGATAAGGCAGGTCCGCCTTGTCCGCCGTAATAGTATAATAGCGCGGCCCGATGGTTGCCGGCGACGTCGCATCGTTGAACCATGTGATGAATGAATTACCACCATTGTAAGTGATGTTGTAAAGACCTCTGTTTTGCGTATTGAAATAAGTCATGGCCGCATTGGGGTCGAAATAAAACCATTGCTTCCAGTCGTACCATGCATGCCCTTCAAAGGCAAACTCGATCTTCTTCTCTAAATAGATATCCGCATAGGTAATGGTTGTCCTTGGCGTCGCACCGGCCCTCGACCGTACAGCATTAAAGAACTTCAACGCCTCCGCATCCGTCGTGGAAGCATTATTCCCCAGGATCGCATCCGCATAGGTCAGGTATACATCCGCCAGCCGGAAGATATACGTACCGATATTCTCATTCTGACTTCCACCCAGCCCTCCGTTGTCCTTCGGACTGCCGATGACATATTTCTTGACATAGGCCCGGTCCCCATTTATATAGTAAGTACCGCTGGTGATAGGAGCTGTTATGTGCGCCCCGCCCTGGGAATTGGTGGCGCCATTGAACAACGCCGTATCTACATGCCATCCCCCATTGTCCTTGTTGATATCGGGATAGTCGGTATTCGGCAGGAATATCGTTGCCTTGCGGCGTATCGAGTCGGCCGCATTGGCAGGGTCCATATAATAGGACAACAGACTGGGCGACGCCCCGAAAGCCCCGCCCCAGCCATCACCGGTCTGCGTTATCTTGGAGTCATACGCAAGATTGGCCTGCATATGATTTTGAACGAACCACTGCCCGGTAGGCACCCAGTATAGGCCCAGCAAACACTCCGAAGGAATTTTGTTACCGCTGAATACCGCACTGGTGAAAAGATCATAATAGCTCGGATAAAGGCTCAATCCACTGTTGTTACACACGTCGCTGGCCCAATACCTCGCGCTGTCCAGGTCCGCCTGGTTACGCTGACCGCCAGACTGCCCTAAACCGGAACGCACCAGATAAGCCCTCGCCAGCATTCCCTCCGCAGTCCACTTGGTGACGCGACCGGGTTGCACCTGCGTCGTTCCCAGATGCTGTGCGGACCAGCTCAGGTCCGATATGATAAACTTCCACACATCCGAAAGATTGTTCCGGCGGATAGAAGTGTCCCCTAGCTGTATGCTGTTGTCATAGATAATAGGCGCAGCGCCCCAGTCCAGGGCAATAAAATAATACGCCGCAGCCCTCATGACATAACATTCGGCCAGCCCCGAATTCCTGCCGGCCTCACTGGCGCCCGGACCGGCATTCCGGATGTTATGCGCTACCATATTGGCATTCCCGATCACAGACCACAACGCCTGATAAGCGCTTTGCAATGCACCGCTCGGGTCCTGGGCCGTCACGGTAAAATTTAGATAAGACCCCCTGCCGTTATAGTTGTCGGTAAGGCTGTTGCCTCCCATGATGTCACCGATGTACTGCAGAGAAGTGCCATTATAGCCGCCCCAGCTGCCATTGTACAAGGGACCGGTACCATTCAATATATCTATATCCGACTTGTAAAAAGTCGCGGCCGTCGGCGACGCAAT
>Ga0105238_10002548_pt1 | contig 18202 bp, 16 predicted proteins | sample KBSC34metaG_FD_81526 | JGI IMG/M metagenome (GOLD analysis project Ga0105238, IMG submission 81526) | Corn rhizosphere microbial communities from Kellogg Biological Station, Michigan, USA - KBS C3-4 metaG | ecosystem: Host-associated > Plants > Roots > Rhizosphere > Soil | place: Michigan, USA... | reverse complement strand
GCGCTCGCATCGAACACCGGCTCCCCCAGCACCATCGCCTCGGGTGCGGCCGCGGAGGCCGCCATGAACGCGGCGATGAGATGAGCGGGGTGCTGCCCGTCGGAGTCCATCGCCAGAACGTGAGTGTAGCCCCGGGCGCGCGCTTCGAGCATTCCCTGCAGTACGGCGGCACCCTTGCCGTTGTTGCGCTCCTTCACCAACACCCGCAACCCCGGGTCATTGGCGGCCATCTCCTGGAGGCCCGAGGCCGTGCCGTCGGTACTGCCGTCCACGACGACCCATACCGGGTCCCATTGCTCGCGGGCCGCGCGGACCGTCTGGTAGACCTTGTTCCCGGGGTTGTAGCTGGGGATGAGAACCAGGTGGGTCCGGGAGGGGACCGTCATCGAACGCCGCCGGCCCGTGCAGTGGCTCGCGCTTCGACGCGCTTGCTCGGCTGCGCGCCCGAGAGCTGCAGCGTGTACTCCTGCTCGAGCGCGACCATGAACGCGGCGACGTCCGTGGGCGGATCGAAGCGCTTGCCCAGGCGCACGCGGTAGGTAATGGGCAGGTGAGGGCGGCGGAACAGCGGCCAGCCCTTGCTCAGGTAGGGCGAGTCGGTCTCGATGATGAGCGTCTGCACGGGAACCTGCGCGTGCTTGGCGATCACTCCGACACTGGCCGTCAGCGGGTTGATCGGGGCGCGAGTCGTACGCGTGCCCTCGGGAAACAGCAGGACCGTGCCGCCTTCGCGCAGGTCTGCCACGGCTTCCTTGATCATCTGGCGCGGCGTGTCGCTACGGATGTAACGCGCCAGATGCGCGCCCGGGCCCAGGAAGATGTTGTGCAGCAACGCTCCTTTCATCACGCACGCGAGGTTTGGATGGCGCGTGAGGATCAGCAGCGCGTCGATCAGGGACGGATGGTTGGGCGCGAGAATGACCGGCGGGCCGTCGCGCAGCGTGTCGAGGGCACGCAGATCGAGCCGGTAGGCGCCGGAGAGGCTCAGGAACCGGGAATACAGACGGAAACCGGCCATGATGCCGAACCGTCCGGCGGCGATTCGTCGGCGGCGTGGCAGGGCATGCAGCAGCACCGCGAGCAGCGACCACGTAAGACAGATCAGGCCCAGCACGATCAGCAGGCCATAGAGCGCAACGTAGTCGTAGACGGACCTCAACGTACGCACAACGTAGGACATGCCTTGAGCCGCTACCTGAGCCAACGAGCTAGTCGGACGCCTCGACGAGGTGCGAAGAGCGCCCGATCATCCAGGCCACCGCGAATCCCGCCGACCAGTAGCTGTTGCGCTTCACCAGCGGGCTGGCGGCGAAGCTCGCCCCCGAGAGCGTATCGTAGCGGACGTAGCCGCCGGTCCAATAGCGTGGGAAGCGTTTGGTGAGCGACATGATCATCTGCGTTCCTGCGAACCCGGCGGAGGCCTGGTAGGCAGGGCGCTCTTGTGTGGCGTATTGAGGCGCCACGGTGTAGTAGTAATCGTTGTAATGGCGCGTGGTGAAGAGCGGCCCCGTCAGCAGCCCCAGCTTCCACCCCGTCAGGCCGACCGGGGAGGCGATGTCCAGGGTGAGATGCGGATCCAGGATCCAGCCGACCGCCTTCGGCTTGGCCTCGATGGTGATGGCCGAGCGGGCCGCCGCCAGGAAGTCGAGCTTCACCCGCTCCTGTTCGGAACGCCACAACCGCACATCCAGCTCGGGGCCGATTTCGATCGTCGAGCGCAGGTCCGGCATCCCGCTGCGCGCAGCGGCGTTGCGCACCGGCGGCGTCGCGCTCAAGCTGATGTGCAGCTCCACCAGTTTCTGGTCGAAGATCTTTCCCTTCAGTCCATCGCGATCGGACCGCAGGTACTTACCGCGGTAGACGAAATACACCAGCGGCAGGGGGTAGGCGTGCGAGGAGCTCGCGCCCCGGTAGTCCCTGAGCCACAGCATCGCCGGCCCCAGGCCAAGCTCCCACAACGGCTGCTCTTCTGCGCGGGCGCTCGTGCAAGGCAGCAGGACGGCGGCGAACAGTACCCAAGACGCCAATGAGCTGTGGCAGTGCTTCCTGCGCATGCCGTGCACGCCCTAAGACCCCGCCGGCGGCGGATCGCCGTCGACGCCGGTGGCCTCGATCTCCACCAGCAGATCCTGCCGGCAGATGTCCGCTCTCAGGTACACGATCCGGGCAGTGGCACCCACGGCGGCGCAGAGCTGTGCCTGAATGACCGGCAGGTCGGACGAATGGCGTATGTAGACCTTGTAGGCCAGAGAGCCGAGGGCGAAACGTGCAGCCCCGGCCACGCGATTGGCTTCTCCGAGCAGCGCCTCGATGTTGACCAGGGACTCGCGTGTCTGCGCAGCCGCATCTCCAACGTGAAATGTCTCGTGACCCACGATGCTGGCGGTGCCCGAGATGAACAGCATGGTGGCGGATGCCTCACGCAGCACGCTGGCGCGTGCGAACACCGGCCGCGGCCCGTACTTCAGGGGATACTCGTATGCCGAGGCCTGTCGCGGGTTCTCGACGGCGATGGGCGCGGATTTGCTGGCCAGAAAATAAATCACCAGCGGACTGCCGACCGCGCACCCCAGGGCACAGGCCGCCGGCACGTTGCCCGAGATTGCGCGTCCGCACGCGATCAGCGTCTCCCGGCGCGCCTTGTTGAAGTGCCAGTAGCGCTCCATCCCGAGGGTGTCGGCGTTGATCTGCGGAAGATAGTTCCACACTCGCAGCAGATGACCGTAGCCCACCGAGTCGAGCAGCGAAAAAATCTCCCGATACGCCTGCTCCGTAGCCGCCTGCAGCGCCGATGCGCCGTTATCGAGCTCGCCGGCCGCCGTCTCGGGGACCGATATGCAACCGAACAGCACATGCTCGTCGCGCCGATATCGCACGCGTGCACGCTGCCCCGACTCGATGGGACGCCGGGTCTGCCAGACCTCGTAGAGGCGCGCGTCGGCTCCCAGTACCGGGGTGTTGATCCCGGCGACGGGGATGTCCGTGTCATCGAAGCCTGCCGGTACGTCCTCGAACGCGACGACACCCAACACGCCGTCCCACTGCGCCGAGCCGCGTTCGGGCAGTGTGAGATAGTCGACCCTGAAACCTGTGCTCGAGCCCATCAGTGGAACGACTAGACGGGCCTGATGTTGATCGCGCGCTGCCGCCACGCAGCCAGGGAGCGCCGCGGCGCCAGGAGCGAGTTGATGTAGTAGAGCAGCTTGAACGCCCGCAGGGAGGGCCCGATGGGCGAGCGGCCGAAGATATCCCCCGCCAGCAGCGACAGAATGGCTTCCTTCATTCTGAGCAGGTTACGCGGCGACATGAACAGGTTGCGCATCGTCGGCCCGGTCAGGTGATGGATGAACCAGGAATACTCCCTCGGACCGTGATGCATCAGGTGCTGGTGGCGCTGCAGCGCACCCGCGGCGCGCGCCGGCTCCCGCAGACAGAGGTCTACCGTCCTGGCTCCCTCGATGCCGCTGTTCATCGCCAGCATGACGCCGGTGGAGAACACCGGATCGACGAAGGCAAAGGCATCTCCCACCATCAGAAAACCCTCTCCATAGGAGTGCTGGCATTCATAGGAGTAGTTGCCCGTCGCCTCGACCTCGCTGACCAGCTCCGCATCCTTCAGCCGCGCGCTCAACTCGGCGGACAGGGCGATCGTCGCCATGAAGTACTCGCGCAGATCGCAATTGCGCGCCTTCATGTAGTAGGGCCAGACGACCGCGCCGATGCTGGTGATCCCATCCGCCAGCGGAATGAACCAGAACCAGCCGTGCTCGAACCAGTAGACCGTTATCAGGCCCGCGCGCTTGGCTTCGGGGTAGCGGTGCGCGCCTTTGAAGTGGGCAAACATGCAGGCGCTGCTGTGCTTGGGGTTGCGCCGCTTGGTCTGCAGGCGGTTGCCGAAGAAGGTGTCGCGCCCCGAGGCATCCACGATATAGCGGGCTTGCCATGTTTCATGGCGGCCGTCCTCGTGCTGCGCGTGGACGAGCGTGCTGCCATCGGGCTGGGATTGGACATCGCGGGCCCGACAGCCCTCTACGACCTGCGCTCCGACCTCAGCGGCGCGCCGGATGAGGATCTGGTCGAACTCCGAGCGGCGCACCTGATAGGCGAACTGCAGCGACTTGTTCCAGCTGTCGGCGAACTCGAAGGTCTCCCCGCGCCCGTGCCACTTGGAGTAGAACTCGGCGCCCCACTTCTGCATGCCGATCGCACGGACCTGCTCGAGCACCCCGAGCTGTGCGAGCAGGGGCAGGTTGGCCGGTAGCAGCGACTCGCCGATGTGAAAGCGGGGGTGGCGAGCCTTCTCCAGCACGGTGACCCGGCGCCCAAGCTGCGCAAGCGTGATCGCCGCGCTCGAGCCTCCGGGACCCCCGCCAATGATGAGGACATCAGTCTCGTTCGGGGCGTCCGTCACCCGTCAGTCGTCCTTCCTGGTGAGGGCATCCTCGGTCTTGTGCGCGCTGCTGGCGACTTCGGAGCCCGCGTTCTTCGCCCCCTGAGCGACGGCATGCCCGGTCTTGCGGGCCCCATCGGCGACCGTGTGGCCGACTTCCTTGGCCTTGTGACCGACGGTTTTTCCCGCTTGCTTGGCACCCTCACCGACCTTCTTCGCCTCCTCGGAGACCTTCTCGCCGACGACCTTGGCCCCGTGGGCGATCTGGCGTCCGGCTTCCTGGGTGTCGCTCTTGAGGGTCTGCGCGACCTCGGACGCTTTGTCCTTGAGGGTCGTATCCTCGGCGAGGGCAGTCGAGGCTGCCACGATGAGTGCAGCCAGCGCTGCCACCGAAGGCCCTGTCGTTCGCATGGTACTGTCCCCTCGAGAGTCCCGCTCGGGCGCTATTGTATCGCCGGGCTCTTGATATATCTGCCTTTACCTTTCAAAGACATGGGCACGCTTGAGCACCCATGCCCCGAGCAGCAGCGAGCCTGCCCAGCCGGTGGGCGAATTGAGCGCCACTATACAGAGGCGCGCGTCCTCGGGCAGGAGCGTCAGCGCGCGGTCGAGGTCGAGCTTCTCAGCGACGGTGGCCTGATAAGACAGGGGGGTAAAGCCGCTGGCTGCACCGACGAGGCGGCGCGTGTCGCTCGCGGCCGAGAGCGTCGCTGTGTCCGCTTGCACCCCATCTTCAGCAGCCGCGGGTCCAGTGCCTGTTCCCGGGCGTCCGTGTGCTTCTGATGCGACAGCAGCCGGTCCAGCAGCGCGGGATCGATCTGTGCGCCATGCTCGATGGCGTGCCGCACGGTGTCGACCACCAGGCGTTTCTTTCGGTAGTCGTACATGATGCCGGCTACAGATACGATGGTGATGAATAGCCAGAAGGTAGCCACGGCGATTGCGCCAATAACCTGACCCATGCGGTTCTCTCCGGGTGCCGTCGCCGGCACCTTGCGAAGTGTCCTGGAGTGCAGATGCGTCCTCGAGGCGCTTTGGATGCAGACCATATGAATGAAGATCGATCGGAAGGGGGCCTGGCCGTCGTCGGGCACTGGATCGGAGGTGTCCGGGTGCGGCCGGCGGGGGAGCTGGCGGCGGTTTTCAACCCGGCGCGAGGGGTAAAAATCCGCACCGTGGGGTTTGCCACGGAAGCGGACGTCGACCGGGCAGTCCGGGTTGCCGCTGCCGCCTCAGAAGGCTGGTCGCAGATACCCGCCCAGCGGCGCTCGCGCGTGATGTTCCGCCTGAAGGAGTTGCTCGAGCAGGATAAAAAGCACCTGGCGAGCCTCATCTCCGAGGAACACGGCAAAACATTCGCGGATGCCGAGGGAGAGGTCGCCCGGGGGATCGAGGTAGTGGAATTTGCCTGCGGCGCCCCCCAACTGCTCAAGGGCGAGCTCAGCGACAACGCCGCCACCGGGGTGGACACTTACAGCCTCAGGCAGCCGCTGGGAGTGGTGGCCGGCATCACTCCGTTCAACTTCCCGACGATGGTGCCGCTGTGGATGTTTCCCATCGCGGTCGTGTGCGGCAACAGCTTTGTCCTCAAGCCCTCCGAGCGCGATCCGTCCCCCGGGTTGCGGCTCGCCGAGCTGGCGCAGGCCGCGGGTTTGCCCGACGGCGTACTCAACGTCGTTCAGGGCGACAAGGCCGCGGTCGATGCGCTGTTGGCGCACCCGCTCGTCAGCGCCATCAGTTTCGTCGGGTCCACGGCCGTGGCGCGTCGGATTCAAAGTCAGGCCAGCGCCTCCGGGAAGCGCGTTCAGGCTCTTGGCGGAGCCAAGAATCACGCCGTGATCCTGCCGGACGCGCCGCTCGATTCGGTCGTCGAGGCACTGGTCGGGGCCGCCTACGGAGCCGCCGGTGAGCGCTGCATGGCGATCTCGGTCGCCGTGGCCGTGGGCGAGCAGACCGCAGAGAGGCTCATCGAGCGGCTGAAGGCGCGGCTGTCACACCTGAAAGTGGGTGCTGCGGAGGTTCCCGGCGTCGAAATGGGACCTCTGGTGAGCGACGCGCACCGCCGCCGCGTTCGCGAGTACATCGAAGCGGGCGCGCGCGAGGGTGCCCAGCTGGTCGTCGACGGCCGCCAGATCCCGCAGCATTCCTCCAGCGAGGGATTCTTTCTAGGCCCGACGCTGTTCGATCGCGTGCAGCCCCATATGCGCATCTACCGGGAGGAGATATTCGGCCCGGTGTTGTGTGTCGTGCGCGTGCCGGACTATGCCGCCGCCGTGCGACTCGTCAACACTCACGAATACGCCAACGGAGCGGCGGTGTTCACGCGCAGTGGCGAGCTGGCGCGGCGCTTCGTGCAGGACGCCGAGGCTGGAATGGTGGGGGTCAACATTGCCATTCCCGTACCCGTGGCTTTCCACAGCTTTGGCGGCTGGCGCAACTCGATGTTCGGCGACCATGCCGCCTACGGCATGGAGGGAGTGCGCTTCTATACGCGCCTGAAGACGGTCACCGAGCGCTGGCCGGACGAGACCCCGACACACGCGGACTTCTCGATGCCCTCGACCAAGTGACGGCCTGGCACGCCGGCGAAAACCACGCTTTTCGCCGGCCGCCCGAGCTGGCTGAGGGCCTCACCCTCCGCGAAAAGTCCCGCAGGGAATTTCGCCGATAAATAAACTAAATCGTACCGAAGGCGCCGAAGGTGTCGCAGTCGCCGATCGTCCCGTTGGCCAGGCCGCGCTGAAACCAACTCGTGCGTTGCGCGGCCGTGCCGTGAGTGAAGGATTCCGGGACCACGTAGCCCTGGACCCGCTTCTGCAAGGTGTCATCGCCGACGGCGGCGGCCGCACGGAGCGCGGACTCCACATCGCCCTGCTCGAGAATGTGATGCACCTGGTCGGCATGCTTCGCCCACACTCCGGCGAAGCAGTCGGCCTGCAGCTCCATGCGCACCTGCAGCTGGTTCACTTCCGCTTCCGAAGCGCGTTCCTGCCGGGCGCGCACCTGCGCCTCGATGCCCAGGAGATTCTGCACGTGATGTCCCACCTCGTGGGCGATCACGTAGGCCTGCGCAAACTGCCCGGGCGCCTGGAACTCATCCGCCAGCTGCTGAAAGAACGAGAGATCCAGATACACCTTGCTGTCTTCGGGACAGTAGAACGGACCCGCGGCGGAATTCGCAAAGCCGCATGCGGAAGGGATGGCGTGGCTGAACAGCACCAGCTTCGGAGGAGAGTAGTGTGCGCGGCGTTGCTCGAAGATGGCGCTCCAGGTGTCTTCGGTCTCACCCAGCACCGCAGCGATGAATTGCCCCTGCTCATCGCTGGGCGTACCGGATTGCGGCGCGGCCGTCTGCGTAGGCACGGAGCTGGCGAGTCCGAGAAGCACGCTCGGGTCGATGCCGAGGAAATAGCCGATCGCGGCCACCACGAGCGTACCGCCGACTCCGAGCTTCAGGCCGGGACCGCCGAAGGAAGTGCCCCGGTAGTCCTCGACGTTCGAGCTGCGACGCAGGTCATCCCAGCGCATGGGGAATCGTCCGTGGAGACAGGGAGGGCAGTGTACACAGGGCAGTGTACACTTCGAGTGGAATGAACTCAGCCGGAGCAGTCGCAGCCAGCAGCGAATCCAGCCCAGCCCTCGAGCGGCGCATGATCACGGTGTCGATCATGCTGGCCACCGTGATCCAGGCGATCGATGGCACGATCGCCAACGTGGCCCTGCCGCACATGCAGGGCAATCTGTCCGCCTCGCAGGACCAGATCACCTGGGTGCTCACCTCGTACATCGTCGCCGCCGGCATCGCGACGCCGCTCACCGGCTGGCTCACGGATCGCTTCGGGCTCAAGCAGGTGTTCCTGTTCTCGATCTCCGGCTTCACGCTCGCTTCGGTGCTGTGCGGGGTGGCCGGTACGCTCGGGGAGATCGTGCTCGCGCGGCTGATCCAGGGCTTGTGCGGCGCGGCCCTCGTGCCGTTGTCGCAGGCCGTGCTGCTGGATATCAATCCCCCCGAGAAGCATGGCTCTGCGATGGCCGTTTGGGGAATCGGCGTGATGATCGGGCCGATCGTCGGCCCGGCCCTCGGCGGCTGGCTGACGGAGAGCTGGAGCTGGCGTTGGGTGTTCTTCATCAACGTGCCGGTCGGCGCGCTCGCGCTCTATGGAATCGGCCGCTACATCAAATCGATGCCGCCGGCCCGGCGCGTGCAGTTCGACATGTTCGGTTTCATCACCCTCAGCATTGCCATCGGCGCGCTGCAGCTGCTGCTGGATCGCGGCGAGCAGAACGACTGGTTCGCCGCGAAGGAGAGCTGGGGCGAGGCGATCGTGCTGGCGATCAGCTTCATCTATTTCGTGGTACACACGGCCGCCATGCCCGCGGGCAAGTCGTTCTTCGACTATCGCCTGCTGAAGAACTCCAACTACGTCTCCGGGCTGGTGTTCATCTTCCTCATCGGGGTGATCCTGTTCTCCACCCGCGCGCTGATCCCGACGATGCTGCAGGGGTTGCTCGGCTACCCGGCGAGCCTGGCCGGCGTGCTGCTGGCCCCGAGCGGCATCGGCACCATGCTGGCGATGTTCGTGGTGGGTCGCCTGGTGGGCAAGCTCGACGTGCGGCTGCTGGTGGGGGTCGGGTTCCTGGTCACCGCGCTCAGCCTGTGGCAGATGACCCACTACAACCTGGGGATCACGCAGCAGCAGATCATCTGGCCCAGCATCATCCAGGGCATCGGGCTGGGCCTGATCTTCGTGCCGCTGAGCGCGGTGGCCTTCGCGACACTTGCGCCGCAGATGCGCGCCGACGGCACGGCCATCTATAGCCTGCTGCGCAACATCGGCAGCGCGATCGGCATCTCGGTCTCGCAGGCGCTGTTGGTACGCAACACCCAGCTTGCGCATGCCGGCCTGGTGTCCAACGTGAGCGCCGCGAACCCCACCTTGAGCAACAGCGCGCTGGCCGCGGCATTCCATCTGCCGCAACCGACCGGGTTCATCGCGTTGAACGACGAGGTGACCCGGCAGGCCGCGATGATCGCCTACGTCGATGACTTCCTGTTCATGTTCGTGCTGACCTTGATCGTCATTCCGCTGCTGGTGCTCGTGCGCCCACCGCCCAAGCGATCAGGACCGGCCGAGCCGGTCGCCCTGGAATAGGAGCGACATGAAGCCTAACCATGGATCGTTCGCGGCATTGGTCTGGGTCGTGGCCGGCGTATGGCTGTTTCACGCGGAGCCCGAGGCGCAGGTGCTCTCGTGGCAGACCGTTGCCTACTTTTTTGCCGGCATGTTCGTCGCCGCATTCGTCATGGGGAACCTGTCGTTCTTTGCCGTGCGTGGGCTGACGGAGGCGCTGGTACGCACGAAAATCGTCACCAAGCCGACCCGTCGAGCGGCGATCGGCCTGTCGGTGGTGGGGTATCTCATGTTCGCGGGCCAGGCCCTGCTCATCTATTTCGTGGCTCGCTGGACCATCCGCGAGATCTTCTGAAGCGCGCGCGCACCGACGGTGGGCTTGAGCGCTGCGGGAACAGTACTTGCCGCGCGACTCCCATGAGCCATCTCCTGAGTTCATCGAGCCCTGGGGGCGTGCGCCTGGCAATCGGTGCGCTGTTGGCGTGTCTGTCCCTGGCTGGCTGCGCCACGGTGCCGGTGGTCGATGAGTCCGCTGTCCACCCATCGAGCGAGATTCGCATACAAGGCGCCCGGGGGCCCCTCTCGGCGCGCCAGTCCCGTACGATCCTCAGCCGCCTGGCCGCGCAGGCACCCAATGCCGGCGCCCTGGAGCGGCACCTCGCCATCGAGCAAGCGGTTGCCGAGACCCCACTGGTAGCCGGCAACGAGGTGAAGATCCTGCGTGACGGCGACCAGACCTTCCCGGCAATGTTTGCCGCCATCCACGCGGCACGGCACTACCTGCTGCTCGAGTACTACATCTTCGAGGACGTCACCTCCAACGGGGAGCAGCTGGCCGACCTGCTGGTCTCCAAGGCTCAGTCCGGCGTCCAGGTCGATGTGATCTACGACGGCATCGGCTCCATCGGCACGGCGGCGACGTTCGTCGACCGTCTGCGGACCGCAGGGGTTCAGCTGGTGCAGTTCAATCCGCCCAACCCGCTCGAGGGAGGGCGCCACTTTTCCATCAACGATCGGGATCATCGCAAGATGCTGATCGCCGACGGCACGCTGGTGATCGTCGGTGGTGTCAATCTGAGCACCACGTACGAGAGCGCGCCGGGGTCAGCGCAAACATCCGCGCCGGGGGCGCGGAAGTCCGATGTCTGGCATGACACGGACCTGCAGATCGCCGGGCCCGTCGTGCGCGAGCTGGAGAAGCTGTTCATGGAGCACTGGCGTGAGCAGGGAGGGTCGATGCTGCAGCTCCCGAGCGCGGAGCCTCAAAAGCCCGCCGGCCAGGAGGTCGTGCGCATTATCGGTAGCACCCCCAGGCACGGCACCCCGCGCTACTACGTGACACTGTTGACAGCGATGAGCAATGCGGAGAGCAGTATCTGGATCACAGCCGCGTACTTCGTGCCGACGCATCAGGAGATGCGCACGTTGATTCAGGCCGCGCGAGCGGGTGTGGACGTTCGCCTGCTCGTTCCCGCTCATAGCGATTCCCGCGCCGCCCTGCAAGTCCAGCACTCCCACTACGGTGCGCTGCTGAAGGCGGGAGTGAAGATCTACGAGCGCGAGGAGGGCATCCTGCACTCCAAGACCGTGGTGGTCGATGGCGTCTGGTCGATCGTCGGATCCTCGAACTTCGACCATCGCAGCATCCTCTTCAACGACGAGGTGGATGCCGTGGTGCTCGGAGCCGACACCGGAGCGCAGCTCACCGCGCTGTTCAAGAGCGACCTGGGGCAAGCGACCGCCATCGACCTGCAGTCCTGGCGCAAGCGCGGCGCGCTGACCAAGCTGCGGGAGCAGTTCTGGCGCTTGTGGGAGAAACTGCTTTAGTTGCACTCCGGCCGAACGTTCAGCGTGCCGGGGAAGCCCGGGCAGTCCGACAGCGGGTCGTTGTAGGCGAGGGCGATTTCGCGCTCGGTCTGGAATTCATCCCCCGGCTGCGAAGGCAGCAGGATCCGCCAGGATTCGGTGGGATGCCTCAGCGCCCAGTAGACCGAGCCGACCCCTGCCGGCGCGACCGTCACGTAGGCCTTGTTGTCCAACGGCGGCGTCACGATCACCGACTCCATCGGCATGTCCTGGTGATCGACGGTCGGGCCTTGCAGCCGCTCCTGCCATTGCGGGCTGGTGAAATTCGGCATGCTCAAGTCCAGCCGATGGCTCGGCGGGTCATGCGGGGCCGACAGGGCTGCCCCGGCAAACAGCAGCAGAGGCGCTGCGAGAGCGGTCGGAAGCGGGTTTCTCATAAAACCTCCTTACCCAAACGCCGATGCCTATCCTGATCGGAACATGGGGCCGAATCTGTAGGGTTCCAGGAGCTTTTGGTCGAATATCGTCCGACAGGCCGGCGGCGGGGCGTCCGCGTAGCGGATGCGCAAACGCTGCCTCGTTTCGGTGCTATCGCGTGAGGCGCCGGTAGGCCAGCAGATGGCGCAGCGTTTCCCGACGATTGTGCTCGCGCTCGTAGAGCCGGGCGAGATTGAAATGCGCGTCGGCGAAGGTCGCATCCAGATCGAGGGCTTCTCTGTAGGCGCTCATCGCGTCTGCTCTGCGGTTCATGTCCTCGAGCAGTACGCCGAGGTTGAACAGCAGTGTCGCGTCACCGCCGTGCGCGGTGCGGTAGACGCGTTCGGCTTCCGGCAATCGCCCGGCGAGGTGCAGCAGGCGCCCCAGGTTCAAGCGGGCATCCTGATGATGCGGATTAGCGGCGAGGCTTTTCGAGTACATCGCAATGGCCGCCGCAGGGTCTTCGTCCTCGATGGAAGCCGCTGCGAGATACAGCATGTCGCTGTCGCGATCCTCCAGGATGCCGAGGGCCGCCGCATCAAGGCCACTGGCGCCACAGTCACCCGCTCGCTCGCTCGCGCGCGCGCTCCCGCGCGCCTTCTGGTGATCCGCCCTCGTGGGAGCACGTGCGCTGTGATCGATGATCCTGACCTCGCCCCCGTCATTGACGATGTTCAGCGCCAGCACGTACTGGCCTGAATCGATTTCGCGCTGCTGCAGGCCCTCGCGGACGGCGATGCGATCGCCGATGGAGGTGATGGACAGCCCGCTGAGGGGCACTTCCGGCGGCAGGCTCGCCTGCAGCTGGCGCAGGGACTGGTTGATGCGGCGCACGGGGATCGATGCCGCGGCGAGCGCCTTGGCGGTACGCAGGATGATGAGGTCCTGGAACGAGAAGCGCAGCTCACCGCGACGGCCTCTGCCGGGGCGCACGTGGCCGGCGCGGATCAGCGCCCGGATGCGCGAGCGCGAGATTCCAACCAGCCCTACGAGATCCTTCGTGCCAAAGGCATGCATGTCACGCCCTGGAAGTTCTGCAGCACTTCACGCGGCAAAGGATCGCACATCTGGCCTCCGCCAGGACGCTTGCCTTTCAGCCCCTGGAGGATTTGCGCGCCGTGGCGCTCTTCGCCGCTCGCTTGGGCGGCTTGCGCGCTTTCAGGTCGTCGGTGGCTTTTGCGCCGCGGGCCTCGATGCTCTGGCGCAGCACTTCCATCAGGTCGATCACGTTGCGGCTCGGGGCGGCCGCGGGCGCTTCCGACAGCGAGATCTCCTTGCCCTCGACTTTCTTCTGAATGGCCGCCTCGACGCGCCCCCGGAACTCATCCACGTAGGAGGACGGCTCGAAGCGCTTGGCGGTCTGTGCCTCGATGAGCTGGCGGGCGAGCTTCAGCTCCGCGTCCGTCACTTGCGAGGGCTCGATGCCCATCGAGCCGATCGTGCGCACTTCCGCCTGGAAGTGCAGCTGATGCATGGCCAGTCCCGACTCGAGCGCGCGGATCACCACGATGTGCTCACGGCCTCGCGCAGCCCAACGGCCGATCGCGCACCGCTTCGCTTCACGCAGCGCGGTCGTCAACAGCGTATACGGCTTCGGGCCGCCTTTGTCGGGTGTCAGGTAGTACGTCTTGTCGAAGTACACCGGATCCACCGAATCCAACGGGACGAACTCCTCGATGGCGATCTCGGGGGAGCCCGCCTCTTCGAGTGCTTTGATCTCCGCCGGCGTGAACATCACGTACTGGTCCTTGGCGAACTCGTATCCCTTGACGATCTCCGAGCGATCCACGACCTTGCCCTCCGCTGCGCACACGTACTGTTGCTTCAGGCGGGAGCCGTCCTTCTGGTGCAGCAGATTGAAGGAGATGCGCTCGGAGGCGACGGTGGCTGAGTACAGCTTGACCGGAATCGCCACGAGTCCGAAGGAGATGGTGAGAGAAGCGATGGACCGGGCATCAGTAGCCATAGTGCACCTAGAGTCGCGCGCGACGCGGGTCGTGGTCAAGGTGGAGACGGCGTGAGAATAAGCTCTCAAGCTACTAATCGAAAAGGACTTTCTGACTTCGTGACGCGAACCACAATCCATAGTGGCAGGCGCAAGCGCAGAACCCTGCCGGTTGTAGGGCCCCGTGTGTGGGGGCGTTGCGAGAAGGGCTGGCGCCGTGGTGGCGCAGGCAGCCGTCAGCTTCCGAGCGCCTTCAGGATGACGGTCTCGGAGGTTTGAAACTCCTCCAGCGGCGGGTTGGACAGCAGGTCGAGCATCTGTCCATCCTTGGAAAGGACGCAGCTGCAGCCGCTGCGCGCCTTGGCGGCAGCCTTGGTCCGGCGCAGCTCCTCGGCAACGGAGTCCAAAGTCGTGCCGGGAGCTGCTGCGACTTCCACCGCAGCGATCGACACGCTCAGCAGCGGAAACCGGGTCGACACCCCGTCGCGTCCGTGGGCCATGATGTGACCGGCCTGCCGGTGCTCGGCCGAGTGGAAATTCACCAGCGTCACCGCCAGGTCCTCCAGGATCGACAGCAGACGGATCGACCAATCGCGGCTGCGCAGCAGCAGCACATAGTCATCGCCGCCGATGTGGCCGACGAAATCCATCCGCGGGCGAATGTTTCTCTGGATGGCCGTGGCGACGTGCAGCAATACCTGATCGCCTTGCTGGTAGCCGTAGGTGTCGTTGAAGGGCTTGAAGTTGTCCAGGTCCAGGTGGCAGGCGATGAAGGTGCGGCGGCGGTTGACGAGCTGACCCAGGTGCGCCTGGATCTCGCGGTTGCCGGGCAGCCCGGTGAGCGGGTTGGCCTGCTTGGCCATCTGGATCTGCTGCGCCGTGATCTGCCGCAGCAGATCGATCGAGCGGCCGAGCCCCAGGTACTCCCCGGCGCGCGTGATGATGAAATCCTCCTGCTGCCGCGCCTGCTGGCCCGTGACCATGCGGCTCACCTGGTCGAGGCGGGCTCGTCCGTCAATCCGCACCGCCGTTGCGTCCATCACGGCGGTGACGGGCTTGCGGTTGTAGATCTCCGGGTGCAGCGGCCGGCTGATGAGCATCAGCAGCTCGTCGCGGCGCACCAAGCCGATCGGTCGGGTGCCATCGACGACCGGCACCGCGCGCCAGGCACGATTGCGGCGGAATATCTCCACCACGGCAGAGATGAGCGCAGTGGCGGGAACAGCCGGGATCGGTAGAGCAAGATGCTCCGCGCAGTCGCTCGACAGGCCGGGAAGAGTGCGCTGATGCGGGAAAGCGCACCCTGAGGGGCGTGGTGAGCTCTGCGGCTGACCGAAGAGAAATCCCTGCACGTAGTCCACGCCGAGCTCGAGCACGAGGTTCAATTGCTGCGCGTTCTCGATCCCTTCGGCGACCACTTGCGAGCCGGTGGCGCGTGCCATCTCGACCACCGAGCGCAGGATTTCCCCGCGCACCGGATCCTCTTCGATGCCGGCGACGAAGTAGCGATCGACCTTGACGAATTCCGGGCGCAGCGCCGACCACGTCTTCAGTCCCGAGGAGCCCGCGCCCAGATCGTCGATCGCAATGTCGCAGCCCATGCGGCGCAGAGGCCGGATCGCCGCCGCCAGCTGCGACTCGTGCTGCACGCTGCCGTGCTCGGTCAGCTCCAGGACCACGCAGTGCGCATCCACGTTCGCCATTCCGAGCCGCTCGGCGAGCCAGTCCGGAAACTGCGGCCACCCCAGGAGCGTCTCCGGGAGCAGGTTCAGAAAGAGCCGCCCCTGGATGTCCAGCTCCGCGAAGCTGCGGATCGCCGAGCGCAGGCAGGCGCGCTCCAGATCCCGCAGACAGCCGGCTGTCCCGGCGGCGGCGAACAGCGCGTCCGGGGTGTGCAGCGCGGAGCCGGCAGCGCCTCGGGAAAGGGCCTCGAATCCGATCGGCTCTCCGGTGGATCCGTCCAGGATCGCTTGGAAGAGTGAATGGATCTGCTCCTGCTCGATCAGGGCATGCACAGCGCTCGACATGGGCACAGGCTAGGGAATGTCCTGTTCTCCCCGCTGTGACGGAACCGACAACGCGGCTCCATCGGGGGATGACGGTTCTGTGACACCCGGGCACGAGTGCGGCTGGTGGTCGTGCGTCCAGGGCCGGCGCCTCGGACGAACGTCCCGCAGCGCCACTGTGCGTTGCGGCGCCCCTTCACGCGGCACTCGAGATGAGACGCACTTCGCGTTGTGGAAAGGGCATGACGATGCCGCGTTCGCGCAACGACTCCAGCACCGCCCGGGTGATCTCGCCGGTGGCGAGGGCGTAGTCCTGGACGCGTACCCAGGGACGCACGCCGATGCTCACCGAGGACTCCCCGAGAAGGATCGTCTGGACGAGCGGAGCGGGGTCCTGCAGCACGCGTGAGCTGGCGCGCAGCACCTCACCGATTGCTGCGAGCGCGCCGTCGATGTCCGTGTCGTACGCCACACCGACGCGCACGTCCACCTGCCGGAGGTTGCCGAAGTTGTGCAGGATCTCCCCTACGATCTTGCGATTGGGAATCACGATGCGCGAGCGGTCCGAATGGGTGAGGGTGGTGTTGAACAGTGTGATGGCCTGGACCTGTCCCTCCTCGTGGACGATCGAGATGTACTCGCCGATGCGAAACGGCTTGGTGAAGATGATCGACAGGCCGGCGACGACGTTGCTCAGCACTCCCTGGGTGGCGAGGGCGATTCCGGCTCCGGCGACACCCAGTCCGGCGATCAGGGGCAGCAGCTCCACGCCCAGATTCTCCAGTGCCATGATCAGGAACAACGCGAATGAGAGCACCCAGCCCACGCGCGCCAGCAGCGCTCGTACCGGCGGTTCGAGCTCGATGCGCGCCAGGCCTCGCAGCAGCCAGCGGCTGACCCCGCGGCTGACCATCACGCCGACGATGAGGATCAGGATGGCGACCAGCAGCTTCGGCCCGAACCGGACGGCCAGGTCCAGGGCGGTGTTCTTGATCTGATCGAACGAGGCGATCTGCGAGTTCATCGGCGGGGTGCTCCGTGGGAAGGCAGGAGGTGCACTTCGGTCCGTGCTCTTCTACTCTGGCGCTGTCCGCCGCGCCATACCATGAGGAGTCTCTACATGACCGTGACTATCAGCGGCACGGGTCTCACCATTGCCCAGATCAGCGCGGTGTCCCGTGGCGAGCAGGTCCGTCTCAGCACCGATCCGGCGGTGCTGGCGCGCGTCACTGCCTCCCGGGAGGTCTTGCAGCGCAAGATCGCAAAGGGTGAGCAGATCTATGGCGTGACGACCCTGTTCGGCGGCATGGCCGATCGGTACGTCGGAGCGGAGCTGCTCGTGGACGTGCAGCGCCTTGCTCTGTGGCAACACAAGACAACCACCGGGCCGCGCCTCGCGCCTGCCGATGTCCGCGCGGCGATGCTGTTGCGCGCGAACTCTTTGATCAAAGGCGCATCGGGGATCCGTCTGGAGATCATCGAGCGCTACGCGAGGTTCCTCAACGCGAACGCCGTCCCGCACGTTTTCCAGCGCGGCTCGATAGGCGCCAGCGGCGACCTGGTGCCGTTCTCGTACATCGCCGGCGCCATTCTCGGGCTCGATCCCGCTTTCCGCGTCGACCTGGGCGGTGAAGCGTTGGACTCGCACACGGCGCTGCGCAGGCTCGGTCTCGCGCCGCTGGAGCTGCAACCCAAGGAGGGGCTGGCACTCAACAACGGGACGGGGGTCAGCACCGGCGTGGCCGCAAACGCGCTCGCGCGCGCCCAGAACCTGACATCGCTCGCGCTCGGCATCCACGCTCTGTATGCCCAGGCGATGTTGTCGACGAGCCAGACGTTCGCGCCGTTCATTCATGCGCTCAAGCCGCATGGAGGACAGATATGGACCGCGACGCAGATGGCGCAGCTGCTGGCGGGCTCGAAGCTGATGCGTGATGAAGCAGCCGGGGATCGTGGCCACCGCAGCGGCAAGCTCATCCAGGACCGCTACTCGCTGCGCTGCCTGCCGCAGTTCCTCGGGCCGATCATCGATGGGCTGGCGGTCGCGGCGGGCCAGATCGAGGTCGAGGCCAATTGCGCCAACGACAATCCGCTCATCGACCCGGAGAGCGGCGAGATCTATCACACCGGCAACTTCCTGGCGCAGTACACCGCCGTGTCGATGGACAGCGTGCGCTACCTGATCGGCCTGCTGGCGAAACACATCGATGTGCAGATCGCGCTGCTGATGACCCCGGAGTTCAGCTACGGGCTGTCCGCCTCCCTGGTGGGCAACACCGCGGGCGCGGCCAACGTGGGGCTCAAGTCCCTGCAGCTGGGCGGCAACCAGATGATGCCGCTCATCGGCTACTACGGGCAGCCGGTCGCCGACCGCTTTCCCACCCACGCCGAGCAGTTCAACCAGAACATCAACAGTCAGGCCATGAACTCGGCCAACCTGGCGCGC
>Ga0105238_10002546_pt1 | contig 18211 bp, 17 predicted proteins | sample KBSC34metaG_FD_81526 | JGI IMG/M metagenome (GOLD analysis project Ga0105238, IMG submission 81526) | Corn rhizosphere microbial communities from Kellogg Biological Station, Michigan, USA - KBS C3-4 metaG | ecosystem: Host-associated > Plants > Roots > Rhizosphere > Soil | place: Michigan, USA... | reverse complement strand
TCGCGCTGCGCCGAAACGACCGGTCGCAGCGCCACGAGCGCGCCTCTCAGCGCGGCTGAGCCTGCGGCGGCGGTGGCAGCCGCACGCCGCCCGGCCCGGCCGCGAACGTGAGCGGCGAGTTCGCTTCACGCTGGCCGACCCCTCGCCTGCTCCAGTCGCACACGCCGTCGGCGAACGCGGCCTGAAGGCGAGTCCACTGTCCCGCGGTGAACGTGACCGGCGCGTAGTCGGCCGGGTTCAACGGCTTCAGCCGGCACTTGAGGATGTTCTCCTCGATCGACCCGCCGGCGACCTGACGCGGCGAGGCGTGCTTCTGCAGCCGCGGATCGGCGTCGCAGACGGCGAAGTCGAAGATCGGCGTCGTGAAGTTGGTGTCGCCGGTGAGATAGCACAGGTCGACCGCCGTCGCCGGCTTGCCGGCGACGACCTGGGCATGCGTGCGCACGTCGTTGAGCGTCGCCTTCGGTGCCGTCGTCACCAGGTTGCTGAGCCAGATGTCCATCGTCAGGAACGACTGCGTCGTGACCGCAGCCACCTGCGCCGCCGTCGCGGGCAGCAGCCCCGTGCCGTAGCGCCACATCACCTGGTTGGCGTGATCGCCGTACTCGCCGTCGATGCGCGCGCGCTCGGAGAACGAGCGCCAGATGTAGTGGATGCCCTGCTCGTCCCAGCCGCGCGAATCGATGATCGGCACCTTGCCGAGGTTGGCGCCGCTCGAGACGATGCCGGCGCGATAGGCGATCGGCAGCGCGTCGAGGTCGGCGACGCTGCGCACGGCGGTGCGGTTCACGTCGGCGTCGAAGCCGCCGATCTTCTCGTTCAGCGTCACGAAGTCCTCGGCCGAGATCGCACTGGTCAACAGCGCCTTCAGGCCGTACTGGATCCCGGTGTTGTCGAACGTCGTGCGCGCACGGACGCTGCCTGGCGGGATGCCGGGCGTCGTACCCCACACCGCGGTCGAGAGGTCGGCGTCGCCGCAGCGGGTGCCGTTCGGGTTCGTCACCGGGTCGTAGACGAGCGCAGCGGGGAGCAGGCAGTTGTTGCGCGGCGCGCCCGATGGCGCGATCGCGCCCGTGTTCTGATCGACCACCAGCGTGGGCACGTAGTTGCCCGGCTTGCCGTTGAAGCCGAACGAGTTGTTCCACGACTGGCAGCCACGCCAGTCGAGATGGCCGTTGATCGCCGTCTTCTTGGCGTTGATCTGATCCTGCGTCAGCCCGGCCTGCAGAGCGAGCCACTCGGGGCTCTGATAGGCGTTGACCAGCAGCACGCAGTCGACCACCTCGAGGCCGGTCGTGATCGAGTCGGGGAAGTCGCAGCTCGGCTGGATGCCGTCGAGCAGTCCGGGGTAGATCGACGAGACCGTGTTCTGCTGGATCGAGCCGCCCGAGCAGCCGTTGCCCATCAGGTACTTGAGCTCGCCGTAGGTGTCGACGATGTGCTCCTTCATCATCATCACCGTCTCGGCGACGAGCACGCGGTTCGAGTTGTAGAGCGAGTCGGTCATGCTGTTGTCGATGACCATGAAGCCACGCGAGAGGGCCGTGTTGTCGGCCCAGTTCTGCTCGGTGCGGAACTGCAGGCGCGGCTGGCCGGTCGACGCGCCGAAGCTGTAGAGCGCCTTGCCGTTCCACTGCGCCTGCGGCGCCAGCGCCGTCCACGGCTGGCTCGGGTCGAACAGGACCGCGATGTCGTAGATGCCGCGGTCCATCGTGCCGCGCTCGACGCGAACGATGTATGGCACCGTGACGCCGTTGGTCGTCGTCGTGGTCGCGAGGTCGGCCGGAGTGGTGCCGGGGGTGTACGGCTTGAAGCAGTTGTTGGTCGGCGGTGCAGCGGGCGGGCTCGGGTCCGGCAGCGCGGTCGAGCACCCTGTCGTCGTCGTGCGATAGAACAGCTTGAACTCGGTCTTGATGTTGCACTGCGCATCGACCGCCGTCGTCGTCAGGCCGCTCGCGTTCGACGCCGGCGTGTTGCCCGACGCCGCGACGGGCGCGGGCGTCGCGCAGATCCACGGCTGCGTCTGCGAGCCGAGCAGGATCGGACCTCCGCGCGGGTGGTTGGTGATCGTGAGCGCAGCGCCCGGCCGGCCCTTGCCCTGCCCGTTGGAGCCGACGACGAAGTCGTTGGCGCCGTTCTGCAGGCCCGTCAGCACGCCGCGGAACGTCCGCGAGGCCTCGTCGAGCACGAACGCCGAAGCGACATCGTTGCCGTTGAGCGTGAACGTGACCTTCTGCAGCGGCACGTTCTGGGGCGCCTTCACCTCGACGAGCGCGTCGCCGTCGCTGATCAGATCGGCACGGTTGGACAACGTGCGGATCTCGAAGTTGAACGGCGGCGGAGCGCTTTGCGCATTGCCCGCGACGACGAGCGCTGCCGTGAGCGCCGCCGCCGCGCGTATCCGAAGAGCGAAACTGAACATCGTGTTCTCCTCCCGAGACGTCCCGGGACAACCGATTCGACGGCAACGGCGGCCCGCCCACATCGGGAAATCACCGTAGGATCGTGTCGCCAAGATGTCACCGACGCACCGATCGACAGGCAACCGGCGGAGCGTCGTCCATGTCGCGCTCGCCGCATGCGCCTTGCTCGGCAGCCACGCCGCACGCTGCGCCGACAACCCCGCCGAGGCGCTCGAGCTCGAGCGCGTCGAGGTCATCGGCACGACGCCGCTTCCGGGTCTGGGCACGCCGCTGAAGGACGTCCCCGCCAACGTCCAGGTCTTCGGCAGCAAGGACCTCGCCAGGCAGCGCCCGGGAAGCCTCTCGGGATTCCTCGAGAACAACCCGACCAGCGTCACTGTCAACGCCGCGCAAGGCAATCCCTATCAGAACGACATCAGCTTTCGCGGTTTCACGGCGTCGCCGCTGCTCGGCGTGCCGCAAGGCCTTTCCGTCTTCCAGGACGGCATCCGCATCAACGAACCGTTCGGCGACGTCGTCAACTGGGACCTGCTGCCGTCGGCGGCGATCGCGAGCGTGCAGCTGATCCCGGGCTCGAACCCGCTGTTCGGGCTCAACACGCTCGGCGGCGCGCTCGCCATCTACACCAAGAGCGGACGCCAGTACCCCGGCGGCTCGGTCGAAGTTTCCGGCGGCTCGTTCGGGCGCGGGACGGTCACGCTCGAGCAAGGCGGCGTCTCGGGACCGTGGGACTACTACCTTGCCGGCAACGTCTCGAAGGATCGCGGCTGGGCGCAGCACAACCCGAGCCGCGTCGCCCAGTTGTTCGCCAAGGTCGGCTACGAGACCGAGCGCGACAACGTCGACGTCAGCCTCACGTCAGCGAGCAACCGGCTCGAAGGCGCGCAGACGCTGCCGCTGTCGTTCCTCGACGACCGCCGCCAGGCGTACACCTATCCCGACGTCAACCGGAACCAGCTCGCGATGCTCGCGCTGAAGGGCAGCCACTTCGTCCGCGACGACGCGCTGATTGCCGGCAGCGCGTACCTGCGTCGCTATCGCAACAAGAACACGTCGAGCAACGTCAACGACGACTTCGGCGCGGTCGACCCCGACAGCGGCGACGTCGACGGCGTCCAGGCGCTCAACGACCGGTCCGCGATCGACCAGACGAGCTACGGCGGCGCGCTCCAGCTGACGCTGACGCAGCCGCTCGCCGGCCGCCCGAACCAGTTCGTGATCGGCGTCAGCGCCGATGCGGGCAACGCGCGTTTCACGCAGGAGTCGCAGCCGGCGAGTTTCGACGCTTCACGCGGGACCGTGCCGATCGGCGACTTCGCGCCCGAGACCGACGCCAGGACGCGGACCCGCAACTTCGCGGTCTACGCGATGAACACGTTCACGCTCCACGAGCTCTGGACGCTGACCGCGAGCGGTCGCTACAACGACAACCAGGTCAGCATCCGCGACCAGAGCGGGACGAGCCCGGATCTGAACGGCGACCACGCCTTCAGCCGCTTCAACCCCGCGCTCGGGCTCAACTTCAACCCCGTTCCGGGCTTCACCTCGTACGCGAGCTACAACGAAGGCATGCGCGCGCCGACGGCGATGGAGCTGACGTGCGCCGACCCGAGCGCGCCGTGCAAGCTGCCGAACAGCTTCCTCGCCGACCCGCCGCTGAAGATGGTCGTCGCCAGGACGATCGAGGTCGGCGCGCGCGGCAAGCACGGCGAAACGAGCTGGAGCGCGGCGATCTACCGCACCGAGCTCTCCGACGACATCCAGTTCGTGAGCAGCGGCAACGCGATCAACGCCGGTTTCTTCCAGAACGTCGGCAAGACCCGGCGCCAGGGCGTCGAGCTGACGGGAGCGACCCAATGGGGGCCGCTCGGCGTCGTCGCGCGCTACGGCTACCTCGATGCGACCTTCGTCAGCGGCTTTGTCGAGCACAGCCCCGCAAACTCGAGCGCCGATGCCAACGGCGACATCGTCGTCGCCGGCGGCAACCGCATCCCGGGCATTCCGCAACACACCTTTCGCGTCCGGCTCGACTACAGCGCGAGCAAGGCGCTGACGTTCGGCGCCAACCTGGTCGCCAACAGCGCGGTCCGCTCGCGTGGCGACGAGAACAACCAGGACGTGCACGGCGCCGTGCCGGGCTATGCGCTGGTGCACTTCGACGGTATCTGGCGGTTCGCGAACGGCTGGGAGCTCTTCGGCCGCATCGACAACGTCTTCGACCGCGACGTCGCCAACTTCGGGATCCTCGGCCGCAACGTCTTCCCGAGCCCGGGTCGAACCTTCGATCCCGCCAACGCGGTCGCCGAGCCTTTCCTCGGGCTCGTGGCGCCGCGCGGCGCGTGGATCGGCTTGCGCTACGCCTGGAAATAGCGCCGGCAGCGATCGAGCTAGTCGGGATAGAAGCCGGCGCCGATGAGCCCGGGAGTTCCATCGAAGCTGACGCCCTTCACGTACGTCCACTTCCGCGACGGCCTGCTCTCGCCGGGCTTCGGAAAGACGTAGTCGACCCAGCCCGCGCCTCGGGTGCGAACGACCTGCATGAAGTCGTCGTGCATCGGCTTGCCGTTGGCGTCCGTCTGGCCGTGCACGTTGGTTCCCTCGCGCTTGGGAAACGCGGGGTTGAGCAACACGTTGAGGTTCTGGTCGTAGGCGAACAGATACGTGTTGCCGGACCACCAGTCGCTGTCGCGCGTCCTGAACTGCGCGAAGGCGGCTGCCTTGCCCTGGCTCTCGACCAGGGCCGCTGCCTTGTCGACCAGCGATTCGATCCGTTTCGCTTCCGCCGACGCCGGCGGCGCGTCCTGGGCCCACGAGGGAACGGCCGCCGCCAGAGCCGCCGCGGCGGCCCACTGCGCCATCTTCTTGTGCATGAACGACTCTCCTGTGACGAGATCGCGCTAGGGCAACGAGGCCGGCGACGAGAACGGTTTGCCGGCGTCGACGACGAACATGACGAGGGCGTGCAGATCGGTCGAACCCGTGCTCGACACCTGCATCGCCATGCCGGCAGCGTGGCCCGGCTCGGCTTGCCCGGCTTCGACGCGCGTCACGCCGTCGGCGCCGCGAATGCTTTGCTCTCCGGCGAGAACGAAGAACGCTTCCGAGCCGGGATGGCTGTGCACCTTGGTCACGCTGCCGGGCGGACCGCTGGCGTCGTTGATCCGCAGCAGATACGACTTCGCCGTGATGCGCGGAATCGGCCCGACTTCAGCGACCTTCTCGCCGCTCGCCGACTCGCTGCCCACTGGACCCAGGCTGAAGAGCCATGCCTTGCCGGCGGACTCGGCCGCGAGCGACCATCGACCGGCGGCGGCTTCGGCCTGCCCCAATGAGCCGAACCGCTCGATCCGCCAGAAGAGCTTGCCCTGCGGCAGCTCGTTGACCTCCTTCTCCGCGAGCATCTTGATCGTCAGCGGCTGCTGCGCGAAAGCAACCGATGCCACCATCGACGCAGCGAAGAGAACCACCGCTCGTTGCCGGATCAGAGAAGGCTTCATCGACATGGCTCCTGTGTTCGGAAGGCGCCGTTCGATCGCATTCGGGAACTCGGGTTCCGGGCGGGCCGTCGACGACGCCGCTCTTTGCACTTGCAGCGCGCGCGGTCAGCGTGCGGTCAGCACGGCGTCCGATCATCTCGCTTGTGGACGAGCGATGTCGGCGCGCCGCCTCTTCGGAGCGACACTGCGACCGCGGACGCGTCGACGTCGCGCACGAACGAGGAGTTGGCCGATGACCGTTGCCAGCCGCGCTTGGGTCGAACGCAACCTTGGATTCGATCCGATTGCGACGCCTGCTCCGCAGAAGTCGTTCGCCACCGCTGCGGCGACGAAGAAGGCAGCGACGCCGGAAGACCTGCAGCGCGAGATCATCGACTTCGATTCCGAAGCCCCGGAAGGCGCCGCCTTCTTCGCGTTCAGCACGGCCACCGGGCTGTCGCGCTTCACCGAGATTCCGTGGCCACAGGGGCTCGCGCCGAAGACCGATGCCATGGTTCGCAAGGGCCACGCCGGAGCGTTGCCGAACGCCGACGTGCTGGTGGTCACCTGGACGGTGGACGAGGGACATGCTCTCAGCCGCGTCCTGACGCCGGGCAAGGATTCGCGCAACGACTACGCGCCGTACCGCCACAACTTCAGCAAGATCGCGAAGAAGATGGTGCCCATGTGCCCCGCGGTGCAGGCCGGACGGCTCGGCGCCTACTGGACCGGCAGGATCGGCAAGAAGCGCGTCGTCTACTTCAAGTCCGACTCGCACATGTCGCAGGACACGAAGTCCGCGCCGAAGGTCGGCGGGACGCTGCCGAACGAGGACCTCTGGCGGCAGATCATCGCCGAGGTCGATCCCCGCATCGTCATCACGACGGGAACCGCGGGCGGCATCGGTCGGACGTGCGAAGTCGGCGACGTCGTCGTCAGTCCGGTCGTGACGTTCGACTGCATGAAGTGGCTGTCGAAGGAGACGTTCGCGCACCGCAGCTTCAAGAGCGCTGCGCCCGATCGACGCTTGTTCGCGACCGCGAGGCGGCTCTTCAAGGCCAACAGCGCGAGATTGCCGCCGGACAACAAACGCGCCCCGCGAATCGTCGTCGCCAGCTCGCCCGCAAGCTCCGTCCTGACCACCGACTTCTTCGGCTTCGACACCTCCGACGACCATTACAAGCTGCAGGGGCTCGGCGCCGTGAGCGAGATGGGCGACGCGATCCTCGGCCTGGCGAGCAGCCGAAGCAACGCGAAGGGACCGCTCTGGCTCGCGGTGCGAAACGTCTCCGATCCGCAGATCCAGGCCGAGGGATCCTTGAGCGACCAGGCGCAGGTGGCCGCCCAGATCTACAAGGGCTTCGGTCGCTGGAGCTCGGTGTGCAGCGCGATCGTGTGCTGGGCGCTGATCGCGGCCTAGCCCGTGAAGCTCAACGGAGCTTGTACCTGACCAATGCCTCGTAGTGCGGCCGCGCCTCATCGGCGATGCGTTGCAACTCGCTGTCGAGCGTGACCGGGCGATGCGACGCAGGCGGCTCGAAGCCGGTCGAGCGCTCGACCGCGTCGTACCACGCCGGCGCCCAGACGCCGTCGCTGTCGCGACGACCCGCTGGCCAGCGCACCATGCCATCGGTGTAGGCGATCCCGAGCGCCGCGCACAGCTTCGCCAGCACGGCCGCCGGGTCGGCGAGGATGTCGGCGCCTTCGATCGTCGGCGGCGCACGACCGAGCCGGTCGGCCTCCTGCTCGAACAGCTCACGCTGCTGGACGATGCCGATGTCGGCGAGTGTCGCGTCGCGGCGCCTCGCGACGTACGACGCGAGCACGGCAGCCGGATCGCGGATCAAGAACGCGCTGCGCACCTGCGCAAGCCATTCCCTGCCGAAGGCGGGGACCATGTGGTGCGTCATGTGCTTCTGGTAGACCACCGGCTTGTCGCCGGGAACCTGGCCCAGCAAGCCGGTGACGACGTCGCGCCAGTCGTTCGGCTGCGAGGCGATCACCTCGTCTCGCATCGGATGGTCGAGGCCTGTGTGCACGAGGTACGCCGCGTAGAACGGCTCGTCGACCACGGCAGTGTCGTGACGAGCGCCGAACGAGCGCATCAGCGCCGTCGAGATGTTGCGCGGACCGGACCACATCGCGATCCGAAGCGGGGGCTCGTGCATCTGCGGTGCCGGGGCGGCGAGAGGGACCACTTGCGAATCGTCGTTGCGCCATGGGCCGCGGCGACTGCGATGAGACGGTAGCAGAAGAGGCTGTCGTCACCGCGGCGCCGCCGCCGCTCGGCGATGGTTCGATCGGAGTTCAAGTCAGCAAGCCGGTGGGCACCATCGTCATCGACAAGGGCATCACGACCCACGGGTCGGTCGGGAACACGTTGGTAAAAGCGTGAACATGCGGCTCCCGGCGGAGGCGTTCAGCGTCAAGCCGGGCGGCGTCGTGGACAGGCTGGAGGTGGGCGAAGACCTGGTCACGCACGGTGCCAACGTCACGACCTACGCTGTCGAAGGCGGCAGGGTCAACTCCATCGACATCAAGGGACAGGTTCTTGCGCACGGGGCAGAGTCGAACGCTGTGCTCGTCAGCAAGAAAGGGACAACGCCTTTGACCAACGTGCGGGCGGTGGCCAAGTCCGGGAAGAGCCTTGTCGTGGACGATGGCGAGATAACCGACCGAACCGGTCTCTCGAACTGACGTGGCGAAACGCTCGCGGCCTTCGCGACGTTTGTAGCCGTCATCCAAGGAAGCGTCGCACGCGCGGCTCGCCGCCTTGCTGGAAACGCTTCACCTCTTCCAGCAGTTGAAGATCGGCGCGGGCAGCACGTTTGAGCACCCGGAGGTACTCCAACCACGAATCGACCAGAAACAGCTCGACCCAATGCCCAGGTTCGGTGGCGTCCTCGAAGACGCCCCACCGGTGGATGCCATTGCGTCGGCGCGCCGCACCCAGCCGGTCGGCGGCTCGCAAGAACGCTTCCCGGTCCGTTGCAGCGATGCGGTAGTCGACCATGACGAGCACCGGCCCCCGCTCCTCATCGCTGCTGTCCGGAAGCACCGGCATCGGCCAGTACATCGAGGGCGTGAGATCGGGACCCGATCCGCTCTGCAGGCGTTTGCCGCGAAGTGCGACCGTCGCGACCAGGAGGCCCAGAGCGGCGAGGCCATGCGCACCCGACAGGCCCAACACCGCTCCGGACTCACCCCAGAGCAGGCTACCCGCCGTCATCGCGCCGAACGCAGCCGTCGTGTAGACGGCAAGTCCGCGACCGCGCACCCACCCCGGCAGCGACTGCTGTGCCGAGACGTTCAGCGTCGCCAACACCCAGATCCACGACACACCCGCGAATGCCCCAGCGGCCAAGGCAAGCGCGGGGCGGCTCGCGAGCGCGAAAACGACAAGCGCGATCGCCGTTCCCGCCGAGCCGGCCGCGACAACCCGATCGGGTCCCAGCAGCGCCTTGATGCGCGGCAGGACAAACGCCCCGATGACGGCGCCGACGCCGATCGATCCGAGCAGCAGCCCGTACGTGCCGGCTCCGCCTGCGATCTGGACTCGGGCGAGCAACGGCAGGAGGGCCCAGTAGGCGCTGGCAAAAAAGAAGAAGCTGGTCGCGTGCGCGAGCGTCGATCGCAATGGTGCGTTGTAGCGTGCGTGGCGCAGTCCGACGACGATCGCATGGCCGAAGCTCTCCGGCGGGAGCTCCGTTGCCGCCGCGCCAACAGGTCGCCACCACCACAGCGCAGCAACGCACGCGAGATTGCACACCGCGTTGGCGCCGAATGGCGCCGCCATGCTCCACGCTCCGATGATCACGCCGGCGAGCGCTGGCCCAACCGCTCGACTGATGTTGACGCTGACGCTGATCAGGCCTACAGCTGGCGCGAGGTCCTCCTTGCGGCCGACGAGCTGCGGGACGATCGCCTGCCAGCTGGGTGTGATCGACGCGGACGCGGCGCTCGACAACAGGATGAAGCCGACGAGGACCATCGGCGTCACCAGATCTGCTCCAACGAGGAACGAGAACGCCACCGTCAGCGCGGTGATGACGCTCTCCATCGCGATCAAGAGGCGGCGTCGATCCATCAAGTCGGCGAGCACGCCCGCCGGCAGGCCGAGCAGAAACATCGGGAGCGCCGCCGCGACCTGCACCAGAGCGACCGTGCGCGCGTCTGGCGCCAACGTCGTCATCAGCCAACCTGCCGCCGCGTTCTGCATCCAGATGCCGATGTTGGACACCAGAGTCGCCGTCCAGATGACCGCGAAGGCGCGATGCCGAAACGGGCCGAGCGGTGACGCCTTGGCCTCTGTCGGTGCGGATGCAGGGGCGTCAATCATGGTGGGAACCCGGGCGATCAACGGCGATGGCACGCAAGAAGCCGCAGACGCCGGCCAAGCGTGATCGGAGGCTGGTCATCTTGCAAGCGCCTTTTCTTGACGAACGCGGTCTGTTCGCCCAAGCTCCTGTAGCGGAAAGACCACCTCCATCAGGAGAGCCACGATGCTCGACGTCGCCACCGCGCCCTACGCCGTTGTCCTCCTGCGCTGGTGCCTTGCGGCGATGTTCATCGCTCACGCGATGTTGAAGTGGCGTGTCTTTACGATTCCGGGAACGATCAAGTTCTTCGAGTCGCTGGGGCTGCCCGGCTGGTTGGCGTACGTCACGATCGCCGCCGAGCTCGGAGGCGCCGCATGCCTGCTTGTCGGAATCTACCCGCGTTACGTCGCGCTGCTGCTGGTCCCGCTGATCGTGGGAACCATCGTCACGGTGCACGGCAAGAACGGATGGCTCTTCAGCAACAAGGACGGCGGCTGGGAGTACCCGGCGTTCTGGGCTGCCGCGCTGATCGCCGTCTTCCTGCTCGGCGACGGGGCGGCGACCCTGCTTGCTTCGCCGCCCTTGCCCGGCCGTTGACATCAGAGTCCGCGCGGTCGTTCGCACCGCGGCCGAGCCCTGACGCTCGAGCGTCCGTCACGTCTCGCGCGGCAGCACGGTCAGCACGCGCCCATATGGAGCAAATGGTAGGACTCAAGCTCGCGGGTTCCCGACATAGAAAGGTGCACGATGCAGCTTGGCGCGAGCGAGAGGCCCGAAGCCCCGAACGCGTGTGACGACCAAGGAGCGGAATATGAGCGATCGACGACCCGGTTCATCCGGTGCCCTTTGGGACGGAGTCCAAAGCATGCTCCCGGATCTCGAGGATCTCTACAAGGACATCCACTCGCATCCAGAACTGTCGATGCAGGAGAAGCGCACCGCCGCCCTGGCAGCGGAGCGATTGCGTGCGGCGGGCTTCGAGGTGACCACCGGCGTCGGCATCACCGGAGTCGTCGGCGTGCTGCGCAATGGCGACGGGCCCACGGTGATGTTGCGTGCCGACATGGACGCGCTGCCAGTGGAGGAGGCGACCGATCTTCCGTACGCGAGCAAGGCGACGGCCACGGATCGCGAAGGCAATGTCGTGCCCGTCTCGCACATGTGCGGTCACGACATGCACGTCACCTGGCTGGTCGGAGCGGCGGCATTGCTGGCGCGGGCGCGCGCGGCGTGGCGCGGTACCTTGCTGGCGGTCTTCCAACCCGGAGAAGAGACGGCGGAGGGCGCGCACGCGATGATCGCCGATGGTCTGCGCGAGCGGTTCCCGAAGCCGGACGTGGTGCTCGGCCAGCACGTCATGGTCGGCCCTGCAGGCACGGTGGCCGGCCGCGCGGGCGCGATCACGTCCGCGGCCGACAGCCTCCAGATCCGGCTGTTCGGTCGCGGCGCGCACGGCTCGATGCCGCAGGCGAGCGTCGATCCGGTGGTGATGGCCGCAGCGACCGTGATGCGGCTTCAAGGCATCGTCTCGCGCGAGGTCGCCGCTGCGGAGGCCGCTGTCGTCACGGTCGGGGCCCTGCAGGCCGGCACCAAGGAAAACGTGATTCCGGACGAAGCGATCATCAAGCTGAACGTGCGGACGTTCGACGAGGGGGTGCGCACGCGGGTGCTGGCTGCGATCGAGCGCATCGTGAACGCCGAAGCTGCGGCATCGGGAGCTCCGCGCAAGCCGGAGATCACGACGTTGGACCGCTATCCGCTGAACGTGAACGACCGCGACGCCAGCAAGCGGCTGGTCGATGCGTTTCGTCTGCATTTCGGCGCCGAACAGGTGCGCGAGACCGGGCCGGCCCCGGCGAGCGAGGACTTCGGATCGTTCGGAACCGATTGGCACGCGCCTTCGGCGTTCTGGTTCGTAGGCGGAACGGATCCGGAGCTGTATGCGAGGGCAAAGGCGGCCAACCGCTTGAACGAGCTGCCGGTCAATCACAGCCCGAAGTTCGCGCCCGTGCTTCACCCCACGTTGCGCACTGGCGTCGAAACGCTGGTCGTCGCGGCGACGACGTGGATGCCGGCGTAGAGTCGTTCGTGCTGTCCACGGCCTCCCTTCTCTACACACTCGATCTTGCGGGCACCTTCGTTTTCGCGCTCAGCGGCGCGATGGCAGGCGTGAAGCATCGGCTCGACCTGTTCGGCGTGCTCGTGCTCTCATTCGCCGCCGCCAACAGCGGCGGGATCACCCGCGACCTCTTGATCGGGGCGGTTCCACCGGGCGCGGTCAGCGATTGGCACTACCTCGGCGTGTCGGTGCTCGCCGGCCTCGTCACGTTCTACTTTCCCTCGCGCGTTCGCCGCGAATGGAGTCCCGTGCTGCTGTTCGATGCGGCCGGTCTTGCGCTGTTCGCGGTCACGGGAGCCGGCAAGGCGCTTGCACACGGGCTCAACCCGGTGATGGCCACGCTGCTCGGCATGCTGACGGGAATCGGCGGCGGCATGGCGCGCGACGTGCTCCTGGCGCAGGTCCCGACTGTCCTGCGGGCCGAGTTGTATGCGGTCGCTGCGCTGGCAGGCGCAGCCGTCATGGTGACGGCCACCGTCTTGCAGTTCCCCGCAGTCCCCGCAGCCTTGGCCGGCGCCGCTCTGTGCTTCGGCTTGCGCGTGCTGGCCATGAAGCACGGCTCGAAGCTCCCGGTTGCTGCCACGTCGATGGACCACGCCGAACGTCACGACGAGACGCCGTCGCGATAGCAGCCAGCGGCTTCGTGGAGATGCGATGCCGACCGCACCGGCAGCGTCGCGCAGCGCGCCCTCGCCGAGTCGGACTGCCAGCGTGCCGATTGCCGCCTAGGTTTGCGTTTCGCTGCCTGCGCCGGTCGTCGATTGCTGCTCTTCGTCCGCGCCGCGGCTTGCGCTCGGGCGTGCCGGCGAGATCGGGTCACTCGCAGGAAAGGTTTCCTTGAGCGCCTCGTCCAACAGCCACTCCTCGTGTTGGCTCACGTCGCGTCGAGCGACTGCGCGGTGGCCGACGCGATCGCGATGACCAGAGCGGTAGAGCTTGCTGATGGTGTCCGTCATTTGTAGGCCCAGAGAGCGCGGGCGATTGAACGCGGGCGAGCCTGTCGCCACCGACAGTCAGCCTTCGCCCATTCCCTCCACAGGCTTCCCCCCGGTGCCAGTCAGCACCTTCTCCTCAATCCGGCGACCGACGCCGGGGTCGATGCTTTTCCAGTATGCGAAGGCACGTTCGAGCACCGGGCTGCGCACGCCTCCCGACAGGCTGCCGGCCACCTGTTCGACGAGCGCCGCGCGTTGGGCATCGTCGAACACCTCGCGCACCAGCGTGCCGGGCTGGCCGAAATCGTCGTCCTCCTCGTGCAGCCTGTAGGCGCTGCGCGTCATCGCGCCGTCGACTTCCCAGCCGTCGGCAGCGTTGCCCGTGTCGTCGGCCCACGGCCGGCCGCCGCTGTTGGTGGCATACACCGGCGCGCTGCCGCTGTGCTCGTACGCCATCGGACCGTCGAACATGAAGGTGTTGACCGCAACCCTGGGCCGGTTCACCGGCAACTGGTGAAAGTTGGCACCGATGCGGTTGCGCTGCGCGTCGTTGTACGCGAACGCCCGACCGAGCAGCATCTTGTCGGGGGAAAGGCCGATGCCCGGCACGGTGTTCCCCGGCGAGAACGCTGCCTGCTCGATCTGGGCGAAAAAGTTCTCCGGGTTGCGGTCGAGGGTCATCGTGCCGACACGGATCAGGGGGTAGTCCTTGTGCGACCAGGTCTTGGTGAGGTCGAACGGGTTGAAGCGGTACGTTCTCGCCTCGGCGTATGGCATCACCTGCACCGAGAGTTGCCAGCTCGGATGCTCGCCGCGGGCGATCGCCTCGAACAGGTCACGTCTGTGGAAGTCGGCGTCGCGGCCCGACATCGCGGAGGCTTCGGCATTGCTGAAGAAGGCCATGCCTTGCCGGGTGTGGAAGTGGTACTTGACCCAGAACTTCTCTGCGGCGCCGTTGACCCACATGTAGGTATGCGATCCATACCCATTCATGTTCCGCCAACTGCGCGGGAGGCCGCGCTCGCCCATCAGGTAGGTGACCTGGTGCGCGCTTTCCGGGTTGGCCGTCCAGAAGTCCCACTGCATGTGGTTGTCGCGCAGGCCCGAGTCGGCCAGTCGCTTCTGGCTTCGGATGAAGTGCGGGAACTTCATCGGATCGCGGACGAAGAACACCGGCGTGTTGTTGCCGACCAGATCGTAGTTGCCCTCGCTCGTGTAGAACTTGAGCGAGAAGCCGCGCACGTCTCGCCACGTGTCGGGACTTCCCTGTTCGCCCGCGACGGTGGAGAAGCGCGCCAGCATCTCCGTCCTGGCGCCAGGCTGGAAGAGCGCCGCCCTGGTATAGCGGGAAACGTCCTCCGTCGTCTCGAAGACGCCGAAGGCGCCTCCGCCCTTCGCATGCGGCTGGCGCTCGATCACCTTTTCGCGGTTGAAGTGCGCCATCTGCTCGAGGAAATGCACGTCATGGAGCACGATCGGTCCGTCAGGGCCGACGGTCAGCGCATTGCGATCGCTCGGCGCAGGGGCGCCGGCGCCCGTGGTCGACCCGGAACGCGCGCTCTTGTCGTGAATGCTCATCGCCCACTCCTCTTCGCTGCTGTCGACGTCCGACCTGCGTCACCCGACCTCCTGGAGCCAGAGGGATGTCGAGCCGGACGCCGAATCATGCAGCGTTGGTGCGCGCGGGTGGCCATCTCCCTACCCGCTTGCTGCACAAGCCCACCGACGGGCCGCGCCGGTGCGTCGACCGCTCCCGGCTGAGCTCGCGCCGCCGCTGCGCTTGCCGATCAGGCGCGCTTCTCCTGCGGAATCTCCGCTCGAACGAGCGCGAGCCGCGCCTCCGGCCGCAATTGCCGCTCGATCGTCTGCATGGCCAAGAGTGCTTCGCGTTGCCACCATTGGAACCAGAACCATCCGGAACTCAACCAGAACGCCAGGCGCAAGGGGTGGATCGGGATGTGCGGGATGGGTTGTCTGCTCATGGGTGCCTCCGTGGTCTCGCGCGCGAAGAATTCGCGCGCCGTTTCGACGCCGATCGTAGTTGCGACAGCTGCCGGTGATAAGTCGGCGCCGTCGAAACACAGTGTTTCCCCGGCGGATCGCTGTCACGTTCCGCGCACTCTCGAGTCGCCACGGCAGAGTGGCCGGATCGCGCTGGGTCCTGAGCTCGTGGCGATGCAGCAGAGCGGCCTCGCTGATCATTTCCACGACCGAATCGCCATCGGCAACGGGGACAGCGCTGATGTGGTGATGCACGAGCAGCGATGCGACCTACAGCACGGAAGTGTCAGGCGCAGCGAAGACCACGTTTCGGGTCATGATGGCTCTGACTTGCATCTCGGTGCTCCTTTGTCCGCAAGCGCCGAGCCTGCCGACTTGTCGCTGCCATCGTCATCGACTTTGCTCGTGCTGTGATTCGAAGGGCGCTCGGGGTTGGGCACGGGCCCGTGTGGATTCGCGGCCGCGGGGGATGGCGGCACCCCTCGAACAGCAAGGGCGCCCAGGCGACTTGCCCTCACGCGATCGAGTTCGCGCAACAGACGCCGCTCGCGCGCCGCGATGGCCGCGCTTGCATCTTCCTCGATGCACGCTAGACCGAAGGCGACGGCCATGCCCGCTTCCGTCAAGCGGAGCTCGTGAGCCGACAGGCCGTCGCTCGACAACGGGCGAGCGGCCACGAAACCTCGTTCCCTGAGTTGCTCGACGGTGCGGCACATGCGCTCCGCATCGCCGCAGTGTCGGCATGCCTGGTCGAGATCCAGGCATCCCGGGTACATCCTTCCGATCGCCTGCAAGATCGTCGTCCCGTTGCCCATGCACATGGCTGGCTGCTCCCTGCCCCGCGTTGCTCTCGTGCGCGAAGCCGAAGGCCTTCGTGTGGATCGCGGAGGAGCGCAGTCTTGCGACAAGATGCAAACGTTTCTGTCCGCGCACGGACCGATTGCAGCGCTTCTGGTTCAGCGCATCCGCTGGGGGCTGCCGAGTGACAGCCCGCTTTCGGCGGGACAATCGGCGACGGAGAACACCTCTCCGAAGGGACGACGATGGAGAACCTGAACGACATGGTGACCTTCGCCAGAGTCGTCGAGGCGGGCGGCTTTTCAGAGGCGGCTCGGCAGATGGGCGTATCGAAGTCCCACGTCAGCAAGGCGATCGCCAGGTTGGAGCTTTCGCTCGGCGTGCGACTCCTCAATCGGAGCACCCGCGGCCTGAGCGTGACCGAAATCGGTGCCGCGTTCCATGAACACTGCATCCGGATCACTGAGGAAGCGGCACAAGCGGCCGAGGTGGTCGGCCGACTGCAATCCGAGCCTCGCGGAGTGCTCCGGGTGACCGCTCCGGTAGCCTTCGGACGACTGCACGTCGGGCCCGCGGTTGCCGAGTTCCTGAGCCGCTATCCGCGACTGAAACTCGACATGACGATCACCGATCGGATGGTCGACCTCGTGAGCGAAGGCTACGACGTCGCGATCCGTATCCGCCGGGAGCCGAGCCTGCACGTGGTAGCACGCGAGCTGGCACCGGTACGACGCGTCGTGTGTGCGACGCCCGACTACTTCGAGCGGCGCGGCGTTCCCACGGCCCCCCAGGACCTTGCCGAGCACAACTGCCTGCACTACACCCATTTCGGAACACAAGGCGAGTGGCGTTTCCAAAGCCCGCGCGGGGAGATCGTCGTGCCGGTCAAGGGGACGTTGCGCATCGACGACGACGACACCTTGGCCCAGGCGGTCCTGAGCGGGCTGGGTCTGGCGATGCTGCCGACATTCATCATCGGCGGCGAGTTGCAGGCCGGCCGCCTCCGATGCGTGCTGTCCGACTACGTGCCGCTCGAGCGCCGCATCTACGCGGTCCATCTGCCGAATGTCCGCCTGCCGGTGAAGATTCGGGCGTTCATCGACTTCCTGCAGGCCCGATTCGGCCCCACCCCCTACTGGGATCGAATCGACGATGAGGCCTCCGTGGTGGCGCGCGGGACTTGATCTCTCGTGCCGCTCAGCGTCGGTTGGCCTCGGCACCATCCCGGACTACTTCGACCGTGAAGTCGGGATCGAAGAGCGGGTTCTCGTTCACTCCGGACCTTGCATATCCACGCGGATTGCACACCACCCTCGTGCCACGGACCTGGTAGTCGAAGCTGTCGTGCGTATGGCCGTGGATCCACAACTGGGCTTGCTCTTCGCCGAGGAGATGTTCCAGGTTCGACACGAAGCATGCGTTGAGCAACGAGCCCGCGAAGCGCTCGTGAATGCTTCTCGGCGACGGCGCATGGTGCGTGATCACCACGGTGGGCCCGTCGTGCGGCGTTGCGAGTCTCGACTCGAGCCAGTCGGCGTGTCTCCTGGACAGCATCGCCGAATCCTCAGGCGTGAAGACCGCTCGCGTCGATTCGCTCAGGGCGATGCGGCTGAAGTCCCGGAGCACGCGCTTCGCCTCGGCCATCGCTTCCGACTTGCGCTCGTCGGCGCCGAACAGATCGAAGTCGGTCCACAGCGTTGCTCCGAGGAAGCGAACGCCGCCGATGACAATCTCGCGCTCATTGAGGAGATGGACAGCGGTCCCGTCGCACAGCCGCTCCAACTCGGCCACGGCGCCGTCGATGCTGCTGCCGTAGAACTCGTGATTGCCGGGGACGTAGAGAACCGGCTTGTTGAAGCCCGACGCCCAGGCTGCCGCCTCCCGTGGCCGGGCGATGTCTCCGGCGAGGACGACCACGTCGGCGTCGTTCACCGGCCGCTCGAAGGCCTCGACCCCGAGATGCAGATCCGAGAGGACATTCAGCTTCATGGCCGCCATTTGAACCTTACGCCACGACAAGAATCCACCCAGGACACGGGACATCGAAGGTGAAGGAATGAGCAACACCATTCCGGGTCACTCCGCTCCGACGGCCGGTTTCGAGGCGCCACTGGAAATGCTGTCGGCCTGCCACGCCCGC
>Ga0105238_10002543_pt1 | contig 18222 bp, 15 predicted proteins | sample KBSC34metaG_FD_81526 | JGI IMG/M metagenome (GOLD analysis project Ga0105238, IMG submission 81526) | Corn rhizosphere microbial communities from Kellogg Biological Station, Michigan, USA - KBS C3-4 metaG | ecosystem: Host-associated > Plants > Roots > Rhizosphere > Soil | place: Michigan, USA... | reverse complement strand
GGTCCGCGAGAACCGACGTATACAAGGCGCGGAAATCCTTGGTGCGGTGATGAATGTCAGCGCCCTGCATGGCCTGCAGCGCCTTGGGATAAAGCGGCGTGGGGCCCGGCGTCAGAAGGCGCTGTTTCTTAATGTTCATGGGCTGGAATCCAGAATAGCAAAGGGCCTAACGTGGGACCGGCCAAAGGCCGGTCGTTCCTCCATCCGCGACCTGGGGACGTTTCATCGCACGATAGGCGGCGCCAGTCACCGGCGGCCGGGATCCTAAGGCGTGGGTCCACGCCAGATTGCAAGTGCCTTTATAGGAGCTTTGGCCTGTTATGGCTGCTGGCGCTGGCTGGCGTCTCTTGTCGCGCGGGAAGCTGCGGCGCGCCGCACGATCCTGCGTTACTGGTGGCCCACCGCCATGCTCGCCTGGAGCTGGTTCATGCTGTGGGCTACGTCATTCCCAGGGTCCAGCGCCTGGCTGGGATTTGCGCGCGATCCTCTCTCGATCGCGTTCTTCGGCGTAAATCTTCCGCAAGCGGTAATCGGCAACGGGGTGCTCGGGATCCTGATCGACGCTCCTGAAGGCGTGCAGGGAGGCGTCGCGAGCGCAAGCGTCTGGCTGCTTTGGTACGCAGTGATCCGCGTGTGGCAATGGCGCCGTCAGTCAAGCCGCCCGGAACTGCCGCGCATTGTCCCCTGAAGATGCCGCCGCGGCGGGCACGCTAAAGTAGAGGCATGAGATCCGCCCTGCCTCTGGCCTTGGCTCTAACCGCGTTCGCGCTCCCGGTTCCGGCGCAAAAACTGGCTGGGATTCCTGGCGTCGTCGCGCCCGGCGTGAAGCCGGAGCTGGTTCAAGAAGGGTTTACGTTTACGGAAGGGCCGGTGGGCACCTACGATGGCGGACTCTTTTTCAGCGATATTCGCGCCAACCGGATCTACCATATGGATCCCGAGGGCAAGATCACGATTGCTCGCGGAAATACGCTGGGTGCGAATGGACTGGCACTGAATGCCAGCGAGTTGTATGCCGCCGAGGGCTCGGGGAAACTGATTAGTCGCGGAAATCAAAATGGCCGGGTCGCAACAGTCCTCGAAAGCACGGACGCCGCGCCGTTAGGCGCACCTAACGACATCATTTTCGATTCACGTGGCGGCTTCTATTTCACTGATCCGGGAGCGGCTCCATTGGACCCCAAAGATCCGAACCGTCATGGGAAGGTTTACTATGTCGCGAGTAACGGTGGACGGGAGCCGCTTCTGGTTGACGATAAGATTGCGTTTCCCAATGGCCTGACGATAATGCCGGATGGCAAGGAACTCCTGGTCGACGATACGCTGGGCGATACTATATGGGCCTTTGATCTGGCGCCTAAGAAAAGCAAAAAACCTCAGACCGGCGTGGCGAAGACTGCGTTTGCCAAGATCCCCGCGTTGACGAACGGCGTGAGCATGGCTGACGGCATGGCAGTCGACCGCGAGGGCCGGGTCTATGTGACTACCGGCGCCGGCATTCAAGTTTTTGACAAAAGGGGCAAGCACCTCGGGATCATCAAGGTTCCGCGCCCGCCGTCCAACTGCGCCTTCTCCGGACCCGATAAGCACACGCTTTACATCACCGCGCGCGAGGGCTTGTATAAATTGCAGATGCTTTCGCAAGGGCCGGACAGGGCGGGAAAGTAGTCTTCCCGCAAACGCGCCACGCCGCCCGTGGGCGTAATCAACTCCGTCTTCGGTTCTGAGCAAGCCGGACATTTCCCAAAGATCGCCGGGGGGTGCGACAGCAGGGGCGGTTTGCCTCCAGCTTGCTTGGCGGATCCTGACTACATGGGAGCGCGTTCCAGGTCGCGGGCGACCTCATCCCCCAATCCGGAGAAGCTGGCCTGAATACGATGGGCTCGTCTCAGCGCGGACTGGATGTGGGGAAGGATATTCTCCTTGCCGACGTGTTCAACGAACTCGGCCTGCTTCAAAAACCGCGCAGGCTGATGATGGGCTCCGCATAGAAGGAGGGTTCGACCCGACTTCTTCAAGCGATCGGATAGGGTTTCAAGAGCATGCAATCCGGTCGCATCAATGGCCGTCATATTTCTCAATCGCAGAATGACAATGGGCGCGAACCTCGATAGGTCCGCCGCCTCTTCCGTAAGCTTGTCGGTTGTGCCGAACAGGAACGGCCCATGAATTCGCAGGATGGTTACAAAAGGGGGTACGTCCTTATCCTGAAGGATGTGCGGCCGGCCATCCCGGATGTATTGTGGCGTCACGGTGGAGACGGTTGTGGTTTGAGAAATCCGGTAGATATAGAGCAGAGCGGCCAACGCCATTCCAACTTCGACGGCCACCGTCAAATCGGCAACGACGGTCAAGGCGAAAGTGACCAGCCAGACTGTTTTGTCGGCTAGCTCGAGGCGGAGAATGCCTCCGATTTCGCGCCACTCGCCCATGTTATAGGCAACCACGACCAGCACGGCGGCCAGTGTCGCCAGAGGGACGAACTTCGCGAGCGGGGCCAGGAACATGATGACGCCCAATAAAGTGAGGGCGTGAATGATGCCGGCAACCGGCGACTTAGCGCCGCTGCGAAAGTTAGTTGCCGTACGGGCGATCGCACCGGTTACGGGGATACCTCCAAACAAAGGCGCCACTAAGTTCGCCGCACCTTGTGCTACCAGTTCCGCATTCGAATTGTGGCGATCTCCAATCATGGAGTCTGCGACCACTGCGGACAAAAGGCTCTCCACCGCCGCAAGGATTGCGACGGTGAGAGCCGAAGGCAGGAGGGGGAGGAGAAGGTCCGGCCGAAACTTGGGAATATCAAATAAGGGGAGTCCCGAAGGGATCCCGCCGAACTTGGATCCGATTGTTGCAACCGGGAGTCCGAAGGCCATCACCGCTCCCGTTGCCAGTACCAGGGCCACGATGGATCCGGGGATTCTGGACGAGAACTTCGGAATCAGCAGGATCGCGGCGAGTGACATAGTCGCAAGCGCTACCGTGGTTACGTCCAACGTATGGAAATGCGCCCCGAGCGTTTTCAGGCGTCCCAGGAACTCGCTGGGCACCTCACCGACCTTCAGTCCGAAGAAGTCCTTGATTTGGGTCGAAGCAATCAGTAGCGCGATGCCGTTTGTGAAGCCGATCACAATAGGGCGGGGTATGAACTTCACGGCGTTTCCCAGTCCTGTGAGTCCGAGGAAGAGTAGAATCACGCCTGCCATCATCGTGACGATCAGCAGTCCGGAAAGCCCATGCTTCGCGATGATACCGGCTACGATGACGACGAAGGCGCCGGTAGGCCCGCCGATCTGGATTTTCGAGCCTCCCAACAGGGACACCAGGAAGCCACCGATGATCGCGGTGTAGATGCCTGCTTGGGGAGTGACGCCGGACGCGATGCCAAAAGCCATCGCCAAGGGGAGCGCCACTAGACCAACAGTCAGCCCGGCGATCAGGTCCGAAAGAAACAGTCTCTTAGAATATCCGGCTAAACTATCGAGGAGTCTGGGCTTCCAGTTTTGCCAGGGAATACGCGCGTCAGGGTTCTTCATCTTTTTGCCTGCTCACCCTGCCCGACCTCTTCGAGCATGCTCACCGTGTCGGTCAGTTGAGAGTAGAAATAGCGCCGAAGGATGTCGAGAACTTCGATCAGGACGGGATCTCGCAGAGAATAGAAGACGTGGTTTCCCGCTTTGCGATTCACCAGAATCATCTTGGCCCGCAGAATCGCAAAATGCTGAGAAGCATTTGCCTGCTCCAGGCCAAGCTGATCGATCAGTTTGCCTGCCGGCAGCTCGCCGTGGCGGAGGGCCTCCACAATCGCGATTCGTGTTGGGTGAGCTAGGGCTTGGAAAATATCAGCCTTGAAGCGGCGAAGAGGTTCGTGCATGTTAGTATATAATTATCCTCGAATATACTAATGTACCATATTATTGATCTGACTCAAGTGAAAGGAGTTAGCCTACGAACACCGTCCCGACACAGATAAGAAGATTCGAATATACTAGTTCGATGAGGAATCCCTCCGCCGTTTTAACGCGCGATCCCTGGGGGAAACTCGAAGCCGGGGTCCGTTAACGCTTAATGCACGGATCGGCCAACCTCTTCGACGCGCTGGCTCCCTTCTACGAATCGCATTGGGGGCGGGCTTTCTTGGAACACTCGATTAGCTTGTTTCGACGAAAACTAGCGCCAAGATTGGCCCATGGCGCTCATGTAGTCGAACTCTGTTGCGGAACCGGCCATTTTGTACAGTGGCTTGCCCAGCAAGGCTACTGGGTCAGCGGTATCGACGGCTCACGCGCAATGCTCGCCTATGCCCAAAAGCGTCTACGGTCTGACCGGCTTTTCCAGGCCGATATCCGCGATTTCCATCTGCGTCAGCGAGTTGATGCCGTCGTCTGCTTCTACAACAGTCTTAACCAGTTCCTTGACCCCGATTCATTTCGAGCAGTGCTGGCGTCCTCATTCCGCAATCTTAACCCGGGAGGCTGGTTTCTTTTCGATTTCGTGCAAGAGTACGGGTACGCTCAGTTTTGGGAGACGGATGAGGCGTTTATGCACGGCGATACGATGTGCGAACTCCGCTATCGTTTTGATGATCTTCAACAGCTCGCCTCATGTACGCTTACCATCGGTCCGCTCGAAGAGCCTCTTGAGCATCGTTCGCAACTGCTCCTGCGCCAGCGTCCGTATTCACTCCTTTTCGTTACTGAGGCGCTTGCCGTCGCCGGATTCGAAGTCGTCTTCGCGAAACCGGTATCCGAGGGGAACCCACCGGAAGGGCGCTTGGTAATCCTCGCCCGACGTCCTGGCGAGCGTCATTCGACCCAGCGCTGGTATCGGAAGATCCGCCCGCCAACAACCATGCGAGGCTAAATCAAGCTCATGAATACTTATCAATTACTGTCAACCATCGCCCGCAATCTCAAGACCAGCGAAAGAGACCTGCTGGAGCTGGAACACCGGAACTGGATCTGTTGCGTAGCCAAGAACGGGAACGTGTTCCTGTCGGGCCGGGATGCGTTTAAAGCACGGTTCATTCTCCATCTCCGCCGTCTGAATCTGACGGATGAAGAGATCGGGCGAGTTCTCGACACCCAAGATCCACCCTATTCGCTAGCGGAGATTCCGCAGATATTGGGGCGCCCGATACCTCTGCGCTAATTCACGCTGCGCGAATGCGTTTTGAAACTGCCAATTCCGGCTGACCGGTGACATAGACAATAGACGAAAGGATTCCTTGTGGCCTTATTTTTCCTCATCATCGTGCTTTTGTTCATGGTCGCGTTGATCGCCCTCTTTGCATTTCCGCCCCAACGTTGGGCGGAGTGGTTCACCAAAGATACCGGCAAGAAGAAATAGTTCCTGCCGCCGAAACCGCGCGGACGGTCCAACGTTTTCGGTGCTCCGGGGCGGCGTTATGTCCGCAATATATCGCCGCCTCTGTCCGCCTATTTTTCGGATTCCTTCGGTATGGCGCCGCATTGTGGCGCCGAATCAGCCGATTCGCAACGATATTCTCAAATAATTATTGCCCTATTGGGGTTGTGATGAACCCCCGTGATAAGCGACGCTATCAGGTGGTGCCTGCTCTCGGTTATACATGCCATAGTCTCGAATTACGCCTACAACGCGCAGGCGATAGTCGCGAAATACGCCTGCACGTCCCGTCGCCTGTGCGAAGCGGTGCGCTTCAAGAGCTCGCCACTGTTCTACTGCTGCCTGATCTCGAAAAAAAGAGAGAGACAAGATCTTCCCAGGTTCGTACAGACTTTCGAACCGTTCAATGGATATAAACCCGTCAATTTGATCCAGGAGAGGCCTTAGTTTCGCCGCAATGTCAAGGTATTCCCGCATCCTGCCCTCAGCCGGCCAGACCTCAAAAATGATACCGATCACGTTGCCCTCTCCCGCGTCTCTACAATCGCCGGTAAGCCCGTCATTTTTCGAGCAGTGCCTTGTGCTCTATGATACTGGAGTGTACTCCCGGCGCAAGTTTATTTTGCCGGTTGCGGTGATGGCGGTCGCGCTAATCGCTGCCTGTTCCTGCGGTCCGGCGGTGGCGCCGCCGGCTAAAATCACCGTTGACAGCAGTCCGGATCGAGTGGCCCGCGGCAAATATCTTTACACCGTAGTCGCCGATTGTGACAGTTGTCATGGGGAACGGGATTATTCGCGGCTTTACGCGCCGGTGACCGCATCCGGCAAAGGAAGTGCGCTGATCTTACAGGGCCTGCCAGGAAAGATCGTGGCGCCCAACCTTACCGCCGATCGTGAAACCGGACTTGGAGACTGGACCGACGGCGAGAAGATCCGTGCGATCCGCGAAGGTATCAGCAAGGATGGTCACGTTCTACACCCCACGATGTCGTATCCCAGCTATTTCTATATGAGCGACGTAGACGTCCAGGCCTTAGTGGCGTACATGAATACCTTGCCGGCGATCCGCAATCTGCTGCCGCGGACCGAACTCCCGCCGGACATTGTGAAAAAAATTCGAGGCACGCCCCGCCCCGAGCGAGAGCCAGTCCCGCCAGCCAATCCCGCCAATCAGCGGTCCTACGGCGAATACCTGGTGACCATCGCCTATTGCGAAGAATGCCACACGCCGCAAACAAAGGGCGGCACCCCGGACATTTCGCGGCGCTATGCGGGAGGACAAGTCTTCCGCACTCCGTATGGCAGCGTTGTGAGCGCTAACATCACTCCCGACAAGGATACGGGAATTGGCAATTGGGATTTTGCGCGGTTTCGCGACCGCCTACGCACGTTCCCGAAGGAATATTCCGGTGTGGACAAGTTACCCAAAATCGGCTCGGATCGTTTCACGCTGATGCACTACATCGCGTACGCGGGCTTTACCGACGACGACATGGCGGCCATATTCGCATTTCTGCAGGTTCAGGCCCCGGTGAAGCAGAACGTGGAACCGCACCCCGCTACCCTGCCTGCAAATTAGCGGCGCGTTCGTAGCGCTGCGCCGCGCATTCCTCGGGTTCCAAATGCAGCAAGTCCGGAGACAAGGAAGCCGAACTCGATGAGGCCAACGCGTTGCTACGTTTATCCCCTAAAGCATCGCGCGCGCGCCCATCCCTGAGTAAGTGGGGAAGTTCCATGCTGGGTTCTAGGGCGGAGGCCCGACCACACTTTAGGGCTCCCGATCTATGGCAATCTCCTGGACGAACGTCGAAGATGTCAATATGCGCCGGCAAACTCTGGTCGTGGATGCGCCTAGCACGCTCGAACTACCCGCTCAAAGACAGGCCCAGCACCACCAATCCGGTCAATCCGCCATCGTGGGCGTACTCGGAACAGCCGGCCAGATTTTTCAGGGTGAAATCCGAAACGTCAGCAAACGTGGGTCGCAACTCCATCTCAACCAGCCGCTTGGTGTCGGCTCGCTATTGAGGATCGAGTACGACAACAATCTTCTCCTTGGGGAGGTCGTGTCCTGCCAGCACGAGCAAGCTGGTTGGGTTGTGGGTATCCGCATAGAGCATGCTTTGTCTGGACTAACAGCTCTAGCCGACGCTCTGCGTGCCTCCTGGTAGTTTTTTTGGAAACAAATCCACTCCACTCAGAGGAACTGCTGGTAATTGGTCCAGTCCCTGTTCGCCCGCTCTCTGGGCGAGTGTCCACAATGGCCCTCCCGGCGTGTTTATGCGTGCCGGTGTACGGCCGCGGCTCTGTGCCGCAGCGCCATAGCTGATTTGCGCTTCCGTCTATGCGCTCTGTTCAAAGCGGCACCGGGATCGCTGCGCGCGGTCCCTCCGCGGGGGGCTAAAATCGGCGCGGGCTGCAGAACGCTTCGGGCAGATGCCGGGGTGCCGGGGGTACCAGATGCACTCTTCGCGGATGATGCGTGCGCTGGAGGAAATAACTTAGTAGAATAAGTAGCGGCTTCGTATCGGGAAGAACAAATATGGTTTTACGTTTACGCTCTTACAGAGGGCTGCCATGACAGAACCTAAGATGGCCGGGGTAATGCCATGGATGGCTGGTTGGTTAGCGGCGGAAGGTTTGCCGCTTGACATCGCCAAGTTCCGGAGGTATCAGGTGGAATGTTCGGGAGGGAGGCAACGATGAGGGAGCCGGTGCGGTTCCGTGGAGCGTTAAGATTGGGCCTTGCCGGACTGGCGGCAGCCACGCTTTTACTTCCTGTGCAGGTGAAGGTATCTGCGCAGCAGAATAATGAGGCGTCTGCGAAACCTTCTCCGGTTTCGAGCCAGCGTCAATTCCTCGATCGGTATTGCGCGTCCTGCCACAATGATCGTCTGAAGACGGGCGGCCTGAGTCTGGGCCAGGTCGACTTATCCAAGCCTGGCGCGCAACCGGAGATATGGGAGAAGGTATTGCGCAAGCTGCACACCGGGGTCATGCCCCCTCCGAATATGCCGCAGCCTCCCGAGGCCGATCGCCTCGCGATGGTGAAGTGGCTGGAAACATCGCTCGATACGGCGTCGACCACAGCAAAGCCGAATCCTGGCCGCACGGAAACGCTGCGCCACCTGAATCGAACCGAATATCAGAACTCGATCCGAGACCTGCTGGCGCTGGACATCGACGCCACCTCGTTTCTGCCGGCAGATGAGAGCGGTCATGGCTTCGACAATGTCATCGTCGGCGATCTGTCGCCGACGCTCCTGGATCGTTACATCTCAGCTGCCCAGAAGATCAGCCGCTTGGCGGTGGGAAGCACGCAGTCCTCTTTGCAGAGCGACATCATTAGCCTGCCCGCCGATCTCACGCAGGAAGATCACCTGCCGGGGCTGCCGATGGGCACGCGCGGTGGCATCTCGACTTCATATACGTTTGCGCAGGACGGCGAGTACGACATCCAGGTCCTGCTCGCTCGCAATTTGGAAGGAAACGTCAGCGGATTGCGCGAGGCCCGTCCGCACGAGATGCTGGTGCTGCTCGACCGCGAGCCGGTCAAGACTTTCACGATCCAGAAGCCGGCGAACCGCGATGACTCGAGCTTCGACCACGATTTGAAAGTGCGCATCACCGCGAGTGCAGGTCCGCACAATATCGCCGTCACCTTCCTCCAGGAGGGACAATCGCTGGTCAGCACGGTAAGGCAGCCGACCGAATCTCGCTACAACGACAGGCGGTATCCACGTACGGTGCCCGCTGTCAACCAAGTATCGGTGACCGGACCTTATGCGCCCAAAGGCGCTGGGGACACACCGAGCCGCCGCCGATTGTTTGTATGCCGGCCCACCGGACAGGACAAAGCAGAGGAAGAAAAGTGTGCCGGAACGATTCTGTCAACAGTGATGCGGCGCGCGTATCGGCGACCTGTCGCCAAGGCCGAAGTTGACGAGTCGATGGCCTTCTATCGCAAAGGGCGTGCGGACGGCGATTTCGACGCCGGAATCGCAAAGGCGCTGAGTGCGGTGCTCAGCAATCCGGCGTTCTTGTTCCGCGTGGAAAGTGACCCGAAGAATGTGCCGCCGGGCGGTGTCTATCGAGTCAGCGATCTCGACCTGGCATCGCGATTGTCATTTTTCCTGTGGAGCAGTGTCCCCGACGATGAGCTGCTCGACGTCGCCGTTCGTGGCAAGTTGAGTCAACCAGAGGAGCTCGTTAGGCAGGTTCGCAGGATGCTCGCGGATCATCGCTCGTTCAACCTCGCGACGAATTTCGCGGGACAATGGTTGCGCCTGCGCAATATCGACGCGGTGGTGCCCAGCGCCGCTCTTTTCCGGGACTTCGATGACAATTTGCGGCAAGCCTTCCGGCAGGAAACCGAACTGTTTTTCGATAGCGTGCTGCGGGAGGATCGCAGCGTGCTCACCTTCATCAAGTCAGACTACACGTTCCTGAATGAACGCCTGGCGAAGCACTATGGAATTCCCGACGTCTACGGAAGCCGCTTCCGTCGTGTGAAGCTCAGCCCCGAGGACCGGCGCGGCGGCCTGCTGCGGCAAGGCAGCGTGCTGTCGGTCACGTCCTATGCGACCCGGACATCGCCGGTACTTCGCGGAGTATTGGTACTGAAAAACATCATAGGCGCGCCGCCGCCGCCTCCTCCGCCAAACGTGCCGGCCCTAGACGAGAGCACGGTGGCCGCCAATCTTTCGATGCGTCAGCGCATGGCTGCGCATCGCAAGAGCGCCGTCTGCGCGAGCTGTCATCGCACGATTGATCCGGTGGGCTTCGCGCTCGAGAACTTCAATGCGGTGGGACAGTGGCGAGACTTCGACAATGATGGGCAACACGTCGATGCATCGGGAGCTGTTCCCGGCGGCGGTAGTGAGTTCAAAGGGATCGACGGACTCGAAAACGCCCTGATGGCCCGTCCCGACCTGTTTGTCACTGCTCTGACGGAAAACCTTATGACGTTCGCGCTGGGACGAGGCCTCGAGTACTATGATGGGCCTGCCAGCCGCAAGATCGTGAGAGATGCTGAGAAGGACGGATACCGCTTCTCATCTCTCATTCTCGGCATCGTGAATAGCGTTCCGTTTCAAATGCGGCGGGCTGAAATCAATGACGCGCCGGTAGCCCGTAACACGAGTAAATAATCAAATGAACAGCAAAGAAAGGGGAGTGTGATGTTTCTCACAAAGAAGGCGATTCCAAGGCGAACGCTACTGAAAAGTGCGCGGGCCGCTCTGGCCCTGCCGCTACTCGATGCAATGATCCCCGCGGTCACGGCGTGGGCCCAGACTCCTGCGAAGCCGGTGGCGAGGCTCGGCTTCGTGTTTATCCCTATGGGATGCGATCAGGCTCGATGGACGCCGCCCGGCGAGGGAACGCTCGACGTGCTTTCCCCTATCCTCGCCCCGCTCAAGCCGGTTAAGGATCACGTGACGGTCCTCACCAATACACGGCTGCTGAACGCCTATCCGGGTACGCATGACACCTCCAACGCGTCTTTTTTGAGCGCGGCGTTCGCCAAACACACTGAGAGCTCGGATTATTTTCTGGGCACGACGGTCGACCAGATCGCGGCCAAGGAAATGGGCAAGGACACCCAACTGGCCTCGCTCCAACTGGCGATGGATCTGAACCCGCTCGCCGGCGTGTGCAACAACGGTTACGCATGCGTCTATCAAAATTGCCTCTCCTGGTCGTCGCCGACGACGCCGCTTCCATCTGAGGCGCATCCGCGGGTGGTCTTCGAGCGCTTATTCGGCGAGGGCGGCACGGGGGCCGCTCGCCGCGCTGCGCTGCGCGATCGGGCCAGCCTGCTTGATTCATTCACAACGGACATCGCGAAGCTCAAGGGACGCGTAGGCACTCCCGATCGCGTGCGCCTCGACCAGTATCTCGACAGTGTTCGTCAGATCGAGCGCGAGATCGAGCGCGCCGAGCAGGCAGTGGCGGACAACAAAACCCCCGATATGGATCGGCCGGTCGGGGTTCCCGCGGCGTTCGCCGACCACGCCAAGCTCATGTTCGATCTGCAGGTTCTGGCCTTTCAGGCGAATATCACACGCGTCGTGACATTCCAGCTCACGCGCGAAGAGAGCAATCGCACGTATCCGGAGATCGGCGTCGCGGATCCGCACCACCCGACCAGTCATCACGGTAACGATCCTGAAAAGTTAGCCAAGCTGGCGAAGATCAATACCTTCCACATGTCGCTGTTTGCAGACTTCCTGCAGAAGATGAAGGACACTCCCGACGGGGACGGCTCGCTGCTGGATCATTCGGTGTATGTGTATGGCAGCGGAATGGGTAATTCCAGCCTTCACGATCACGAAAAACTTCCGATGCTGGTCGCGGGTGGCGCTGCAACGGGCTTAAAAGGTAACCGGCATATTCGGTACGAGAAGGGAATGAACCTGGCCAACCTCCACCTCACGCTGCTGGATCGGGTTGGCATCCATCTGGATTCGTTCGGGGACAGCACCGGAGAAATCCAAGAACTCTTCGTATAGGAGCCGCACATGCATTGGCGAAAAATCAGTGGATTCGTACTCCTGGGAGTCGGGCTCGCCGCTCCAGTCGGCGCGGCGCCACGTTCGGCAATCGCCGACGCCGCGGAACAACATGACAAGGCCAGCATCCGTGCGCTGCTCCAGACGGGCGCCGATGTGAACCTCGCTCAGGTCGATGGGACCACTGCGCTGCACTGGGCCGCATACAACGACGATGCGGAGACCGCAGCGTTGCTGGTGAAAGCGGGCGCCAATGTGAACGCTAAGAACCGCTACGGCGTGCCGCCGCTGGCGGAGGCATGTACCAATGGCAACGCCGCAATTGTCAAGTTGTTGTTGGAGGCGGGAGCCGACCCGAACGCCACCATGAAAGGCGGTGAAACCGTCCTCATGCTGGCTGCGCGCTCCGGGAATGCCGAGGCGGTGAAGGCGCTGCTCGCGCGCGACGCCAGCACCAAGTCGCGTGAACGTCTTGGCCAGACGGCCTTGATGTGGGCGGCTGCCGAAGGGCACACTGACGTGGTCCGTGAGTTGATCCAGGCCGGAGCCGACATAAACGCGAAAATCGATTCCGGTTTTACGCCGTTCTTCTTTGCCGTTCGTGAGGGCCATCTGGACACCGTGCGCGCGTTTCTCGCGGCGGGCGTCGATGTGAATGCGATGATGGAGCCTGCGGAGAAGGCGCCCGGCACGGCCGGTGTGGGCGGGGGGCGTCCGGCCGCGGCGAAGGCGCCGGGCGAGAATGCATTGATGCTCGCGGTGGAGAACGGCCACTTTGAGCTGGCGATTGCGCTGATCGATGCCGGTGCCGATCCGAACGATGTTCGAACAGGATTCACTCCCCTCCACATGATGGCCGGGGTGCGAAAGCCGGACTCGAGCGACATCAGCGATGGCGCGCCGCCGATGGGGGCGGGCCACCTCTCGAGCCTTGAGTTCGTGCGCGAAATCGTGAAGCGGGGCGCCAATGTCAATTTTCGCCTGCCCAAAGGCGCGCCCAAGCAGCCCCACACATCTTCGAAGGTCGGATCTGAGGGGGCGACGCCGTTTCTGTTTGCCGCTGATCGCTCCGACGTTCCCCTGATGCGCTTGCTCTTGGAACTGGGCGCCGATCCCCTGCTGCCGAACTCCAGCCACCTCACACCACTGATGGCTGCAGCCGGGCTCGGCACGACGGAGCCGCTGGAAGAGGCGGGCGAGGAAAGTGAAGCGCTGGAAGCTGTGAAGATGTTGCTCGACCTCGGCGCTGACCCCAACGCCGTGGATGACAATGGCGATACAGCTATGCACGGAGCCGCCTATAACATGTACCCGCGGGTCGTGAAGCTGCTCGCCGAGCGGGGTGCCGATCCGCAAGTCTGGAAGAACCCCGACAAAGCCGGCCGGACGCCGCTCTTCATCGCCGAAGGTTTTAGCGGACGTCTGCCGCGTCCCGATCCGCCGACCATCGAAGCCGTTACCAAGCTGATGCTGGCGGCGGGCATTTCGACAGAAGGCGAACGGCCGAAGGTGGTTGATATCTACCAAAAGGTCGCAGAGCCGCCCCAGCCCGCTGAACCAGCGAAATGAGATGCCCGGTCCGGGTTGAGCCAAGGTGTTCTGCCGGGCGCGCGGCAGAGGTGCGAAGATCGCTCACGAGGCTCTGGGGCGGAGCCGTTTTCCTTGGGCTTTTGAGTGCAGGTCCGCTTGCGGCGCAGCCGCGCAGAACCGTCTGGGACGGCGTGTTCACCGCCGGGCAGGCCGCGCGCGGAAAAACGACGTTTGCGACCACCTGCGGCGCGTGTCATGGAGCGGATCTGAGCGGCGGCAATGGCCCGGCGCTGAAGGGCGATGTATTCGCCAGTCACTGGATGGAAGGCAGCCTGGATGCATTGTTTGCCCGGGTCAAGTCCATGCCGCCGAACCGCGCGAATTTGGGCGAAGCCGCCTATGTCGATCTGGTCGCCTTCCTGCTGGACGCGAACGCTTTCCCGGCCGGGACTCAGGAACTGAACCCGGAAGCCATACCCGGCGTTCAGATTCAGGGCAAGAATGGGCCGGCTCCCGTCCCAAATTTCGCACTGGTGGATGTGGTCGGATGTTTGGCGCGCGGGCCGCACGATACGTGGATGCTGTCGAGCGGCAGCGAGCCGGTACGGACGCGAAGTCCGATGCAGCCCGCCGAATCGGAAATCGCGGCCGCGAAGGCGAAGCCGCTCGGCAGCCAGACGTTTCAGCTTCTGGACGTCGAATACTTCAGTAACGCCTTTCATCCGGAAGATCACGCAGGCCATAAGATCGATGCTAAAGGTTTTCTGATCCGCTCGGGAACCGACGCTAAGATCAATGTCACGTGGGTTGAAATGCTGGCTGCGGATTGCGGCCATTAATTGGTTGGGTCGCTTCGCTGCTTCCGAGACATTTTCACACTGAGCAGGGATCCCCGTCTAGACGCGTTCCCTAGACCAGCCTGCTAGCGCCGTATTACTCACTGCAAGATCACTGTACAGCTGCGGGCTCCGTGGGCCCCTATGACCAGGGACTGTTCTATGTCGGCGGTCTTGGAAGGGCCGGAGATGATGATGCCAAAGCTGTTGGGGCTCCACTGAATTTGCTGGTAAGCCTGGTGGAGATTGTCCACGATCTGGCCGGCTGGGACGACCAGGATCAGGACCAGCACGAGGCTTCGGCTTACATGGATCGGAAATTTCTCATTCTTCTCCTGGCCTCGCGTGGGCCGAAACCGACCCCCACCCCGGGTTGCTCCAAGAACCGCCACTTTACTATGCTAACCGTATGTGTCACGGAGGGTTGGAGGGATGCGGGTGTTTGTTTGCAGCAAGGGCGTCTATTTTTTGAGCGGCTGGCGAGTTTGGTCTCGAAATAAGGCCATTGCAACTTTTCTACGGCAGCTTGGCGATTCGCCAAAGCCGTGACTCTCGTCACTAAGAATTCCCGGCTCGCAACGCTTCCCCGACACTGCATTGACGGGTTCGAAGATAAGGGTTTTGAAACTGCACCGCCTTTTCCTGTTCTGTTGCCCAAGAACTCTATCAAGATCGTCAGACACGATCAGGCCCTCCGACGGTTGGCTCGCCCTTAAGGGTAGAAAACATTTGCAGAACATCACTTTCGGTCACTACAGGTGCTGGGGATGAAAAATTCGTACCAGTTGAAATCTCACTGCGTTCTGCTTCTGGGCTCTCCTCATGCTCGGCAATTCTCTCAGCCAAAACACCAATGTCGTGACTGAAATCGATCCCCGTTTTTTGACCTAGTTCGGTCAAGGGCGAAGTACGAACTAGACCAACGGGGCGGCGGAAAATAGACCAGTTCATTGGTAGCGACAGCTGTCACGAGCAGCTATCGGTAGCTGTCAAGGCAAAGTAGAAATGTCCTAATTCCAGCAAAGTAGAAATGTCCGGTTTGGACTGGTAGAACTGGAAGTGGGAGTTAGAGTGGATGAGTCCGCGAGGGGTCGCGCCCGAGCGGATGCCCAAGGCCCGAAGCGACGGGGCTGGCTCCGGAGAATCGGCAGATCCCTCGCGGAGCGAGCAGCTCCGTTGAGGGGTTTTTGAATTTTACGATTATCCGGTGAAGCTTCTGAGCCGAGGCCTTGGGCGAATAAACGCGAGAGATTGCCGGGCGGGTTTGGCCCGGCTTTCCTTTTGAATTTTTAGCTGGTCGCATTCGACATCTTAATAGCCTTTTCGAGTGTCGGGCTGGGACGCTCCCAAAATCCGTCTATCCACTTGCTATTGGCGCCCGTGTGGGACGCCTTGGATCGCGGCGCCTGCCGGATCGGTTCGGCCCTGGCTTTCGGAGCGGGGTGGCGGCGACGAACTAGATGGTTTGACCCTACTCTGGATGGCTTGCAGGGCCTCCAGTGCAGCCTGACGAACCCCCGGTTCGGAACTTCGCGCCGCCCTTTCCAGATGAGTAACAGCTTCCGCGAACCGGGCCTGTGAGATCAGGGCTGATCCCAGACCCAAGTGCGCGGCTCCCATTTCAAAATCAATCGCCAGCGCCTGCTCATAATGTTGGATTGCCCGGGCAGTCATTCCCTTAACAGCCAGCATGTCGGCCAGCAAGCTGTGCGCTTCGGCTCGAGCTGGATTCAATTTCACAGCTTTCTCAAACTGCACACGCGCCTCGTCGTAGCGCTCCATTGCGGCTAACGCCACACCGTAGTCGAGAGGCGCCGACGCAAATTGTCCGTCAGCCTCAATCGACTTGCGGAAGTGGTACTCGGCCTGTGCAAAGTCGCCCCTGGCAATGAGGAGCGTTGCGAGATTGTCGTGAGCAGCCGCATAATCGGGTTGCAGCCGGATTGCGCTCCGGTAGCTCTGCTCGGCGCCGACCCGATCTCCGATTTGGCTTAGGACGCCACCCAGGTTGTTGTGCGCCTCCGAAAAGTCCGGATCGCTCTCGACGGCCCTGCGAAACGTCGCCGCCGCCTCATTCAGTTCTCGTTGGCGCAGAAGGATCAACCCGAGATCGTTAAGGATGCTCGCATCCTTGGCGTCCAGCTGCAGCGCCTTCCGGAGCGCCTCTGCTCCTCGATCGTCCTTCCCGGACTTCGATAGGGTCGTTCCCAGGCCGACCCAGGCGGCTCGGAAACCCGGCTTTCGGCTGACCGCTTCCTTATAACGCCGGATTGCGTCGTCAAACTGGCCGATGTGCGCGTAGGCCTCGGCCAGCTCAAAATAAAACTCTGCGGTCTCGGGGCGGTACTTATCGAGCGCTGCGGCGAGCTGAGGGATGCCCGCCTTCAAGTTGCTGAACTGCTTTACCTGAGCCATCGCCAGATAGAGTTCGCTCTCCTCTGTGGGAGCTACTTGCCGCGGGTAGTAAAGTGTCACTGGCCCCTTATAGGCGGTCTCTTCGGTGACGTGGCGTTCCTCAAGCGGTGCGAGGAGATCGCGGGCCGGCTTCCGGCGCTGGATGTAGTGATCCGTCATTACGACATGAACCACGTCCTCCGTGCGCCGTTTCGGCATATGGCAGGCCAAACAATCGTCGGACGCCGTGTGTCGTCCGTCGCGAACGAGCGTTTCGACTCGGTCTTGATGGCACGTTTGACAAACCGCGACGTATTGACGCTTCGCGGCTTCCCCTCGCAAGATGTCATGAGGGTTGTGGCAGGTGGTGCAAGTCAACCGACCGCCCGATTGCTGAAAGCAGGCGGACTTGCGCAATCGGTAGCCCTGATGAGCGATCTGGAATTTGTCATCGTTTCCCGTCCCGGGAGCGTAGTCAAAAAACAGCTCGTAGTCAGCCAGCAACTCTCCGGGACGATAAGAAAACACGCCTCGGTCGAATCGTCGCACGAAACTTGGCAGTTGCGAGCTGGTGGGCTCAAGGTGACATTGCAGGCAAATGTCCATCTGGCGCTCAGCGTCGAGCTTTCTCGGATTTACTATGGCCTTGCGGATTTGCGCAAGATCGCGGCCCGTCGTGACCGCTTCGATATGATCTCGACCCGGGCCGTGGCATCGCTGGCAGTCAATGCCTTCCGGGATGCGTCCCGGAAAACGCGGTTCGCTGCCGACCCGGTCGGCCCCAGCTGCGATTTCCGGATACCCGGTGTGGCAGAACATGCACTCGTGCAGGATCTCGCGACGGAAGCCGGGGTGGTTGCGTTGGTCGTAGGTTGGATTCATCGCCCAATGGCCGCCATTCTCCGCGTACCAGGCCACGGGCAGTTCGAAGAGCCTGCCTTCTGGCGTCCGATGCAGATACGTTCTTGAATGGTTGCCTGACCCCACGACGAAATCAATCTGTTTTTCGACGACGTTGGTTTCCTTGCCGTCAGAACCGACCTGGTGGCGCCGTTGGTAATACTTGCCGTCTCTTTCGTAGATCGTGTAGTGCTGATCGGAAGCTTGGTGGTAAAACAGGATGGGTCTTGAGAAATCCTCAACCATCGCCTCTGGGCTCGGGCGCGTCAAAGATCGTCCCATCCCCGTCTTCTGATACGTCTCCCAGATTTTACGATGACAGCCCATGCAGGCCGCGGCGTTGACGTAGCCTGCGTTCGACCCGGCCGGTAAGAGCGCAGGCTTGCCGTTCCCGTTTTCCTCCGCGATATTGCGATCAGTCCCGTATCGGAGGGAAAATCGATAGCCGCCGAAGACCACGGCGGCGACAACGAGAAACACCAAACCCCAGCGGAGCAGGGCGGACCTTTGGATTCGTCCCTGGTCTTGCTGGCCGCTCATTGCGAAGTATTTTATCATGAGATCGTCCGGAGCATCGAGACTGTACCCTTCTGCTGTCGCAGCCAAGTGAGAAGGTCCTATTTGTGCCACATGAAAATGTCCTCTTGACGGAGTCACGCTGGCAGGGTGGAAAACGGAGCCCT
>Ga0105238_10002542_pt1 | contig 18230 bp, 15 predicted proteins | sample KBSC34metaG_FD_81526 | JGI IMG/M metagenome (GOLD analysis project Ga0105238, IMG submission 81526) | Corn rhizosphere microbial communities from Kellogg Biological Station, Michigan, USA - KBS C3-4 metaG | ecosystem: Host-associated > Plants > Roots > Rhizosphere > Soil | place: Michigan, USA... | reverse complement strand
CGGATTTTGATTTCCGTTTGCGCGCGCGTCTCGCAAATGAGTCGAGCAACACGTCGCACTTCAATTTTGTGTCGAGCTTTGTGTGGGGCCCCGTTTTGCGGCGAGGATTAGCGGGGGCGGCGCTATTGCTCGTTTTTGCCACCGGCGCGTTTCTGGTCCGAAGTAAGTTGAATGGACCGGCAGCAATCACGGAAACAGCTAAGCAGTCACCTGTGGTTACTGAGCCACCAAGGCCAACAGCCACATATCCGGCTCCCGATACAGGCAAGCAGGAAGTAGTGTCACTTCCTCCCAGCAAGCATCCGCAGAAAAACAAGATGGATCGCTTTGAACAAGTGGCAGTTAGTAAGAACCGGCGATTAGCGACAGTAGACTCCAGCAGTACTGGTGCTAATGTCCTGAATGGAACCGAACCACTCGCGTCGTCGACGACTATTCCCATTGACGCTTCGTCGGTACAGTCTTTCACAGTTTCAGTCGACGACGGCCGCGGAAATGCAAAGACGATTTCCGTTCCGGCGATTAGCTTTGGTTCACAAAGATTGATGCACAACGCGAATCAGTTCGCACCGAAACGAGTTTGGTAGAAGTCGATGAAGGTCAGAAGTAAATTGCGAGTTGCGATTTTGTTGAGCGTAGCACTCTGGTGTGGCGGTGTCAGTGCACAAACTCCGGCGCCGTCACCTTGGAAACCTGCCCCACCGCCACGGGCAGGTAGGACCGGCGAAAAAGCGCCTCCTGCTCCGCAAGTCGTAACGATCATTCATCGTCTCAACGGATTGAAGATGTTTCGTCTGCTGGCCCGTTCGCAGGAGCAGGTGCAGGCGATCTCCAGTCTTGATTGGTCCTTTAATCTGATGGATGACGTGCACACGAACGTGATCGCCGGTCTTGCCCTCGACGACGGCGAGACGATCGCGGCGTGGTTGCCGGAAGCTGAAGTTGAGTTTGGACCAGTGCCGGTTCCCGCACCGGCAGCATCCGAACCGCCTGTTCCGCCAAAACCACCAATCGCTGCGTTCTCCACGATGCCGAACACTTTTTTTGACGCTCCGGACATCACAGTCATCGGATCTGACGGCAGGCGTTTACCGGCGAAGTACATCGGATTTGATGCGGTGACAGGACTCTCGATCCTGCGACTCACAAAGAAGAATGCCGTCGCGGCCACTGCGTTCAAAGACGAACCGGTGAACACTGGTGAAGCGGTGTTGTTGTACCAGCCTGAACCTGTCCAGGGCACGCGTCCGCTGGTGCGTCCGCGTCTCTACGCACGCATGGCCGCGGTTGAAGGTCGAATTCAGACGATCGTACTTACGCCCTCTGGAGGCATCGCGCGCTTGAGAGTCAGCGCACCGAAACTTTCCCAGGCAAACATTGGTGGCGTGGCACTGAATCAGGCCGGTGAAACGATCGGCATAGTCGATGGGTTGGACGGAAGCGATGCGAGCGTTCTGCCGGCGACATTGATCAAGCGTGCCGCGCAACGTGTGTTGGACCAGCAGGCCAGTGTTCCGCGCCCGTGGCTCGGCGTCAAAGGTGAAGCGATCGCGGCACTCAAATTCGATGAGCTGGTAAGTCACGGCTGGGAGTCGACCCGCGCTGCAGCGCTTGCCAACAAGCATCGCGGCATTATGCTCACGTCCATTGCGCCTGGCAGTCCGGCCGCGCTTGCTGCTTTGCGTGCGGGTGATGTGATTTTGAAAGTTGATGACAAGGACATTCAAACTGCGGACGACTTTACCTGGTGGCTGGAACAGGCTGGTCCGAGTAGTTCGGTTGAGTTCACGGTTATGCGTCCCAATCAGCCGGTCGAGATGGAGTTCAACATTAAGTTGAGCCAGATACTCGAGCCGTCGTTTAAGTTTAGTCTGCGCAATCCATGGCCGTCGCCGAAGGGTTTCTCTTTACTCGACCAGGGAATAGAAACCATCGCGCTGAAACTTCCTGTCGCAACGCAGCTTGGAATCACCGCCGGTCTTTTGGTCGTCTACGTAGATCCCGTAACGGCAGCCTTCGAAGCCGGCTTACAACCCGGCGACGTAATCCAATCGATCAACGGCAAGTCAGTTTCGGTTTTCAAAACGGACCCGAAACCCGCCACATACACATTCGAAGTCGTCCGCAAAAAAGAGAAACTCGTCGTCACCATCCCCGCAAAGAAGTAGCCACAAAAGCACAAAAAAGCACAAAAGCCGGATTTGGAAATGCTTACCAGCAGTAACTTCTTTTTTGTGCTTTATGTGCCTTTTGTGCCTTTTTGTGGCTAATGATACCCTAGCGGCCCATGTTCCCTGAGGCCGTTGCTCGTTATCACGATCTGCTCGCGAATCAAGATCTAGCCGAAAGCTCGCGCGCGCTCCTGGATGAGGGTCTGGAAAAAGCCAAATTGATTTTTGGCGGCCGTCGTCTTTCACCTTATCTCCGCCCACACTTTGTGACGGAATCAGACTTCGCACGCATCTGCCAGATCTGCGAAACCGTCTGGTCCGCCATTCAGAAAGTGAAGGACGCCGCTGTCGCCGACGAAAAAGTCGTCGACGACCTCGGCTTAACGGAGATCGAACGCGAACTGGTCGCCATCGACCCCGGCTACGCGGCCGTCTCGCCAACGTCGCGGCTGGACTCATTTCTTACTCAATCGGCATACAGCTTCGTCGAGCTGAATGGCGAGAGCCCGGCAGGCATCGCATACGCTGACGCTGCTTACGACATTTTTTCTTCGTTACCGGTGATGAAGGAGTTTGCCGTCGACTACAACGTGCGCGCGATGTACGGCAAGCAGTTCATGTTGGACGTCCTGATTAGGTCTTACGAGGAGTATCTTGGTACAAAACCCGAACGTGCACCCCGAATCGCGATAGTCGATTTGGCCGGAGTGCCCACAGTCAAAGAGTTTGAGCTCTTTCGAGAATTCTTCGAAAAGTCCGGCTATCCGTCAGTTATTTGCACACCGCAGGAACTCGAGTTTCGCGACAATCGGCTTAGCGTAGGGGGCCAGGAGATCGACATCGTCTACAAGCGTCTCCTCGTTAACGAGTACCTGCCGATCATTCGCGAATATCCAGCGCTGCTCGATGCCTATCGCGCAGGCGCGATCTGCATGGTCAACAGTTTTCGCTCGAAGCTGATTCACAAGAAAGCCCTCTTCGCTGTGCTGACGGATCCGAAGCACGCGGCTCTCTTTTCAGACGACGAACAGGCGACCATCCGAGCGCACGTCCCGTGGACGCGCGTCGTCAGAGACGAACACACGGATTATTTTGGCCGTGAAGTAAACCTGCTCGATTTTATCCGCGCCGACGGCGAGCGTCTGGTGCTCAAGCCGAATGACGATTACGGTGGCCACGGAATCACGATTGGCTGGAACGTCGACCAGCGTGGCTGGGACGACGCAATCAACAACGCCCTTGCGGACGGCGATTACCTGGTCCAGGAACGTGTGCCCACCGCCCGCGAGACTTTTCCGGCACTGACGGAAGATGGTCGAATTGAATTCGCGGAACAGCTCGTGGACCTCGATCCGCTGCTGTTCAACGGAAAAGTCGGTTCGGCGTTCACGCGGCTATCATTTACCGAATTGGCGAATGTGAGCTCGGGTGGGGGTATGGTTCCAACCTACATCGTCAGCAAAAAGTGAGGCAAAACAGTTACAATCTGTGTAATCTGTTGACAGGAGCATCCAGTGGCTGACGACGAGAAAAGAGCTGTGCATTCGCAGGAGGAGCGCCGCAGCTCTGACCGCTCACGATTGATTGTTGACGTTTTCTTCGATGGTAAGGATGTGACGGGCGTAGCCAGCACCAAAGACATCAGTGTTGGCGGGCTCTACATGAACACGAAAGCAGAGATTCCCGAGGGTGCGTTGCTGTTGATTCGGATTCCGTTTCGCAATGACGCGCAAGTGGTTTGTAATGCAGTAGTCGTCTACAGCAATCCGGGAGTCGGCGTTGGTTTGAAGTTCCAGGGGTTGTCCGAGGAAGTCCGAGCGATGCTGGAACGCGAAGTTTCGAATGGCTGATACGAAGGACGAAGCGACTTCGTTGCCTTCGTTAAAGTGGGCCGATCTTTCGCGAGAGACAAAAGAGCTTCTCAAAGGAAAACTGGCCGGCTTGTGGGGCGCCGAGACGGACGAAGCCGCTTTCGATTCATGGACTCCGGACAAGAAATACGCGCTGTTGTTGCTGCTCAAGCGAATGCGTGCCAAAGAACTCTGGCATGTCGTGAAACGAATCGATAATGTTTACGGCGAAGGTGGAGTGGGACTGCAGTTCGAAGCGTGGCCGGTGATTGAATCGACCCTGTCGCGGCGAGACGATTTCACACGAAGGCTTGCAAACCATAAGGATACGAGCGGAGGTTTCTACGAGAAAGGTCGATCGGAAGCAGTCCTTCATTTCCTGTTTCAGGAAGGGCAGCCACGGAAGTGGTACGTGCATTTCGATCTTTACAGCCCGGTTTACTCCCTGGCAAGCGCGTGGAAACATTTGCGATACGAGTTCATGAGTAAGACGAAACCTGACTGGCGCAGGATCGCAAAATCCTTGAACATGCAGATTTAAGCGGAAAGAGGACAAATGTTCGATCAATTCACACTGGGTATCGAAGAAGAATTTCAGATCGTTGATCCGCAGACGCGCGAGTTGCGCTCGCACGTCGCCGAGATTCTTGAAGAAGGCAAGATGTTGCTCGGCGAGCAGATCAAGCCCGAGATGATCCAGTCGATGGTAGAGGTCGGCACGGGGATTTGCCGAAACATTCAGGAAGCACGCACCGATATCACGCGCCTGCGCAGCATCATTGCGGGATTGGCGAAGAAGAACGGCCTCACCATCGTGGCCGCTTCAACGCATCCAATCTCGCGCTGGCAGGACCAGAAGATCTTTGACGACGAGCGCTATGAGTTGCTCGTTCAGGAACTGCAAACAGTCGCACGCTCGCTCTTGATCTTTGGACTTCACGTACACGTCGGCATGGCCGATCGCGAACGTGCGATTCACATCATGAATGCCGCTCGCTATTTTCTGCCGCACGTGCTGGCACTCTCGACGTCGTCGCCCTTCTGGATGGGCCACAACACGGGTTTGAAATCGTATCGCACCGAAGTATTCAAGCAGTTTCCGCGCACCGACATTCCCGATCACTTCGATTCGTACCTCAACTTTGAGCGTTACGTCGACCTGCTGATCAAAACCGGCTGTATCAACGACGGTAAGAAAATCTGGTGGGACATTCGCCCGCATCCATACTTCCCGACGCTCGAGTTTCGTGTTTGTGATATTCCGACGCGCGTCGACGACACACTCGCGATCGCGGCGCTGTTTCAGGCAATCGTCGCGAAGTTGAATAAGTTGATCGACAAGAACCTTGGTTTCCGTTTGTATCGCCGCATGTTGATTCAGGAGAACAAGTGGCGCGCTGTGCGATACGGGCTGGAAGGGAAGATGATCGATTTCGGTAAGCAGACGGAAGTGCCGGTGTGCGACCTCGTGCTCGAGTTACTCGAATTCGTCGACGACGTAGTTGATGAACTGGGATCGAGAAAAGAGATCGAGCACGTGCACACGATTCTCCAACGCGGCACCTCGGCAGATCGTCAATTACAGGTCTATCGCGAAACAAACGATCTGAAGGCGGTGGTCGACGACCTGATCGAGTTGACGATGGAGAACGTTCCCGCCACACCCGATCTCACGGTGCCACGCCCGACCACGACCGCAAGCACGATCTCAAAATAGAGCCACAAAAGGCACATAAAGCACAAAAGGCACAAAAGAGTTAATCAACCATTTTGTGCCTTATGTGCTTTTTGTGCCTTTTGTGGCCCTTTTTGTGGCTAAATAATATTGCCACAGCATGCGGGCGGCGACGGCGCGATGTGGACGCCATTGTTCGGCCAGACGTTCCAATTCATCAGGACCGGGACGGTGGGCCAGACCTCTTAACTCCTTCATAGCGACCGCTAACGCCAAATCACCGGCCGGCCAGATATCTGCGCGACGCATTGCCATCAAAAGGTACACGTCCGCGCTCCACGATCCGATTCCCTTGATTCGCGTCAGCACCACTCGCGCCTCTTCATCGCTCAGGCGCGCGAGTTTCGTAAAGCTCAACTCACCCGAGACGATCGAATTGGCGAGGTGCAACAGATAAGCCGACTTCTGTCGCGTGACTCCGAGACTGCGCAGGTACGCGTCGCCGAGTTCGAGGAACCGTTCCGGTGTAAAAGGCTGAATCTTCGCTTCGAGACGCACCAGCATCGCTTTCGCAGACTTCAGCGATACCTGCTGCTCGAGAATGATATGAGCGAGGGTTGTAAAGCCAGCCGCCCGTCGCCAGAGTGGCGGATCGCCGTGATAAGCGTGAATCCCCGCCAGAATCTCATCACGTGCGGCGAGCTCACGTGCTGCCAGTGCGAGACTCTTTTGCGTGAGTATCAACTGCGTGTGGCGAGTGTCAGGAAATTCTCAAAAAGAATGCGGCCGTCGCGGGAGTCGTTCGGGTGCTCCCAACGCGTGCGGTTCTTGTTCCAGTCTTCAAAAGACTTCTCGAGATGAAACTGAACCGTATAAATCAGTTGTCCATCGGTCCGCTTCACCATCATCTGGTTACGACACAGATATGACGTCGCCAGCAGCTCGAAACCCTCCGGCACGCGGTCGAGTTGCAAGCCGTGGTTTTGCCAGACGCGCAAAATGCGCGCGGGAGCATTCGGATCCGAACAGTTGACGTTTTGGAAGATCGGATCGGCAGATTCGGTGATACGAACGAAGCGATACTGATATTCGAGCGGACGCGCGGCGCGCTGCTCATGTTGCTCGAGTTTGTCGAGTGTCACCACTCGCGCACCGAAACTCAAACCCACTAACTGATGACCACCACAGATCGCAAGCACCGGTATTTGAGTCGTGCGAATAAACTGACCAAAGTCATCCAGTATCGACTGCTTGTAGTAATCAAAATCGCGCAACGTTCCGCTCAGCACGATCGCGTCCGGCGCAAAACTTTTAGCTGCGTCTGCGACTTCGGCCAGATGCGCCACTTCGGTAGTCGGCCGTTTCACCAGCCGGGAAACGTTGTTGAGAATGTTTTCAATCGCCATTCCGGCGATGAGACGTTCGCGTCTCAACTCCGCCGCCAGCAATTCGCCCCATTCTTCTCGAGCCACTTCGGATAGATCGCGTTCGTCGCGCAGCAGGTCGTCGATCACGAGCACGCGTGCTTCTTCAATGCGCTGCTCAACCGGCTCGTATCGACAGAAAGTTTGCTGGTTGAATGGGAAGGGAAGTGCCCCGGAAACTTTTGTCCGGTCATTAGTGGGGGTGTAGTCTTGAGTCATTAATCGCGTCGCTGTGTCGTTAAGAGATTTTACTTCAAACGCTGTTTTGTACTTTGCCTGAACTCCGGAACACGCGTTCCGGGTCCGGCTGCCTCAATGTCCGTGCGAATCTTAGCAAGTAGCAGGCCACGAAGTCTCCCCCTGAACCTTGTGCTTTCCACTCTGGCTTCCTGCTCAACCAGCAACAACATTCTATACCACGACGACTCCAATTCGTCCGCTAAATGCGAGATTTTTGTTATGTCGTACGGTACTGCTACAGCCTTACATCCGAGACGTGCAAAGACCGAGAGGTACCTTGCTGTCGCCAGATCAGGACACAGCAGCCGCCGGCGTCCAACTTTTAGTTCAACTCCGAGCAGTGTGTGCTGAATGACGACGCGCTCGGACGGTTTGGCATTCTCGAATTGATACGAACGGGTGCGCAGCCCCAGTATGCGCTCGCGATAAATTCGCGGAAGCCATGTTTCGCCAAGTTGTTCCTGGATCTTCATCCCCAGATTACACAGATTCATCTGCGTAATCTGGGGATTATCTGTTCGGTGAACATTTGCGATTCGATCTTGGTTTGCAAAGCATTGATTACACGTCCCGGAAAGATCCCGAGATAAAGCACGCCAAGGACAGTTATCACTAACGCTACCGCCACACTCGCGGGTACAGCCGGCGCCTTCCATGCCATTGTTCGTTCGCCGAAGAACATGACGATGATCAGGCGCAGGTAGTAGTAAGCGGAGACCGCGGTGTTGAGCACGCCTATTACCACGAGCCCGTAGTAATGCTGGTCAATGGCGGCTCCAAACACGAGGATTTTTCCGATGAAGCCCGCGGTCAGTGGCATTCCCAGCAGGCTCAACATGAAAAGACTCAAAGAGAACGCCAGCACGGGCGATTCAAATCCGATACCGCGATAGTCTTCGATGGCAGTCCGGCGATCGCCACTGCGCGCAATCAGTTGAACTACTGCAAACGCGCCGATATTCATCACCGCATAAGTCAGCAGATAAAAAATGACGGAAGCGATGGCTGTATTTCGTTGCGCCGGATCGGAAGCGGCTCCGGCGGCGACAAAACCCACGAGCGCATATCCAGCGTGCGCGATCGACGAATAGGCGAGCATGCGTTTGACGTTGTTCTGAACGATCGCCACAACGTTGCCGAGAGACATCGTGAGAATCGCCATGATGACGAGCACGTAGACCCAAAGCTGATGCAGGTTACCGGCAGTCGTGCTGGAAGTAGAAACGACAAACGGCAGACCAAAAACAAAAACGCGAATGAACGCGGCGAAGCCGGCGGCTTTTGGACCGGCGGCCATGAATGCGGTAACGGGTGTAGGTGCGCCTTCGTAAACGTCCGGCGTCCAGACATGAAAAGGCGCGGTGGCAATTTTGAAACCAAACCCGACGAGCATCATCGCGACGCCCGCGTAAAGCAACGCGGGATACTGTGCCTGGCTGATGCGAGTTGCGATCTCGGCGATGTTTGTTGTTCCGGCGACGATTCTGCTGAGTGAGCCCCCCGGTCCGGGTTCCACCATGGAGGTAGCGCCATAGATCAGCGCGATGCCGTAAAGCAGAAATGCCGACGAGAACGAACCGAGGATGAAGTATTTCAGCGACGACTCGTTCGAACGAACGTCTGTGCGCCGGAAGCCAGCCATCACATAGGTCGCGATCGAAAGAATCTCGAGTCCGAGAAAAACGATGACCAGGTCGTTGCCGGAAGCCATCAGCATCATTCCGACTGTTGCGAACAACAGCAGCGAATGAAACTCACCGGCCGGCAATTGTTCGTCGTGCACCCAGACCGTCGAGATAAGCAACGTAAGAGCGGACACAAGCAGAAAGACGAGTGTGAAGCCGAGACGCAACTCGTCCAGCACGATCATCCCGTTGAATGCATCGCTAGAAGGCGTGCCGTGGGACCATAGCCAAACGGTGCTGACCGCACCTGCGACAATCCCGACAAGTGAAATTCCACCCGTGATCCAACGTTGAGTTGGTCGAACAAACGCGTCGACGAGCATCACGAGAACGGCTGCCGCACACACCATCACTTCGGGCGCGATTAATGACCACTGGATGATCGGCATCATTGATGGTGAAGTTGAAATCATTCCGTTTTGCTGTTCGCGACTTGTGTCTCTGAGTTACTGCTCTTGTCGATGTCCGCCGTTCTAAATGAACCGCCCGCTGGACCCGTGCCGACCCCGGCACGGATGGCTTCTACGCTGAGTCTTGACCGGTCGAGAAACACACGCGGGTAAACGCCCATGAATAGCATCAGGAACAGAAGCGGCAGTATCAGTCCGATCTCCCGATAGTTCAGATCAGACAGCGCAGCGTTTTCAGGATTCGTGATCTTGCCGAAAACAACTCGCTGCAACATCCAAAGCATGTAAACGGCGGCCCAGATAACACCCGTGGCGGCGAACATCGTAGCGAGCCATGTATGGATAACCGCTCGTGACGTCCACGTTCCAATCAAAATCAGAAACTCGCCGACGAACCCGTTGAGGAACGGCAGACCAATCGACGAGAGTGAAGCGATCACAAAGAAGGTCGAGAACCAGGGCATCGGTTTGGCGAGGCCGCCAAACTCGCTGATCATGCGTGTGTGGCGGCGTTCGTATATGAAACCCACAAACAGGAATAGGGCGCCGGTTGAAACACCGTGATTGAGCATCTGGTAAAGTGCGCCCTGCATGCCCAGCTCGGTAAAAGAAAACAAGCCGAGCACGACAAATCCCATGTGGCTAACTGAAGAGTAGGCAACGAGTCGTTTGACGTCCGGTTGAACCATCGCGACAAGCGCGCCGTAAATGATTCCGATGACTGCCAGGACGATGATGTAAGAGGCAAACGCGCGCGCAGAGTTTGGGAAAAGACCCAGATTAAAGCGCAGCAGCCCGTACGTACCCATCTTCAATAAAACGCCCGCCAGAATCACTGAACCCGCGGTAGGTGCTTCCGTGTGCGCGTCGGGTAACCAGGTGTGGAACGGGAAGAGTGGCACCTTGATACAAAACGCGAGTCCAAAGGCGGCAAATAGAAGCGCCTCACTTTTAGGCGCGAATGGACTTGCCTGCAGCGCCTGGACCAGTGTCGAGTAGTCAAACGAGTGATACGTGAAATAGAGCGTGATGATGGCAGCGAGCATCAACAAGCTGCCCACGGCCGTGTAAATGAAAAACTTTATCGCGGCATAAACGCGACGTTCGCCACCCCAGATTCCGATGAGGAAGAACATCGGGACCAGCGTTGCTTCGAAGAAGAGATAGAACAGCAGAAGATCGAGTGAGACGAAGACGCCCGTCATCGCCGATTGCAGGATCAGCAGAAAGACGTAGTAAGCCAATTGTCGCTTGTGAATTGCGGTCCAACTGGACAATATCGCAATCGGCATTAGCAGCGTGGTCAACAGAACCAGCCATAAACTAATCCCATCGACGGCAACGTGATAACGCGCGCCGATTGACCCAATCCAGCTCACATTCTCTTCGAATCTGAATTCAGCTCCACTCGCACCAATCCCGCGCAGCAGTAACAAAGACACTGCAAACGTCGCGACTGTTACGACAAGCGCGATCCACCGGTAATGTTCCTCCCGCCGGCTCGACACAAAGCTATAACCCACCAGAGCGAGAGCGCCGGCGACGGGCAAGAGGATCAGGATCGTTAACAAGTGAGACATCAATCTGTGTGATTTGTGGACTACGGGTTGGGATAGCCCATCCACGCAAACAGTCCGATTAAAATCAGTGCTCCGACGAGAATGATTGCGGCGTAAGCGCGCACAAAACCGGCCTGCAGATAACGCGCAAGTCGTCCGAGCTCAGTAACTGCATCCCCAAGTCCGTGCAGGATGCCGTCCAACACGCCGATATCAAAAATTTTCCATAGCCCTTCGCGCGAGCCGCTCTCGATTGGGTTGATGAGTGTAGCGTCGTAGATCTCGTCAACGTAGTACTTGTTCTCGAGGATCCGCGGCATCTGCATCAGCGGGCGTTTCTGGAAGATGACCCACCCGATACCGATTCCCGCCAAACCAATCAGGACAGAAACCAGAGCAAGCCAACGCTCGGCACTGATCTCTTCGGGCGAGTGCGTGAGGTGTGCCACTTCCTCCGCGGGCACAAACGCTCGTTCGTGCGCACCCTCAGCAGGCGCCGCGGCCGCGGGCTCGCCATGTGTCGCCACCGGTATTGAAGCGACCACAGGTTCAAGTGTGTGCTCGAGTACGTTCACGTCCTGATGCGTGAAAACAGAACTCATCGCGTACGGTACGCCGATAAAACCACCAATCGTCGACAACACTGCCAGCACAATCAACGGCACTGTCATCAACCAGGGCGACTCGTGCGGCGTAACTGGCCCATGATGATGATCCGGCTCCTGATGTTTCGACTCATCAGTTTCGCGAAAACGCTCACCACCCCAAAAAGTCATGACCATCATTCGCGTCATGTACACCGCGGTAAGAAATGCAGTGAGCGCTGCTATGAACCAAAGAAACTTGCTGAACCCGGTAGACGGCATACTGAAAGCCGGCGCACTCCACGTCTTCCATAGGATCTCGTCTTTCGAAAAGAAACCGGCAAAAAGAGGAAAACCGCTGATCGCGAGCCATCCCGCGATCATCGTGATCCAGGTGATCGGCATGTACTTCCTGAGCCCGCCCATGCGTCGCATGTCCTGCTCGTTTTGTATGCCGTGAATGACCGAACCCGAACCGAGAAACAGCAGCGCCTTAAAGAACGCGTGAGTGATGACGTGGAAGATCGCGGCGATAAACGCCCCCATTCCACACGCAAGGAACATGTATCCGAGCTGTGAAATCGTCGAGTAGGCGAGAACTTTCTTGATGTCGTTTTGTGCGAGACCGATCGTTGCCGCGAAGAGTGCGGTTGCCGCGCCGATAACAGCGACGATGAACATCGCCGTGGGGGCGTGCACGAAGATCTCGGAGCAGCGCACGATCATGTAGACGCCGGCCGTGACCATCGTCGCGGCGTGAATCAACGCCGAAACGGGCGTCGGTCCGGCCATCGCATCGGGCAGCCAAACATACAAAGGTATCTGAGCGCTTTTTCCGGCAGCGCCGATAAACAGCAGCACCGCGATCGACGTGGCGCCACCGGCAACAATCGCTCCGGCTGTGAACGGTTCGACGGGCGTGTTCTTGAAGAACGAGAGGGCCGTGTGCGCCGCTTCACCCGCGCCTGGGTTCGCAAAAAAGCTGACCGAACCAGTGACGAAGAACGTCAGCATGATTCCGAGTACAAATCCCCAGTCGCCGATGCGGTTCGTGATGAAAGCCTTCTTTGCGGCGTCGCCTGCTTCCTTCTTGTCGAAGTAGTAACCAATCAGCAGGTACGAGCAGAGGCCGACGCCTTCCCAGCCGACAAACATCAAAACGAAGTTGTCGCCCAGCACGAGCGTCAGCATGGAAAACATGAACAGGTTAAGAAACGCGAAGAAACGATAGAAGCCTTCCTCACCGTGCATGTATCCGACGGCAAAGAGGTGAATCAGAAAACCGACAAAGGTAATAAAGAGCGCATACGTTCCGCTGAGCCGGTCCATCGCGAGCCCGAAGTCGGCGTGCAAAGTTCCAACCTGCAACCATGTCCAGATGTGATCCAGCACCGGGGTTTCAGACCGCAGCGCACCTCCGGACATAAACGCCAGATAGAACGCGACAATCGCCGAAACCGCAACCGACCCACACGCAACGACGCCGATAAACCGTTCATCGCGCAGACGTCTGCCAACAAACCAATTAATCACCGCACCCGCCAGCGGCGCAAAGATGATCAGACTGAGAAGATTATTCTCCATTCTTATCCGTGCAAATCGTGCTTAAACAATCCGCCCAATCCGTGGTTACAGTTTGAGAATACTCGCCTCATCCACATCCAGCGTTTCACGATTACGAAAGATGGCGATGATGATTCCCAAACCTACCGCAGCTTCAGCCGCCGCAACGGTCATGACGATGAACACAAAAAGCTGTCCGGTAACATCCTGAAAGAAACTCGCAAACGCGACGAAGGTCAGGTTCACTGCATTCAGCATCAGCTCAATGCACATGAACATCGCGATGATGTTGCGTTTGATGATGACGCCCGTGACGCCGATCGTGAAAAGGATCGCGGAGAGCGCGAGATACCATGAAAGCTGTGGTTCCATCTTATTCAAACCCCATCCACAGATTACGCAGATTCGTCTCTGTGATCGACACCAAGCAGCCGGGCTGCTTCGTCGGTCGAGTTAGTCTCAACCAAGGTCAAATCATCGGGAGAAAGAGCAAGTTGCTGCGCCCCCGGAATCACACGAGCATTTGCCGGCAGCAACCCGCCGCGACGCGCGAGGGTCATCGCTCCTACGATCGCCATTAAGAGCAATATCGAAGTGATCTCAAACGGCAAAAGATATCTGGTAAACAATTGCGAGCCGATCGAGTGTGTGACTCCGATGTCTGAAGCTGCGTTTGTTGGCGTAACTCGGAACTCCTGCACGGACACGAGTACGAATGCGACCTCTGCGATCAGAATCGCTGCGAGCGCGACAGCCGTGGGCACAAGGAACTTGAGACGAGTGCGTCCACGTTCTTCCTGCTCGACATTGAGCAGCATGATCACAAAAACAACGAGCACCATGATGGCGCCCGCATACACAATCACCTGGACCGCAGCAATAAACGGCGCCGCCAGCATCACGTAAAGACACGCCAGCGAGATAAAGACGCCGATCAGCGAAATCGCGCTGTAGAGCGGATTGCGTTGCGCAACAACCGCGAGCGCGCAGCCAATCCCGAGCCCGGCAAACAAAATGAAGAGAAGAGCCAGCATTAAATCAACACACCAAAGTATTGTGCTGCGACATACATCGCCGTGGCTGTAATGAAGATGCTGAGCAGGGCCATCGGCAACAGGACCTTCCAACCGAAATCCATCAATTGATCGAAGCGAAAGCGCGGCAGCGTTCCGCGCAACCAGATGTAAATAAAAAGGAAAAAGATAACTTTCGCTAAAAAGCCGATCGCGCTCACGAGACCGAACAAGAACGTACCGCGTCCAAAAATCGCTTCCGCAAATGGGACGTTCCAGCCGCCCAGAAAGAGCGTGGTGGCGAGCATCGAAACCGTAAACATGTTGATGTATTCAGCGAGGAAAAACAGCGCAAACTTCATCGCGCTGTACTCCGTGTGAAAACCGGCAACAAGTTCTGTTTCCGCTTCAGGAAGATCGAACGGGACTCGATTTGTTTCGGCGATGGCGGCAATCATGTAGACCACGAATCCGAGCGGATTAAAAAGAATATTCCATCGCAGTCCGTACCACCCCGATTGATGTTCGACGATCTGCGCGAGGTCCAAAGTGCCTGCAAGCAGAATCACTCCAATCAAGCTCAACCCGAGCGCGAGTTCGTAAGAAATCATCTGAGCGGAAGAGCGAAGACCACCCATCAAACTGTATTTGTTGTTGGACGACCAACCCGCGAGCATGATTCCGTAAACACCAATCGAAGTGATACCGAGCACGTAAAGCAGTCCAACGTCGAAGTGCGTAATCACGAGCGGTATCGTGATATTCGTGAAAGGAATCCTGATCTCCGGACCGAAGGGATAGACGATCATCGTCATCAACGCTGCCATCGTGGCGACGACGGGTGCGAGGAAGTAGATGAATCGCGTCGATTTATCGGGAACGATGTCTTCCTTGAGAATGAACTTCAGCAGATCCGCGAAAGGTTGCAGGATGCCGCCGTAGCCGACGCGATTTGGACCAAGCCTGCCCTGAATGAAGCCGAGTACGCGCCGTTCCGCAAGGACTGTGTAGGCGACGATCAGAAGCACCACCACGAATGCCACAGTGATGCCCGCAAACTTGAGAGCTATGTCGATCGCAGTGTCCATAAATTATTGCCGATTTCCAATTGCCAATTGCCGATTAATCGACCAGTTCAGACGCAGAAGTCTCTTTCTTCAAATTGGCAATTGGCAATTGGAAATCGGCATTTTGTCTTCCAATTTGATATAGCGGCGAAACCGCAGTCGTTTCCGGACGCGGATTCCCGTTCGCCAGCAAGTGAAACTGTGCCACCTTGTCAGTCAAGGTGCCGATCTTGAACAACTCAGTTCCGACGTCGGGCGTCACCATAACCTTGTCGCCAGTGTTCGGAAGTTTCTCAACGCACTCTCGAAGTACTGACAATTCCGACGACACATCGGCTCGCTCAGTCACCTGATATTTCGCCTGAACGGGATTTGTTTCATCCTTCAGCAGCGGATAACGCATTCCCGAATAAGCCGGCACCGTCTCGCTGATTTCTCTGAAGACAGCACTCGCCGACATCTCATATCCGAAATCCATTCCGAGCTCTTTCGCGAGTTGCGAAACGATCACCCAATCAGGTTTCGACTGGTGCAGCGCGGGAATCGACTGCCGCACGCGTTGCACGAGGCCGTCGTTGTTTGTGAACGTGCCGTCCTGTTCTGCATAAGACGCAGCGGGTAGGACCACGTCCGCAGCGGCCGTAGTTTCAGTCTCGAAGAGTTCCTGGACCACCAGAAAATCGAGCTTCGAGAGTGCGTCTTCGTGGCCTTCAAGCTGTTCGGGGAGGAAGCTGCCTGCGACATAAAGCGCGCGAATGCCGTTGCCCGCCGCATTGAGCATTCCACGAGGAGACGTCGGGGCGTCCATCATTCCCATGTCGTGCGCGCCGATGCTGTTGTTGAAGAGCGGCAACGGATGGAACAGTATCCGCCGATCTCGTGTGGCAAACTTCTGCGACAACTGAGCGAGAACTGCTTGCGCCGCGGCGGTGAGCTCGCCACCAAACATTACGATAACGTCCCCCGTGCTGTCGGCAATCGCCTGGCGTGCGGCCGCAATCGCATTTTCTTCGACGCCTGCTTTCTGCGCGGCAAGTGAGTCAGCCGAACGATCAAAAAGCGCGAACGCGATTGCATCTTCGGTCATGGGCCTGATGTGAAGAAATATCTTTGCTTGTTCCCGCAAACGAATCGGCACGGAATTGATCAGCACGAGCGTCGAGCCACCGTTTCTAACCGCCTGCCGGATCTGCTTGCCAGTTAGTGGTTGCAACTCGCTCGGATCGCCGCCGATTAGCACGATCGTCTTCGCGTAACGAATATCGCGATGTGTCGCGAGCGGTCCGCCCAGATGTTCGAAGAAGCTGCGCAGGCTGAATGCGTCGGTAGTGGTGTAGTTCTGAGTGCCCACCAGTTCCGTCGTGAACTTGTATAAAACGTGCAGTGCTTCGTTGGTGAGCCGCGGACTGCCAACGACGCCGACTGCGTTGCGCCCATGTTCTTCTGCAACTGCATCGAGCCGTTCCGCAACGTGACGAATTGCATCATCCCAGGTTGCGGGAATCAGTTTGCCGCCTTTCTTGTAACGGATCATGGGCGTGCGGATGCGCGCCTCGTGATTGATGAACGGGTGGCCGAACCGGCCTTTAACGCAGAGAAACTCGCCGTTGATTCCGTTCACGTAACGATCGCGCGCTACTGAGCGACGCACTTCACCGCCACGCGAACCAAGCGACATCTGACAGCCGTCCGAACAGAAGTTGCACGTCGTGATCGTTTGCGCGAGTTCCCACGGCCGTGTTTGGTGACGGTAGGTCGCGTCGAGGAGCGTTCCGGTCGGACAGACTTCGATACAGTTTCCGCACTGCGAACAATCGAGCCATCCGAGATAAGTTCCAATAACCGTGTGCGCGCCGCGACCGCCGGCTTCGATTGCGTCTTCCCCCATCCACTCGTCGCAAACTCGCGTGCATCGTTTGCAAAGAATGCAGCGCTGCGGATCGTTCGCCACCATCGGCGAGAGATAGCGTTCGGCGGCGTAGTTTTTCTTCTCTGTGAACCGCTCTTCAAGGCCGCCCCAGTCGAATGTCATCTCCTGCAGTACGCATTCACCACCGCGATCGCAGACAGGGCAATCAAGCGGGTGATTCGCGAGCAGAAACTCGGTCATGCCGCGTTGAGCCTTCTCGATCTCTTCGCTCTGCGTGGTAACGATCATTCCGTCGGTGCAGGTGATCGTGCATGACGTCTGTAGCTTCGGCATCTTCTCGATGCGAACCAGGCACATTCGACACGACGCCTGCAGCGCGAGATCCGAGTAATAACAGAAGGAGGGAATATCAAAACCCTTTTCACGGCACACGTCGATCAGACGCGCGCCCTTAGGCACTTCGAAGTCTTTTCCGTTAATAGTTACTTTAATCAGTTCAGTCGACATTTAATCTGCGTAATCTGTGGATAAAATCTTCGGGAAATCTTTTAATAGCGGACTGGATCGGCCACGAAGCAGCATCGCCAAGCGGGCAAAACGATTTGCCCTCGATGTTGTCGCAGAGGTCGAGCATCAGTTGCGCATCCTCGATTCGTCCGCCGCCGTTCTCGATGCGTTTGAAAACCTTCACTAACCAATCCGTGCCTTCACGACATGGCGTGCACCAGCCACACGATTCGTGTTTATAAAACTCAGTCAGGTTCTTCGTCGACTCGAAGATATCGACGGTCTCGTCCATCACGATAAAGCCACCCGAGCCAACACTCGAACCCGCAGTCACGAGACCTTCGTAATCCATGCGCACGTCTTTTCCGATGATCTGATCCGCACGCATGATGTAGACAGACGAGCCACCGGGAATCACGGCTTTGAGTTTCTTCCCGTCGAGCATTCCGCCGCAGTCTTCCATGATGAACTTTTCCATGTCGTCATAACCCATCGGCAGTTCGTAAACGCCAGGGCTGTTGACGTGACCGGAGACGGACCAGAGCTTCGTGCCGCCGCTCTTCTCAGTGCCGAGTTTCTGATAAGCCTCGCCACCCATCTTGATGATGTCGG
>Ga0105238_10002540_pt1 | contig 18235 bp, 11 predicted proteins | sample KBSC34metaG_FD_81526 | JGI IMG/M metagenome (GOLD analysis project Ga0105238, IMG submission 81526) | Corn rhizosphere microbial communities from Kellogg Biological Station, Michigan, USA - KBS C3-4 metaG | ecosystem: Host-associated > Plants > Roots > Rhizosphere > Soil | place: Michigan, USA... | reverse complement strand
TTCATATTCGCAAGATCCTTGACGGGAAAATGCTCAGGATGCTCCATCCAGTGCACATCGTGGATTGTGGTGACGATAGGGCAGGGCATCCCGAAAAGGGGCGTATTATACTGCGTGTGCGCCACATCGATCCGGTCGCGCTTCATTGCCGCCGGAAAGGCTGTCTGCATCCAGATCGCATCTTTGGATGGGGATTTTATCTCCCGCCACGTAAAGTTAGGACCCGTCGCCGGAGCTTCGCCTTCGATCGGAGCGCGCCGATAGAGGACATATTCGTTTACCGTGTCCACGGCCGTCAGGCCCTCAATCAGGCTGCGCCAGTATGTCCGGTCGCCGGTAAAGCGGCCGGAAAGGGTTCGGGCATCGATTCCAATACGCATGGGAAGATTCTACACAGTCCATTCTGCGGCGACATACAACCCCAGGATTATACCTGGCACGACTGCGCCCCATCCGGCGGATACTGCTCGGGCGCTCAATGTCTATCCCTGTTTCTTAGATTAGTGCGTCATAATGTTTGTGTTACAATCCTCGTATCGATTATTGCGCCCGGGCCTGTTCGCCTTCACAACCGGTGTGAGGATCGTAAATGACGGCTTCAGGGAACAGGGAGAGTTATGCCGAACACTCATAATATTTTCACCAAGCTGGTTTGTCACCTACACGGAGAGGTTCCGGCAGACACGCTGGAGGCCTATCGCCGCGCCAGCGGAACCATTTACGATCTGCTGGATCAAGTTGAGAGGCGGCGTCTGGAGTGTCAGGCCGACGGTCTTGACCCATGGACTGTTCCTCCTGCGACGCAAGCGGAGATGCTCTGCGCCTGGAACGCATTTGTGCTGCAGCACCTGGGCGATCAATTCCTGGATGCCGATTACAAGGAAAACCCCTTGACCGTCGGCTATGTGCCGCCGATCACGGCCGATCAGATCCTGACTTTCTACTCGCAAGTCGAAGGCTGGGTTAGCCGGGCTCAGCAGGCCCACTCGAATACGGGATATAAATTGGATATCGCTGTGCCGGCGGAGCTGCCGGCATGGAGTAGAGTGGAGCCCTGCCCGAATACGCATCTGCACGCGATGCTTGAAGCCATGCGCTCCGTGCGCGACCATGCCCAGGCCGCTCTGGGCTTTTTGCCTGATGTCTCCAAGATTTCCAATCCGGACCGGCTCAAGCAGGCTCAGGAGATCCATCAACTCATGGCAAAGGCGCTCTCAAAGGCTCGTTACGCCGAAGACCTCCACGGCCAGAGCCCCACACGTGAAGTTCACGAGCGCGTCGAGCCTTTTATTAAGGAAGCCATTGAGACTTTCTACACTGTTGGACAGTTAATCTCCATGCCGGAGCGGGCAACGAACATTAACCAGCCAGTCATTGCGCCGCCTCAAGTTACTCCTCAGGCTGCGCCGCAGCCGCCCCGTCTCCAGTTCCCGATGCCCGGGCAGCAGGGCTTCGACCCATGGATGCTGACAGATCCTTCGCAACGCTATCGTCTCAAGAGAGACCCGCAGGCCCAGCAGGCTATTGACGAACTGTGGCGTCTCGATCCGAACCCGGCACAAACGATAACGATCCAGAATGAGATCGACGCCGCGCTTGCCCGGGGAGACATCCAGTACTCCGTAGGCCGCAACGGAGCCCGACTCGGCCACTTTTTCTGCTGCCCATGGGGCGCGGTGTATGTCGCCGTTCGTCCGCAGCTTCTCGGCGGCCAGTGGCTAAACACCATGCAGGAGTTCGTGTTCGATGTCACCGCGGAAGGCGTCCGTCTGGGGGAGACCTTCAAACGCCACATCAAGATCGGCGTTTTCCAGACGACAAGCGATTTCGAATATGGCGATCCCAATGCCCCTGCGGATCATTAGCTCGCATTGGGTAGAAGCAGGTATGTTACGGCCTCAGTGGAAACGCTGAGGCCGTTTTGCATGTGTAAGGAATACGCTCCTGAGCTTAAGCGCACTTTGCTTTACGCAGTGCTGGAAGACTCAGCGATACCAAATATTCAAATTCTTGATCGCCTCTTGATATATACAACGGATTTGTCGTATAACAATTTTGTTGTACAACAAAATTGTTATACGAGGATTGAAATGCTAATCAATAGAGTTGGACCTCCTGTGCGCGGGGCTGATCTCTTTGGCCGTGATAGATTTGTGAATCTTCTGTGGCGAAGGCTTGAGGCTGGCCACGTGCTGTTGGCCGCACCGCGTCGCTTTGGCAAAACCAGCGTCATGTACCGGCTCATTGATGAGCCTCGTAGTGGATACAAGATCGTTCACGCTGATCTTGAGGCGCTGGATTCTCCCGAAGACTTTCTTCTGGAAATTGTTGTGCAACTGAGCGCCGATAGCAAGATCGGGCGCGCTCTTGAAGGCATTGCCGGAATCCCAAAGCGCGCCTGGCATGGAATCCGCAACGCCGTTGATGAAGTGGAGCTATTCCAGACGAAGCTCAAGTTGCGAGAGCATATTGCGCCCGACTGGCAGGAGATCGGCCGCCAGGTATTCAAGAAGATTGGTCAGCTTGACCAGCCGGTACTGTTCATCCTTGACGAGCTGCCGATGATGATCGATCGAATGGCTCGCACGGAAAACAAGAGGGAAGATGCGAAGACATTCCTCCGCTGGATGCGCGCATTGCGTGTCTCACCTGATTTCAAGAACGTACGATTCCTGATTGCCGGTTCTATAGGAATAGATGCCGTACTCATTGAGATTGGCGAGATTAGCGCCATCAATGACTTTGAGAAACTCAAATTGGAGCCATTTACGAACGATGTCGCTCGCAATTTGCTTACCGAACTTGCTCGCTCTGAAGAAATCGCCCTCTCTGAGCCTTGCAAGGATCGCATGATCGAGTTGATTGGGATTCAAGTTCCGTACTTCCTGCAGATCCTTTTCTCTGAGGTCTATAAGGCGCATCAGGCCACCGATGAACCTATTAGTGTTGCCGGCATCGACCGTATCTACAGGGACAAGGTTCTTGGTGTAGACTGCAAGACCTATTTCGAGCATTACTACGGCCGCTTGCGTGATTATTACAGCCCACAGGATGAGCGTGCGGTCAAGCGTCTGCTGCGGGAGCTGGCAAAGGTCGGTTCTATGACACCGGATGCCTGTCATGCGCTATATCGGGCGACAATCGGTGGGAGCGCCAACGCCGAATCGTTCAATGCAACTCTGGCAAACCTGGAAAACGACTTCTATATTCGTCTCAATACCGAAACCGATCAATACGAGTTTGCCTGCAAGCTGCTGCGTGACTGGTGGCTGCGTCATCACGGCTTGGAGGTTAGATAAAGCATGGAACACCTCTACAATCCGGACCAGATGTCCGAAAGCGAGATTAAGCAGACGTTTGTGGCCCGCCAGCCGCTGATCGATAAGCTCATAACGCGCCTGGAGAAGCAACCTACGGGGGCAGGCGTTCAACACACCGTACTGGTCGCGCCGCGCGGCATGGGCAAAACAACCATTCTGCTGATGCTGAAGTTCTCCATCGCGGACCGGGGACTCGACAAATCCTGGCTTGCTCTGCGTTTTCCGGAGGAGATGTACAGTGTCAACGATCTCGCGGATTTCTGGCTTGAGGTTGTAGAAGAGGTCGCTCGCGAGACTGAGGACACCGATCTCAAGAAGACGATTACAAAGCTGCGCGACACATACAAGCGTAGCAGTGATCTTGAAGAAGCCCTATTAGCTCTCCTGAGTGATTGGTGTCGCAAGCATGAGCGCAGGCTTGTGCTGCTGGTCGATAACTTCGATCTTATTCTAGAGCAGATCGGCAGCGAGCAGGCAGATGCAAGCCTCAGGCGTGTGCTGATGAATGAAGGCTTCCTGACCCTAATTGGCGCTGCCCCTAGCTTCTTCAAGGAAGCCAATGGTTATGGAGAACCGCTTTATAATTTCTTCCGCATTGAGCATTTGCGGCCACTGACTTACGAAGATATGGAAGCTCTATTGGTTCGCCGAGCTGAGGCTGACAGTTGCCCCGAATTAGTAAGCCAACTCAAGGACAATACTGGCCGGTTGCGTGCGCTCGAATATTTTACGGGCGGCAATACGCGTCTTATCTTGATGCTTTATGCTGTTCTGTCGCAATCAGGATTAATTGAAGCACGCGTAGGACTGGAACGTCTTTTGGACCAGGTGACACCTTTCTATAAGGCAAAAACTGAGACCCTGCCGCCGCAACAGAGAAAGATTATCGACTCACTTGCTCGTCTTGTTGGCGAAACCCATGAAGGCATCACTCCGGCCGAGATCGCCCAACATTCACGCCTTACCCCACAGGTTGTAAGCGCCCAATTGAAGCGACTGCTCGAAGCGGGATATGTTCAAGTCGCCAACATCCGAAGCCGCCGGTCTTTCTACACGCTTTCGGAACCACTCTATTCCCTCTGGCATCAAATGCGTTTTGGTCGCGATGCCCGCCAGCGCATGGGCTGGCTTGTCTCGTTTCTCAAAAGTTGGTATGAACCACAAGAAATTACTCAAGAGCTTGGTCGCTGGACTGTGACGTTCCGCGAGTCGATATCCGCCGGCAATCACAAAGCGGCACGAAGCGCGGTTGAGTATAGGAGATGGCTTGCGGAAGCGGAGATCGATATAAGGCGAGATATGGAGATCCGATATCTCATTAAAGATATTGCTTTATTGAACGATCCCCGTGTTTTTGAGGATCTGGGACTGCCACAGGCCATGGAGGATGCTGAAGACGAGGAAACAGCTATTATCTTAAAATTGCTGGACGAAATCTCCCCAACTTTTGAGCATGAAAAATTTGAGTCTATATCTGAATTTGTATCGACGGGGAGGAAAGACACTAAGGATTACTGGCTTATCGCTGGAGAGATTTATGGGTTAACAAAGCACTACGAAGATGCGATATTCAGTTATGATCGTGCTCTTGCCACTGATCCCGAAGATGCCTCTGCTTGGCACAACCGTGGTAATTCGTTGGATGACCTAGCCTGTTATGAAGATGCGATATCCAGTTATGATCGTGCTCTTGCCATCGATCCTGAATATGCCTCGGCCTGGGGCAACCGCGGTATTTCGTTGTATAATCTAGCCCGTTATGAAGATGCGATATCCAGTTATGATCGTGCTCTTGCCATTAATCCCGAATATGCCTCGGCCTGGCACAACCGCGGTATTTCATTGGATAATCTAGCCCGTTATGAAGACGCGATATCCAGTTATGATCGTGCTCTTGCCATTGATCCTGAGTATGCCTCTGCTTGGCACAACCGCGGTATTTCGTTGTATAATCTAGCCCGTTATGAAGATGCGATATCCAGTTATGATCGTGCTCTTGCCATCGATCCTGAATATGCCTCGGCCTGGGGCAACCGCGGTATTTCGTTGTATAATCTAGCCCGTTATGAAGATGCAATATCCAGTTATGATCGTGCTCTTGCCATTAATCCCGAAGATGCTTTGGCCTGGTACAACCGCGGTATTTCGTTGGATCGTCTAGTCCGTTATGAAGATGCAATATCCAGTTATGATCGCGCTCTTGCCATCGATCCTGAATATGCCTCGGCCTGGCACAATCGCGGTATTTCGTTGGATAATCTAGCCCGTTATGAAGATGCGATATCCAGTTATGATCGTGCTCTTGCCATCGATCCTGAATATGACTCTGCTTGGCACAACCGCGGTATTTCGTTGTATAATCTAGCCCGTTATGAAAATGCGATATCCAGCTATAAGCGCAGTATTGGAGAAAAAAAAGAATATGACGTCGAGCTTTGGAAGCCATATTGGGGAATTATATCTTCCAGCACACTCCATGGCGAAGGCTTCGAGATTCTGGAAATCTGGCCTGATTTTTTGAGGCTAGATAATGTGGCGGATTGGGCGTACGAAGATGCGTCCTCAAATTTAATCCATCTTATCGATCAGAAGCGCATTGACCTTGTTCGCCAGCTTCTCGCGTTCCCAGCAGCCCAAGAGCGCTTCTACCCGCTTGCTCGCGCTCTCGCCTATCACGATACACGCAATCAGGATCTGTTAGAGAAGCTTGCTCCAGAAATGCGCCCCATCGTTGAAGAAGTTGTGGCGAAGCTTGATTTAGTGGATCCGCCTTCGAATACGAAAGCGAAATCATGAAGAAGCCGATTGTCGGAATTATGGGCTCCGGTCAGGACTCCTGGTCAGAATTGGCAGTTCCGTTGGCGCGGTGGATTGCGGAGAGCGGCTTTCACCTTTTGACGGGGGGCGGGCAGGGCGTGATGGCGGCGGCTTCGGAAGCGTTTTGTGGCGTTGAGGGGCGTACTGGGCAATGTATCGGAGTGCTTCCGGTGACACGCAGGGTGGGGGAGCGGGAGTTTGTGCCTAAAGAAGGCTATCCGAACCGTTGGGTGGAGATCGCCATTAACTCGGCAATGGGCTCTTATCAGACGAACGATGCCGACGGCGTGAACCGGAACTTCATCAACATCCTGACAAGCGATGTCCTTGTCGCCTTGCCTGGGAGCCGCAGATCGGGTTTGTCATCGAACGCCTCTGTCAATTCGGGAACGCGTAACGAGGTGGAGCTTGCCGTCCGGTTCGGCAAGCCGATCATCTTGCTCGGACCATCTGCCGAGTTTGACGGCTTTCCGGAGGTCGTCGAACGAACGGAGACGATTACGCGTGTTCAGGAGTTTGTCTTGGCGGCGGTTAAGGATTAACTGCGTCGGCTTCCCTCCCCGAAGGAGAGGAATTAGGAGCCCCCTGCCCCCCAATCCTGGGAGAAGAATCAGGAAAGGCGTTCGCATAAATCCTAATCTGAAGCCCCTCTCCTCCGGGGAGGGGTTGGGGATTCTGGGGAGCGGCAATCACCTCGTAAACGTCATCCAGTTCAGGTTGTAGCCGCCTGTATCCTCTACCAGCTTTAAGGTCTGCTTGCCGGCGGGCAATGTGATCTTGCCGGTTACGGTCTGCCAGTTCTGCCAGCCGCCTGTATCGAGAACGACGATCGGTCCTGTCAGGTCCTTCCCGCTCTCATCTTCGATATGGACAGTTCCACCCTTGCCTGCCGCCGATGCCCTCAGGCTGACGGTATATGTGCTGGCCTTTGCTACATTCACTGTGTACTTCAGCCACTCGCCGGCCGCCGACCAGCCGACATCGAAGCCTTTGCCTGTGTCGTTTGTGTTTTCGATATCTACGCCGTCGAAGGGGCGGTACGTTGCGGTTCCAACGAAGCCATCGCTGTCGTGGTAACCGAGGCCTTCACCGCCACGGTCGTAATCTTCGATTTCGATTTTGCCCGGTAGAGCGATCGGCTTGCTGTAATAGGGGCTTTCGGTGGGGACGATCGCCGTGGCGCTTGCTTCTTTTGATTGGCCGGAGACGCCGGCCGGATTCACGGCGGCCACGCGATAATAGTATTGCGTTCCGGGACTTAAGCCTACGTCCATATAGGATAACACTGCGATTCCGGTCTTCACCAGGGCAGCATCCCCGCCATTGCGCTTCGTTCCCCGGTAGAGATTGTAGGACGTCGCGTTGATGTCGCCCTTCCAGGATACGAGGATCTGCTTTCCTTCCGCCGGTGTCGCCTGCAGCCCAACCGGCGCGGATGGCGTCTGGGATGCGCCGTCGTAGACGCGCACATAATCCACCATCATGTTCTGAGGCCACACGGTCGTCTTGTCGGGATTGCCCGGCCATGCTCCGCCTAGGGCCGTGTTTACAATGAAGAAGAATGGCGCGTTGAAGGGCCATGGATTTTTGCCGTACTCAGCGATCGTTCGTGTCTCGTAGAGGTTGCCGTCGACATAGAACGAGATGGCATCCTTGATCCAGAGCATCTGGAACAGATGGTAGTCATCGTGGAATGTCTTGCCATCGGCCAGCTTATACGGCGCGTTCTTGGTGTAGTCGCCGTGGACATTCTCTGCTTCCGAACTATGAAGGCTGCTCAGGTTCTGGCCGTCCCAAGATTTGAGGCCGATATTCTCCATTATGTCGATTTCGCCGCATGCGGGCCAGCCAACCTTTCCGATATTCGTTCCCAGCATCCAGAACGCCGGCCAGATCCCCTGCCCATAGGGCAACTTGATGCGCGCCTCCACAAAACCGTACTGAATGGGATGCTTTCCCGACGTGCTCATGCGGACCGATTCATAACCGTTCGTATTGGTGGAGAGGATCTGAAGGGCCTGCCCATCCTCAGCCGTGGGATCTGCCTCGATATGCGCATGATCGCGGTCGTTGACGTAAACTTCCAGCTCCGCGTTCGCGTTGTTCTTGCCTAAATGGTAATCCCATTTAGAACCGTCGGGAGCTGCGCCCACGCCCTGATTGAACTCGTCGCTCCATGAAAGCTTGTATCCGGCAGGGGGAGCGGCATACGCCGGGGCTGTTACTGACGCAAATATGCCTGCCGCAGCCAGCATTGCGAGGGGAGCGCAAGGGGATGAAGGGTTACGCCGGTAGTTCGAGATCATGCGGAAACGGTTCCTCTCAGCCAAGCGGCATCTCTGCCATTTTGGCTTGATTTAACGCACAACTATATCATGCATTCGTATGCGCGTCAAGGATTACAGTGTACTTTGCAGAATGTGCTGTTGCCGGTATTCATGCCTGATTCATGAGGATGCCGGCGATTAGCGCTCCGCAAATATCTTATTCCGTTGATGCTATGTCTCTTTCCGAGCTTACATCGCATTCCAGCCGTTCGTGTTGCAAATAGAGCAGGAACTCCGCCTTTATCGGGTGAATGAGGCCCTAATATGTTTGTACTTCCTAGCGTTTTGACGCCTTACGGCGTTCTGCCGACCGCCCGGCAGATTCGCCATCATGCCCGGCAATTTTATGGGTTCCTTCACTTCACCATAAACACGTTCACCGGTAAGGAATGGGGCTTCGGCGATGAATCTCCCCAGCTCTTTAATCCGACCGATTTCGACGCCGACGCTATTGCCACAGTCGCGCGCGATTGCGGCATGTCCGGTCTGATTCTTACCTGCAAGCACCACGACGGCTTTTGCCTCTGGCCGACGGCAACCACGGCGCACTCGGTTGCGGCCAGCCCATTCCGTGATGGCAAGGGCGATGTCGTCCGTGAGATGTCCGATGCCTGCCGTCGCGCCCGTATTGAGTTCGGCGTGTACCTGTCGCCCTGGGACCGCAACCATCCGCTTTACGGAACGCCCGAGTATGTGACCGACGTCTACCGGCCACAGTTGCGCGAGCTGCTGACGAACTATGGCAATCTGTTCGAGGTGTGGTTCGACGGCGCGAACGGCGGCGATGGCTACTATGGAGGCGCTCGCGAGACGCGGCATATTGACGCGCGCACATACTACGGTTGGCCGGAGACCTGGGCGATTGTTCGTGAATTGCAGCCGGATGCTGTTATGTTCTCCGACGCCGGCCCCGATGTCCGCTGGGTCGGCAATGAGGACGGCATCGCGGGCGATCCCTGCTGGGCGACGATGAGCCTTGGCGATACCGTCCCCGGGCATGCCGATCACAAGCAGCTCAACGGTGGCGACCGGGACGGCGACACCTGGCTGATTCCTGAGTGCGATGTATCCATTCGTCCGGGCTGGTTCTGGCATGAGAGCGAAACCTCACAGGTGCGATCGGTGAAAAATCTGGTCGATCTCTACTTCCAATCGGTGGGACGCGGCGGCACTTTTCTCCTGAATCTGCCTCCGGATCGTCGCGGGCGCATTCCCGATGCGGATATTGCTTCGCTTCTGGGCTTCCGAGAGCACTTCGATGCGACTTTCACCGCCGACCTTGCCGACGGCGCAGCAGTCTCTCCTGAGCCATCCGGTGGTCTCTACACATCGCATGATACAGTCATAACCCTGCCCGAACCGCGTGTCGTGAATGTTGTCAGCCTGCGCGAGCATCTGGCGCTTGGGCAGCGTGTGGATGAGTGGGCGTTCGATGTCTGGGATGGCAACGACTGGCGGCAGATTGCCGCGGCCCAATCCATCGGCGCTCGCCGTCTTGCGCGCTTTGAGGAAGTCACTGCGGATCGATTCCGCCTGAGACTAACCTCTGCAGCTGCTGCTCCCGCCTTGTCGGAGATCAGCCTGTTTTTCGAGCCGGAGATCGCGTCGCAGGTTGTGGACACTGGCTCTCGACCGCTCGAAGTGATCGAAAGCGCCACAGTGACGCAGCCCGATCAACAGAGCGTTCTCTTCGATCGAGGCAATGCGCCTGAGAATGTTGCCGGAGTGATCTACTACCCGTATGCCCCACGCGGCCATGTGGCCGACCGCTACTCTATCTCGATCAGCGATGATGGGGAGGAATGGCTTGAGATCGCGGAAGGTGAGTTCTCCAATATACTCGCCAACCCGATTCCACAAACAGTATTGTTCGACGAATCGCAAAAGGCGCGCTTCGTTCTGTTCCAGGGAACGCGGTACGTGGCTGGAGACATTGTGGTGCTCAGTCAGGTGCATTTGATTCGGGGATAAGGGCGCTTCAGAATTCCTCTCTCCCATATGCATCTTGGATCGAATGCGAGACATTCGATCCAAGATGTGCTCCTACACGTCGCGCGACATTGGCGTCAGGGGCGTAACACAATCCTTCAGATCCACTATTCTCAAAGAGCTATTGCGGCATATTTTGTGCACTCTCAAGTTTTCTCTCTTATAATTTAGATACGCTGCGCTTGCCTGCAGCCTGGGAGTTTTCGTTACATGTCACTGCTGCCGATCAATCAACTGGGCGCGCTGGAGCTTACGCCGGGTGTTTTGACTTTTGGGCTCTACCTTCCCGGCGTGACCGCCGAGACAAATATAACCCTTGCCGTAAAGATCATCCATGAGGGCGATCAGTTTATTCAGGACATACAGCCGCTGTTGTTCGACATGGCGCTGACGTCACATCCTGACTTTCCCAACGGCGACTACTGGACGGCCGTCGTCGACACCACGCAGTCGCCCTCTGCCCCCCTTTCGCATTGGGGAAAGCCCGGGCGCTATATCTACCGCTATATCGCAACCCCGCCGGATGGGGAGGCGATTGACTTCATTGTGGATCCATACGCGCGTGAGTATGGCGTCGGCGACCTGTCCGCGGTTACGGTAGGATTTGAGGAGCACATCTGGTCAGAGCATGAGGCCGGTTGGAAAGCGCCTGCGTTGCGTGACTTGATCGCCTATGAACTGATGATAGCGGAGTTCGGCGGCGATCTTGAGGGAGTCATCAAGCTGCTGGACTACCTCAAGGATCTGGGCATCAACTGCATCGAGCTGATGCCGGTCAACAACGTAAAGAATACGATCAATTGGGGCTACGACCCATTCGGCTATTTCGGAGTGGACAACCGCTTCGGCAACCGAAAGGATTTTCAGCGGTTCGTCGACGAGGCCCATCAACGCGGGATTGCGGTCATGCTCGATGTCGTCTATGGGCACACCACGGGAGACTTCACGTTCCCGTATCTCTATCCGAAGCTGGGACTTCCTAACCCGTTCAACGGCCCCGGAATTCGCGACAATGGATATGGTCCTATGCCGGACTTCCGGCAGCCGTTTGCGGCCGATTACTTCTACACCGCCAACCATATCTGGCTCGACAAGTTCCATATCGACGGCTTTCGCTATGATAATGTCCCGGCATTCTGGTCGCCGTCGCAGCCGAAGGCGGAGTACGGCGCGCTTGTCAAGGACACATACCAGCTTGTTTGGAGCTCGCTTGCGCCGGATGTTGCCGGCACCCCAAACTACTGGAATCGCTTCGACGACGGCACTGGCAAGGTGACTCTGCTTCAGGTTGCGGAATACCTCGACGATCCGCCGGCGGTCGTCAACAATACATTTTCTAATGGAGCGTGGCAGGACTGGACCCTTGCCGCGGCAAAGAAGTGCGCCCATGGGGAACCCGGCGCGATCGGCGATTTTGGGCGGCGGCTCGGACTGCAGTTCTTTCCGGAAGTCGCGACTGTGGACGGTGTCACTCTGGAGCGGACGGCCTTTCAATATATCGAGAATCACGACCATTCCCGCTTTATCTGCGAATTCGGCCTGGACAAGCGCGATGATCCGCTGCAGTGGAAGGGGCTGGAATCGAACTGGTATAAGCTGCAGCCGTACCTGATCGGCCTGCTCCTGAGCAAAGGCGTGCCGCTTCTCTGGGAAGGCGAGGAGTTCCTGCAGACATACTTTGTGCCGGACAGCGGCAACGGACGCCAACTCGTCTTCCGGCCGGTGGATTTCTCAAACTTCTACAGCGACAACGGCAAGCATCTGCTGGCTAAAGTCCGCCGTCTGATTCAGATCAGGAAAGAAGGAGAGCATTTTCGGCGCGGAAGTCACTTCTTCTATGACGTCGACTTTTATGAGAACCAGGGACTGCTCCTGTTCTCAAGGTCTCAGGGAATGGCCTTCAGCATGGTTGCGCTGAACTTTACGGACAGCGACAAACACACGACGATCCAGTTTCCGCGCTCCGGCACATACCGCGAAGAGCTGGACGGTGTGAATAATCTGGTGGGAGTAATCGGTGAAGCGGCGACGCCTGTGACGATTCCCAGCAATTACGGACAGATTTGGACGCGATCGTAGACTGCCCTCCCCGCCCACCAGTGGGTCTTAAAGGGGAGAGGGGCAAGAGAAGATAGGAACGGCTACGAATATATTTTCTAACTCTGACTCCCTCTCCTTGTGGGAATAGGCGTCTCCGCCTGTTCGAAGGGAGGGCTGGGGAGGGGACTCCAAGGTACACTAGACGTCATGCCAACATCGAGTATTCGCAACCTTGGGTATCTGGGACCGCGTGGGACGTTTTCGGACCAGGCGGCTCAGGCTTATCGTGACACGGCGACGCTGCATCCATTCCTTACCTTCGGCGAGATCCTGGCGGCATTGCTGTCGTCGGAGATCGATGCCGCTCTGCTGCCCATTGAGAACAGCACCGACGGCCCCGTCAATGAAGTCCTTGACGGCTTGATTCGCTATGAAGACCTGACGATTGTAGCTGAGACCATTCTGCCCGTCGAGCAGAACCTGATCGGCGTACAGGCTGCCGAGATGTCGACGATCGGTGTGGTGGTCTCCATCCCGATCGTTCTTGCGCAGACGCGCGGATGGCTGGAGAAGAATCTGTCGTCGGCGGAACGGCGAGCGACCACCAGCACCGCACGGGCTGTCGAGCTGCTCGACGACGATCACCCTGAGATCGCCGCTATCGGAACACGCACCGCGGCCGAGATCTATGGGCGCAAAGTGCTTGCCGAGGGGATCCAGGACAACCGCAATAACGTCACACGTTTCGTAATGCTGCGCCGTAAACCCTGCCCGGTAAGCCCATCGACCGGCGACGACCGGACGACTCTCATCGTCGCTATTGCAGATAAGCCCGGCGCGCTCGTGCGCGTGTTGAACGTGTTCGATGCCCTTTCGGTCAACATGAACAAGATCGAGTCTCGCCCTCGCGGAGTTTCCGGCCACCCGGCCCTGTTCCGTGAAGCCATCTTCCACATCGATATCGACGGCCATCAGGACGACCCTGTTATCGCCGTCGCGCTGCAGGCGCTTGCCGGGAAGTGCGAATACCTCAGGATCGCAGGGTCGTATCCCTGCGCTCCGTTGCCGTAGGCGATTACGGAATCCTCTCCCTATCGCAGACGTTCGCTCGTTCAGACCCCTCCTTGCGTCCTCCCCGAAGGGAAGGGGCGTTCTCGATATCGCACAGATTGCGTTTCTTGACCATGCGCCAAGAAGCGAAACGCCATCTGTAAACAGGAACGCGCCCTCCCTTTGGGAGGGAATAAGGGTGGGTCTTAACGAGCGAACGTCTGCGATTCGGTGCTCGGGAGCCTCCCCCCAAATCTTTACACTTTCTTTATATCCTCGTCTGCTTTCTTTACGCCTTCTTTATATGAAATCTGTTACCCTCTGATCATACCGGACGCGCCACTATGGGCGCGATGAAGGCCGTTGATGATTGTCGGCTACAAGGTTTTGTTCGGAGTGTTGGTGTTCGCAGTAATCCTGATCACGGCGCGAATCGCGGCCGTGCGTGCTGGGAACAAGATCGAAGAGCTGCCCACGCTTTGCTGGCTGGATGCGGGCGTCGGGCTAATGGCCATGTCTTATCTGTCTCGGATTGTGGATTTTGCCCATGGCCGGCCGGTGTCGCTGGTGGGCGCGGCTTTCTGCTTGGGCGGAATTGCCGCGCTGTTGACAGGCTGGTTCGAGCTCTCAAAGATGGCCGCGCTTCGCTCTGCTCCGAAGGACGACGCAGGAAAGTGACGCAACCCCATGAATACCCAGGCTGAAGCGCCTGTTGTCTCTCTTGGTGAGATTTCGGAACCATCCCACCATTCCCATCCCTTTTCGCTCGGTTTGGCGCTGATCGCGCTTGGGATCGTATTTGGCGATATTGGGACCTCGCCCCTTTATGCCTTTAATGAAGTGTTTGCGCATGGGATGGCCCCGACCCCACTTCACGTCTACGGCGCGCTAGCCCTGATTTTTTGGGGGCTGATGCTGCCGATTACCGTGAAGTACGTGGGGCTGGCCTTGAGGATCAATAGCGACGGCGAAGGCGGCGTGTTTGCCCTCTTTCGCATCATGCGGGAGATGCCGCAGCAGAACCGGAGTATTGCCCTTGTATCCACGCTTTTGATCTTCGGCGCAGGACTGCTCTACGCGGACGGTATTATCACGCCGGCAATCAGCGTATCTTCGGCGATAGAGGGATTGAACACTGTTCATCCGATCTTCCTTCGCCTCTCCGAGCCGATTACGATCATCATCCTTACTCTTCTTTTTGCGCTGCAGAGCAAAGGTACGGCGATCGTCGGCCGGTACTTCGGTATCGTAATGCTGGTCTGGTTTCTGGCAATTGGCATAATCGGATTGGGGGCGATCGTCCACGATCCGCAGGTGTGGCATGGACTTAACCCGTTGTATGCGGTCAAGTTCCTGGCGACACTCAGTGTCTGGCAGCGGTTTGTGGTTCTCGGGTACGTAATGCTTGCCTACACGGGCGGTGAAGCGCTCTATGCTGACCTCGGGCATGTGGGCGCGCCTGCGATCCGTGTCTGCTGGCTGGCGCTGGTCTATCCGTGCCTCGCCCTCAATTATTTCGGGCAGGGCGCTCATCTGCTTGGCGGCGGGCATTACGATCCTTCGCAGTCGCTTTTCTTTGCGATCATCCCACACCACTTCCTTATCCCGATGGTTGTGCTCGGAGCCTTCGCCACGTGCATCGCATCACAGGCGTTGATCACCGGGGCGGCATCGCTGACGGCTATGGCGAGCGGCTTGAACCTCATGCCGCGGATGAAGATCCTGCACACGAACGCGGAGCACAAGGGGCAGATCTACCTGCCGTTCTTGAACGGCATCTTGTGGATTGCATGTGTCGGTATCGTGCTGTACTTCAAGACATCCGGCAACATGGCGAATGCATATGGTCTGGCTGTTGCGGGAGTTATGCTGATCACGTCACTGGCGCTTCTCCAGGTCGCTCCGCACAAGCTCGGATGGTCAAGGGCAAAATCGCTGGCGGTGTTCGGCGGGTTTGCGATATTTGACGGCTCGATGCTGATTTCGAATGGCTTTAAGATCGTTGAAGGCGGCTTCGTGCCGATCGCCATCGGCGTGCTGCTGTTCCTGATGATGAAGATCTGGCAGCGAGGACGCCGGCTGATCCGTTATATGTCGGCCAAGCTGGATACCATTACGCTGCGCGAGTACCTAGAGCGGCAGAAGTCGGGGGAGAGTGCGGACTATGTCCACATGTATCTCATCAACTCGGAGTACAGCTCTCTCGACGAAAAAGTCCCGCTATCTCTGAACGATAACGTGATAGAGCCGGGATATGGAGCGTCGACACACTATCCGGGCAGCGTCGTGTTCCTGTATGTGAAGGTTTCCGAAGACCGGCCGTTTGTTCCGGATGACCGGCGGTTTGTGGTAAACCGTATCTCACTCGATGGGTTCGAGGACCTTCCATCGATCAACCTTAGCGGCTGTGTTCTGCCGCACCACAAACGGGCCGTGAGCCGGGGGACGGCGAATGCCTTTATGGTGACGATCCACTATGGCTACATGGAGACCCCCGACCTGACTGAAGAACTGCGTACCCTTTGCTTCCGTCTTGGACTCGGGCATCCCCCGAAACACTGGGGGCGTTTTGTCGATCGTCTGACCCTCGATCCTGCGCCCGGCTTGAACCTGCAGCACTTCGCCGAGATTGTGCTATTCTCCCGAATGCGCCGGTGGACATCGCCGATCTACGATTCTTATGGCCTTAGCAAGATCGGAACCGTCCACGGTGTGCGGCTGCTTTTCCCTGTAGATCGCCACGACATGGCTGAGGCTCTCTCTCCCCGCTCATAATAGTGTTGAAGTAGGCGATTGTCTTTGCCCTGGCGGCCATTTGCCCTGGCGGCCGGGTACCCTCCGGGTGGCACAGGCTAGAGAGTACACATGTCCGCCTTCGCGGACTAAGAATGGGACCTATGGTCCCTCTTTGTGCCCGGAGGGGCACTGTTGTACTCTCTAGGCGCGGTTTCAACCGCCTGCCTCTCCCCACGCCCCTAAAAAGTCGGCCTATTGCATGACGAATCTGGGAACTGTCGGAACAGACTCTCACGTAACCTAAGCGACGATGGCAAGTGGCGTTTGGCTGCTATAATACTCTGTAGTCCGGCAAATGCCGGAATGCAGGGCATGATGCCGTCATATTTGTATGGCGCTTTTCTATGCTGGGGGCATCTCCGCTTAGAATATCAACAAATATGCGTCACAAATGCAACTTTTTCCGGTCTGCAGACTCCACTATAGGGGAATATTGAATGGTGTCTTGAGGATGGCTGGAGCGCGAAGCGCTCCAGACTCGGTAAGGCAGATGCCGTTCGCATTCGGCTGCGTAACGCACAAAAACGCGATATAGTGACGAGATGCGGCAGAGTGGCAAAACTTGTGCAACGAAGCCTCACAAAAGAGACAAGGAGTTAGACAATGGCAGTCACTCTGACGAAGGGTCAGAAGATCTCTCTGAACAAAGAGTCCGGCGGAGGATTGACCAGGGTGGTAATGGGCCTTGGTTGGGACGGCGTTAAGAAGAAAGGTCTCCTTGGAGTGTTCGGCGGCGGCGGAAACATCGACCTCGATGCATCCTGTATGATGTTCGACGCTTCTCGAAATCTTCTGGATGTTGTATGGTTTCAGCAGCTCGGGAGCAAGGACGGCAGCATTCGGCATACCGGCGATAACCGCACCGGCGACGGTGAGGGGGACGATGAGCAAATCAATGTCGACCTTACGGCTGTGCCCGCCAATGTTCAGGCGCTCGTGTTTGTCGTGAACAGCTTCACGGGACAGACCTTCGACGCCGTAGCCAACGCGTATTGCCGGATCGTTGATGCCACCACCAACCAGGAAGTCGCGCGATTTAGCCTGACCGGCGGCGGACACTATACCGCTCAGATCATGGCTAAAGTATATCGTCACAATGGCGAGTGGAAGATGCACGCCATCGGCGAGCCGTCCAGCGGCGCGACATTCCGGGATCTAACCCCTCAGGTCATCAACAGCTTGTAGCGGTGTCTGATATATTTTACAGGCAATCGACAATGCGCTAAGGCCGCTCGCGGCCTTTATCGCTTCTTTCGAGAGCGTATTGCTGAATGAGACCCAAGTATAAAATTGCGAGCGCAAATGCCAATTGCGGGTAGTAAAGAAATTCGCGTGCTAGACTATCGATATTAGGAGTGTAAATCATGCCAGTTAGTCTGTCTAAGGGCGGCAATGTCTCGCTTTCCAAAGAGGCTCCCGGACTTAAGACCATCACGATCGGCCTCGGCTGGGACGTGCGATCTACCGACGGCGCCGCATTCGACCTGGATGCGTCGTGCTTCTTGCTTGCGGATACAGGCAAGGTCCGTAGCGATAAGGATTTTATCTTCTACAACAACCTGAAATCCGTTGACGGATCGGTTGAGCATACCGGCGATAACCTGACAGGTGTCGGCGAAGGCGACGACGAAAGCATTATCGTAAGCCTCGAAAAGGTTCCTGCCGACGTTCAGAAGCTCTCATTCACTGTTACGATCCACGATGCGGAAGCGCGCCACCAGAACTTCGGCATGGTCAGCGCCGCGTTCATCAGAATCGTAAACAAGGATAATAACGTCGAGATCACCCGATACGACCTGTCCGAGGACGCCAGCACGAATACGGCGATGATCTTCGGCGAAGTCTACCGCAACGGTCCTGACCGGCAGTTCCGCGCTGTCGGTCAGGGCTACGACT
>Ga0105238_10002533_pt1 | contig 18263 bp, 18 predicted proteins | sample KBSC34metaG_FD_81526 | JGI IMG/M metagenome (GOLD analysis project Ga0105238, IMG submission 81526) | Corn rhizosphere microbial communities from Kellogg Biological Station, Michigan, USA - KBS C3-4 metaG | ecosystem: Host-associated > Plants > Roots > Rhizosphere > Soil | place: Michigan, USA... | reverse complement strand
TCGTGGCGGCGCTCTGCATCTGGGTGGTTCCACGCCTCATGGGGCGCGATTACGACGCCGTGGTGATGTCTGGCGGCTTCTGCGGCTTCATGATGGGCACGACGGCCAACGCCGTCGCCAACATGGGCGCCCTCGTCGAGCGTTACGGCCCGGCCCCCAAGGCCTACCTGGTGGTGCCGCTCGTCGGCGCCTTCGGCATCGACTTCGTCAACGCACTGCTCATCACGTTCGCGTTGAATCTGTTCGCTTGAGAAAGCGCTCACCTGCGGCCAGGCAGGCCAGGCAAGCCGGGCGGCAGAAAAATACCTGCCAGCCCTGCCAGGCCTGCCCGGCCGGGCCGTACACACGAAGGGCCGGCTGATGCCGGCCCTTTCGTGTGAACGATCCGTTTACAGCGTTTTCATCAGCTTCGGCTTGATCGTGTCGCTCTTGCCGTCGCCGTGGCTGAATTTCATCTGCGACCGCTGCATCTTCGGATTCGGCTGCACCTTCATGGTGACCTCGATCACCTCGCCCGGCATCAGCGGCTTCTTGTAGCGGAACGGCTCCGAGCCGCCCACGATTTCGCCGCCCTTGTCGTACCAGAACTCTTCGACTCGAAGACCGGCGATCGGGGCCGCCGCCAGGTTCTTCACCTTGAAGGTGGCGATGACGAAGTTGCCTTCGCGCTTGCGCGTCGGGTTCGTGTATCCGAGTTCCGCGGCGCCTTTAATCGGCGAAATCAGTTTCGGTCTGGCCGCGTCCTGAGCCTGCGCGGAGGGCGCGCCGGCCGTCAACAGGAGTCCGCCGGTCAGGGCCAGTACGGTGCACAGATAGCGAGTCATAACGGTGTCCTTTCCGTCACGGGCGCACCCGCGCGCCCGCCGAGACGGATTATAGGCACTTACATTTCGCCGTTCCAGTCCTCGGGCTCCGGGTTCACGGACCGAAACACTTCGAGGTGCCACTTGCCGCCGCCCCACGGCTCGATGACTTCCGTGGCCACGACGTCGACCAGGATCTCGGCAAACGTGCGCCCTTCGGGGTCGCCATCGAGGTGGTAGGCGGGCTCGTCCCAGCCGAAGTTGGGATAGAGCACCATCGTGAGGAAAAGATCGTAACCGTCGTCCACGACGATGATCTGGCCGGTGGGCCGCTTGATCGTCGAGTGGTACACCAGATACTTCTCGGCGCTGTGCGCACGGATGTAGCGCTTCAGCGCGAATTCGCGAGCGACGACCTCTTCGACCGCGATCTTCTTTTCCCAGCAGTCGCGGCAGTAGCGTTCCTCGCCCCGTGGTTCCGAGACGTCCTTCGCGCCACACAGCGCGCACTTCGCCTTCTCGACGCCTGACTTACGAGCCATCCTCTCAGTATAGCGGGGCGGAGAAGGCTGAGAGGGCGGAGAAGGCTGAGAGGGCAGGGAGGGCAGGGAGGGCAGGGAAGGGAAAGATGCGCCAGCCCCTCAGTCCCCGAGCTCCTTAGCCCCTTCAAGATTCGAGATCGCGGGCACGTACATCTCGCGGACGTACTCCTTGACCATCCGGCGCGCGCTGAAGCGGGGAAGCACCGTGCGGATCGACTGCTTGACCGTCTGCAGCCAGCGGCGCGGGATACCGCTGCCGTCGCGATCGTAGAACGCGGGCACGAGCTGCTGCTCGAGCAGCGTGTAGAGCGCCTGCGCATCGGCCCAGTCCTGCGCGCTCTGATCGTCGGGGTTCGCGTTCCCCTCGATCAGCCAGCCGTTCTCGCCGGTGAACCCTTCGGCCCACCACCCGTCGCCAATCGACAGGTGCGGCGTGCCGTTGATAGCCGCTTTCATGCCGCTCGTGCCACTGGCTTCGAGCGGCTTCCTTGGGTTGTTCAGCCACACGTCGCAGCCTTGCACGAGGAAGTGCGCGACGTGCAGGTCGTAGTCGTCGACGACGGCGATGCGCCCGCCGAACAGCGGATCGAGCGCGCGGCGGTAGATGTGCTGCAGGTGGTGCTTGCCCATGTCGTCGGCCGGGTGCGCCTTGCCGGCAAACACGAACTGCACCGCGCGCCCCTTCTTGTTGATGATCGACGCCAGCCGCTCGGGATCGCTGAACAGCAGCTCCGGCCGTTTGTAGCCGGTGAACCGGCGCGCGTAGCCGATCGTGAGCACGCCCTGATCGAACATCGTCCCGGCGGCGACGACGCGTGCCGGCGCGCCGCCCTCGGTGACCCACCGCAGGCGCGCGCGCTCGCGCACGAACTGGAAGAGAAACGTGCGCAGCGCCACGCGCGCGTTCCACAGTTCGTCGTCGGGAATCTCCAGCACGCGATCGCACAGCTCGGGATCATCGTGGCGCTCGGGCCAGTCGCTGCCCAGATACTGGTCGAGCAGCCGGGCGATTTCCGACGACATCCAGGTCGGCACGTGCACGCCGTTCGTGAGCGACTTCACCGGCACCTTCTGCACCGGAGTGTTCGGCCAGAGCGACTGCCACATCTGGCGCGTCACCTCGCCGTGCAGCTGGCTGACGCCGTTGACCGACGCCGAGGAGCGCATCGCCAGCGCCGTCATGTTGAACATCGGGCCCGACCCGTTGTCGTGCGAACCGAGGTCGAGGAAGCGCGCGCGGTTCTCGCCCAGGTCGCCCCACAGCCCTGCCAGGTGTGATTCGACCATGCCGAACGCAAACGCGTCGTGCCCCGCGGGGACTGGCGTGTGCGTGGTGAAGACCGTCGTGCGCCGCACGTCCGCCAGCGCCGCGTCGAACGTCTGCCCCTGCTCGCACAGATCGCGCACTCGCTGCAGCACGACGAACCCGGCGTGCCCTTCGTTCAGGTGATACAGGGCGGGCGTCAGCCCCAGCGCCCGAAGCGCGCGCACGCCGCCGATGCCGAGCACGATTTCCTGCTGCAGACGTGTCTCACGGTCGCCGCCATAGAGGCGCGCCGACAGCTCGCGGTCCCGCGGCGCGTTCTCTGGGAGGTCGGTGTCGAGCAAGTAGAGCGTCACGCGTCCGGCGCGTACGCGCCAGACGGCGGCAAGCACCGTGCGGTCGCCGAGCGGCACGGCGGTGACGCACGGCTTGCCGTCCGGTGTGAGCGCGGTTTCGATCGGCGCGTCCTCCCAATTGAGGGGTTCGTAGCGTTCTTCCTGCCAGCCGTCCGGCGTGATGACCTGGTGGAAGTAACCCTGCGGGTACATGAACCCGACGCCGACGAGCGGCACGCCGAGATCGCTGGCTTCCTTGCAGTGGTCACCCGCCAGCACGCCGAGGCCACCGGCGTAGATCGGCAACGACTGATGCAGGGCGAACTCGGCGGAGAAGTAGGCGATGGACGCGCCAGCCAGCTGCGGGTGCTCGCGCACGCACCAGGTGTTGCGCGCGGTATGCGCCGCATCGAGCCCGGCGATCGCCTCGTCGTAGAGATGCAGCCATTCCGCGCTCACCACTGCGCGTGCGAGAGCGTCGTTCGAAATGGTCGACAGCATTTTGACGGGGTTGTGGGCTGTCTGACGCCACAGGCCGTAGTCCAGACGACGGAACACGCTGCGTGCGGGGCGGTTCCAACTCCACCACAGGTCGTTGGCGAGATCGCTCAGGCGATGGATCCGGTTCGGCAGTTCGCGCACACCTAATCCTTAGTCCAAGAGGGGATCAGCTCTGAAATCGGCCGATTGGCGCGAGAATCGAAGAGGGCCGGCAACTGCGGCCCGATTTTTGCGAACCGGCTCTGCCACTGGATCGTGTATTCTGAGCGTACGCCTGATCCAGGGCGTGCTCCAAGGATCTGAGTTATGGCCCCGAACGCACGACCGACTGCCGCGAAGCGAGAGCGCGAGAAATCGCTCGCAGAACGCCGCCAGATGAAGGCCGCCCGCCGTCGTGACACCAAAGAGCGGAAGGCGAGTGCGGGTCCGCGCGTTGCCGGTGTCGATCCCGACATCGCGGACATCAAGCTGGGGCCGCAGCCGCTGGCCGACTGGCAGATCGACGAGACGGAAACGGAAAGCGGAAGCTGAAACCGGCTCCCGGCACGTCGCCAGGAGCCGTTCCCTCCTGCAATAAATCCGATCAGTTCGCAGCGAAGCAGTAGAGCAGTCCGGCGCCGCCCGTGCTCACCAGCGCCGGTTGGCTGCACCCGGCCGACTTGTGCGTGGCGTTCCACGACGAGTTGCCGCCGCCCGTGCGGTCCACATGGCCCAGCCACACGCCCGGACCCTGTCCGCGCGGCGTGCCTTGCGGCGGGTCCTGGTTGCTCGTGTAGTTGCTGCAGGTGTTGTCCTCGGTGCCGGCGCGAGCGCGTCCTTCCGAGTCCGAGCCGGTGAGGATGTCGTGCTGGTTCGGCGTGTCCCCGACGCCGTTGACGACTGTGCCCTTCTCGGTGAGCGCGAACGTCTTGTTGATCGAGTTGCGATCGCGCTCGACGTCGCCGTGCAGGTCCGCCACGTTGTTGGCGATGAGCTGCCCGTTCTTGTTGTACCAGGGGCCCGCGCCGATGCGATCGCGCGCGTTCACCGCCGGCTGGCCGTTGGCGGCGCTGGTGCTGAGATACGCGCGCCACGTCCGCCCGGGGGGCGTGGGGATGGCGCCCGCCGTGGCCATCTGCGCGCAATAGGCGTCGGCACCGGCGAGGCCGCCATAGTTGGCGCCGTCACCCTTGCCCACGCTGGTGACGAAGAACGACGCCGGACCTGCGGGACCGCCGCGGCCGCCGCCGCCCGCTCGCCCCTGTCCCCCCGCCGCGCCGGCCGGCGCTTGCGGTGCCTGCGCGAATGCGACCAGCGATGCGGTCGCCGCCAGGCCGGCCGCCATCAAGACGTGCTGCACCTTCCGCATTGAACTCCCTCCTTGGATGTCCTCGCCCCCCGCCGAGGCGGGTCCGAAGATCCGCACTCTGTGCCTCTGGCGCGACGTTTTCAATACGTTGGCCCGTTTGAGCCGAGGTAAGGTAACACAGGGATACGGGGGCACATGGCGCGCCGTTTACGGCCGGATGCGCGGGTATTCGTGGGCGCGGCGATCACCGCGGCGCTCGTGTTCGCTCCGCGGCCGCCCGTGGCCGCGCAGGCGGCGGCCGCCGCTCCCGGCGACCTGCTCGAGCGGGTCTCGCGCTACGTCGAGTCGTATTACTCGCGCGCGCAGAGCCTCATGGTCGAGGAGACCGTGATGGTGCAGCCGATCAAGAGCGATCTGGGGCCAGACGGTTTCGCCCGCTTTCTGACCTACGACCTGCGCTTCGAGTGGAATCCCGGCGACGGCACGGAGAAGCCGCGCGTGGACGTCGTGCGGGAACTGCTGCGCGCGAACCGGCGCCCCGCCAAGCCAGGCGACGAGCCGAAGTGCCTCGACCCCGCGCCGGTCACGCCCGAACCGCTCGAATTCCTGCTGCCCGGTCATCACTCCGAATACCGGTTCACTTCCGGCACTCAGACGATCCTCGACGGGCAGGCGGCGGTGCTCCTCGAGTACACGCCGCGGTCGTCCGGCAAGCCGCAGGCCACCCTCGATCCGAAGCACACCGGCGACGAGCAGTGCATCTCGATGGACGTGCCGCGCCGTTTTCGCGGCCGGATCTGGGTCGATCCCGAGACCGCCGCGGTGCGGCGGATCGACGAGTCGCTGCTGGGGCCCACCGACGTGCCGCTGCCCAGGAAGGCGCAGCAGCACCAGGGATTCGGCGGCGGAACGCACATCACGCTGTCGCGCTCCGACAGTTCGGTGCGCTATTCCGCGGTGAAGTTCACTGATCCGGAGGAGACGTTGATGCTCCCCACGTCGATCGAGAACGTCTGGATCACCGTGGCCGGCGGCGTGCGCGGCGTCCGCATGACGCAGCAGTACAAGAACTACCGGCGGTTCCTCACCGAGTCGAGGATTGTGGCGATTCCAGAGCCGTGAGAAGACGAGTAGTCAGGTAGGCCGGGTGGGTCGGGTGAGTCAGGTAGGGACCTACCAGACCCACCTGACCTGAAAGCGCCGCGAAGCGGCGCACGGTTAGCGCGGGTTGTCGTGATGCGAGCCGTCGACGATGTGCGCGAGATCGCGGTCGTCGCAGCGCGCCGGCTCTTCGAGCTCCTGGCTCGTGATCCACATGGTGTACGGCTTCGAGGCCCACGGCTCGGCGAGGACGGCCGGGTCGTGCGACGTCGCTGTGTATTCGATGGTGTCGCCCACACGACGCAGCCGCTCGACGACCTTCAACCCGGTCGTGTGGAAGGCGCCGTTGTCGGTCAGCCACGTGTCTTCGTTGAAGTTCGTGGTTTCGACGACGAGCGTGTCGCCTTCGAAGTGCCCGATCGAATCGCCCAGGAAGCTCGCGGGCATGTCCTTGCGATACGTCGTGCGGCCGTCGACCGGAATGATCCGGAAGAACGCGCCGTTCACGTCGTCGTAGAGGAACACCACTTCCTTCGAGTTCTGAATGATCTTTCCGGGCGGCCCGAGGCGCGGCAGCCCCGGGGCCATGCACTTCAGCACGTTGTCGGTCTCGACCTGCCGCGCGCTGAGGTCCTTCACCTTGGCAAGGAATTCAGGTTTGTACTTGGGGAACATCGACTGCGGCGGATTGGCCTGCGCGGGGCGCGGCGCGGCGGCGGCGGGCCGTGGTGCCGGCGTCGCCGGCGCGCAGCCGCGAAGGCAGATCGATCCGTCGGCCAGCTTTTCCGGCCGCACGAATTCGATGCCGCCCAGGTGATCCCAGGTGCCGTTGAAATCCGGCTTGCCGTTGAGATGTGGCGTGGCCTTGGCAGAGAGTTTGGCCAGCAAGTCCGCGGTGCCTCGCGGCGCCGCCTGCTGCGCCACGATCGATGCCGGCGCGGCAAGCGCGCTCACTGCCACAACGGCCATCAACGATCGACGAAGAGTGTGCCTCATACGCCTGTCCTCGTGAGATGCGAGTAAAGGTCCGCCTAGCGGCGCGACAGCTCGATCTTGTGGCCGTCTGCGTAGGTAATGGTATTGACCCAGCCGAGATGCTTCGTGCCATCACGTGCCGGGATGCAGTCGATGGACACCATCTCGCCGACCTTGCCGCCGATCGATTCCTTTGTGAGGCCGGCGCGGCGTGCCATCGCCGTGGGCACTGTGCCGAGCGCCCAGGTGACCACCTGCCCGTCGGTGCCCTTCACGTCGATGTAGAGATAGATGTGCGGGTTCACCCAGTCCACTTTCGAGATGACGCCCTTCAGCGTCACCGATTGCGACTCATCGAACTGGCCGGCCACCGAGTGGTGAGCCGACACGACGGACGCGGCGGCCAGAAGCGCGACCGTGAGCGCAACGCCCAGCAATCTATGGCGCATCGTGAAGTCCTCCGCCCGCCGCCCCAAGGGCGGGCTGTTCAGTCTTGCGTATGGCGAAGAATGCTAGCCCCCGAATGGGGGGGCGTCAAGGTAGCGAGCCGAAGGCTGGCTACACCTTAAACCGGCGGCAGTCGATGGCGTGCTTTCGCACCTTGTAGTTGAAGATGCGGTCCGTCGTCTGCAGCAGCCGCGCCGCCCGGCTGCGCACCCCGCGTGCCGCCCGCAACGCATCGATCAGAAGGTCCTTTTCGTAGGCGTCGAGCGATTCCGAAAGGCTGAACGGCGCCGGCATGCCGCCTTCCGCCGCATGAATGGCCGGCGACAGGTGGTGGCCGTGGACGATCTCTTCGTCGCACAGCAGGACGGCCCGCTCGATCACGTTGGCCAGCTCGCGCACGTGACCGGGCCATGAGTAGCGGGTCAGCATGTCGAGAGCGCGCGCGGAGATGCGGCTGGCGCTCTTGCCGTGATCGCACGCGAACTTGGCGAGGAAGAAGTCGGCGAGCAGCGGGATGTCCGCCTGGCGATCACGGAGGCGCGGCACCGCAATCGAGAAGCCGCTGAGCCGATGGAACACGTCGGCGCGGAACCGGCCGTCAATGATGGCGGTCTCGAGCGGCGTTTCCGAGGTGGCGACCACGCGGACCAGGGGCGTCAGCGCGGCCGCCCCCGGCGCCGCGGCGAACTCCCTCTGCTGCAGGACGCGCATCAGCAGCGCCTGCGCCGGCGGCGGCAGTTCGTGGACGTCGTCGAGGAAGAGCGTGCCGCCGTCCGAGAGCGGCGGCCGCTTCTTGTCGGCATCGCGGCCGCGCAGCAGTTCCAGCAGGTCGGGCTCGAGGCTGGGGCCCGCGACGCCGCTGCAGCTGTACTCGACGAACGGTTTCCGCGCCCACGGCGAGCTGTGGTGCAGCGCGCGCGCGAGGAACTCCTTGCCGGTGCCCGCCTCGCCCTCGAAGATCACCGGCGTGCCCGTCGGCGCGGCGCGCGAGACGATCTCGCATGCCTGCCGCATGGCGTCGCTCGTGCCGATGACGCTCGTGAGGTCGTGCCGTCCGTGCAGCCGGTTTCGCAGACGGCCGTTCTCGTCCGCGAACCGCTGACGCTCGCCGGCCCGCGCGCGATGTGAGGCGACCGCCGGCCCGATGAACTGCGCCAGAGTCTTCAAGAGCGCCGTCACGTGCGCGGCGGACACCTTCGCGTTGGCGGGAATGTCGACCGAAAGGGAGCCGATCGGCCCATGGCTCGCGACGATCGGGACCGTCACGGCGCCGCCCGGCGCGGCCGGTAACGCGGGGCCGCGCGCTTCGCCGCGCAGTTCGCCGGCTTCGTCGCCGATCTCGAGCACCGCACGCGTGGCCAGACCTTCGGCCACCAACAGCTCCGCGATGTGGGGCAGGGCGAGTGCGGGGTCCTCGACCCAGAGCGCGCGGCTTGCGTCTGCCACGAGGGTGGCCGCGCGCAGCGCGTCGCTGTCGTCAGGAGGCGCGACGATGGTCAGTTTCCGCGATTCGGAGTTCTGGGCCACGGGCCTGCTTCGTTCACCGCTGGCGACTTGAGCAAAAGGAACGCCAGAGGCCGCCGGCGGACGATGCTGCGAAATCGCGAATTCCTTAGTAAATCAATCGAGATCGGCGACGGCGGTGCCCATCAGTCCGAACTTTTTTGTAGCAGCCCCGCCAATCGCCGACACACGTGTCGTATCCACCCGTCCGGAGGGCGTGCAATCGAAGACTGCTCGAGCGCGGCGAAGCCTCGCTCGACAAATGTGTATTCGTTCCGGGAAACGCGAACGGCGTTGTAGCGGACGTCCGGAAACGCCGGAAGTGATTGATGTGATGGGTGGTGCGGAAGAAAGGACTCGAACCTTCACTCCCTTGCGGGAACCAGCTCCTGAGGCTGGCGCGTCTGCCAATTCCGCCACTTCCGCAGTGGTGAGGGGCTACAGAACGTCTCAGTATACCCTAGCGAGGCTTCGCCATTTGCTTGCGGAGAGGCTTCACCTCGCTAGAGACAGTGCTAATTGCCCCCCCTTCGGGCGGGCGTTGAGTGTGCATGCGCTTCCCCCGGTCGCTGACCTTCTGGATTCTCGTGGCGATCGTGGTGGGGGTCGCCATCGGCCACTTCTTTCCAGACCTGGCCGTCTCGCTCCGCTTCGTCGGGCAGATCTTCCTCCGGCTGATCCGCACGATCGTCGCCCCGCTCCTTTTCGCCACGCTCGTCGTGGGCATTGCCGGCCATTCGAACCTTCGCCAGGTGGGGCGGATGGGCGTGAAGGCGCTCCTCTATTTCGAGGTCGTGACCACCATCGCCCTCCTGATTGGCTGGGGGGCCATTTCGATCAGCCGTGCCGGCGACGGCATCGCACTGCCGGCGACGATTGACGCGAGCCAGCTGCCGGCCGCTGCCGCCCGCAGTTGGCAGGACGTGATCCTGCACATCTTTCCAGAGAACATCGCCAAGGCGGTCGTCGACGGCGAGATTCTGCAGGTGGTCGTGTTCAGCGTGCTCTTCGGGTCGGCGCTGGCGCTGCTGCCCGAGGAGCGGAAGCGCCCGCTACTCGCCTTTGCCGGCAGCCTGGCAGAAACGATGTTCAAGTTCACCGGCATCGTCATGCTCTTCGCCCCGTTTGGAGTTGGGGCCGCCATCGCCTACACGGTGGGGCACCTCGGCGTCGGCGTGCTCGTGAACCTGGCCAAGCTGCTGGCGACGTTCTACGTGGCCGTCGCCGTGTTCATCGGCGTGGTGTTGCTGCCGATCGCATGGATGGTTCGAGTGCCGATCGCGCGCTTCGTTCGCGCGGTGGCCGAGCCGGTGTCGATCGCGTTTGCCACCACCAGCTCGGAAGCGGCATTGCCGCGCGCAATGGAAGCGATGGAGCGGCTGGGAGTGCCGCGGCAGATCGTCGCGTTCGTGATGCCCACCGGCTACAGCTTCAATCTGGATGGCAGCACGCTGTATCTCTCGCTGACCGCGATGTTCGTCGCGCAGGCTGCCGGCGTGCATCTGCCGATCGGCCAGCAGCTCGTGCTGCTGCTCACGCTCATGCTCACGAGCAAGGGCGTGGCCGGCGTGCCGCGCGGCGCCCTCGTCATCCTCATGGGGACCGTGTCGTCGTTCGGGTTGCCCGCCGAACCCGTGTTCATGATCCTCGGGATCGACGCGCTGCTCGACATGCTGCGCACGTCGGTGAACGTGCTCGGCAACTGCCTCGCCACAGTCGTCATCGCGCGCTGGGAGGGGGAGTTCCAGCCGGGCGGGCCGGGTAGGTAAATGCTGCCCGCCTGGCCTGCCTGGCCTACCAGGCCCTAAGCGAAGGCGTCCGACGCGTTCTTGAACAATTCGGGCGCGCGGGCGTCGAGGTCGGTGAGCCAGGCCTCGGTGAGGCCAAGCTTCTGCGCGATCGGGTCGTCGAGCACGGGCGCGTCGGGCGCGCCGTCGCAGCCGAAACCGTAGCGATGGCTCAAGCGGTTGGCGATGTAGCACACCGACGCTTCGACGGGATGTGACGTGCACTCGTCGGGGCGATGGTGGTGCACCACGGGGTCTTCGATGACGGGCGGCAGCCGCCACTCGCGCAGCACCCGGCCGCCGAACTCGGCGTGCCGCGCTTCGATCATCGACACCACTTCGTCATCGGCGGGCGCCTTGCCGCCGCCGCGGACGTAGTCCTTCGACAGCTGCAGGACCAGGAGCTTCCCGAGGTCGTGGACGAGGCCGTAGAGAAACGCTTCTTCCTGGTTGACCACCGCTACTCGCGCGACGAGCTGTGCGAGGAAGGCGGTGCCAATCCCGTGCGCCGCGAGGCCGCGGCCGTGGGTGCCGTAGGTATTGCCCGACTGCAGGCGCGATGCCATGCACGTGGCGAGGACCACGTTGCGAACCGACGCGGTGCCCAGACGGACCACCGCCTCGCTGATTGTCGTGATCTCCTGCAGCGGCGCGCAGTAGGCCGAGTTGGCCAACCGCAGCATGCGGGCGGCGAGCACCTGATCCCGCGACGTCACGCGCGCGAGCTGCGTCACGCTGACGTCGGGGTCGAGCGCCAGAATCATGATCTCCGACGCGTTGGCCGGCAGCGTGAGCGTGCCAGTGGGGCTCGTCTTCGCCCAGTCGCCCGAATCGACCCAGGCGCCCCACGTGGGGTACTTCTGCGAGAGCTTGGGCTTTGCGAGCGTACTACTCGGCACTAACCACCTCCGACCTCTCGATGTCCCGTCTTTCCCGATACATGCTGGTATCCTGTGCGCCCTTGGCGCGAAAACTCCCAGATGGCGCTGGCGCCGCGATACAGAAAGCTAATCGACTGCCGCTCCATGAGGTTTAGCTGATGTCCGTCCCGACGCCGTCCGAGCACCATCTGACGCTCAATCGTCTCGCGACGATTGCCCGCCTGGTGGCCGGCGCGGCCCACGAGGTGAACAACGCCCTCCAAGTCATCGGCGGTTCCGCCGAACTGCTCCAGAACCGCACCGACCTGCCGGAGCCGGTTCAGAAAACACTGTCGCGCATTCGAGACCAGGCCGCGCGCGCGGCCTCCGCCATGACGGGCGTCGTCGCGCTGTCACGCGCACAGTCGGACAGCGGCACGCAACTTGTTGACGTGTGCGGCGTCGCCACGCGCGCGGTGGAGTTGCGGCGCTATGCAATCGGCCGCGCCGATCTCACCGTGCAGCTCGACGTACCGTCGATGCCGCAGCTCGTCACCGGCCATCAGCTGCACCTGCTGCAGGCGGCGCTCAACATGATCCAGAACGCGGAGCAGGCACTGGCGCCGCGTCGGTCGGGTCGTATTTCCGTGGCCGTCGTCGAGGACGGAGATTTCGTGAGCCTTCGCGTGTCCGACGACGGTCCCGGAGTGGCGCCCGCCGACGCCGAACGTATCTTTCAGCCGTTCGTCACATCCATGCCGCGCCCCGAGTCGACCGGGCTCGGCTTGGCGGTCGCCCGCGAGATCGCCGTTGCACACCGCGGCTCGCTCGATCTCGAGCGCGTCCCCAATGGCGCCTCGTTCCGCCTCCGGATACCCAAGGCCCCCGAAGGTCCAAGGTCCAAGGTCTAAGGTCGGCGTGGAAGCGGAGCGGCCGTCAGGCTGCTCCCGCTTCCACGACGTTCAGGCGCTGCAGCTTGTCGATGAACGTCGTGCGGCTCAAATGGAGCAGCCGCGCGGCCTGCCGCTTGTTGCCGCCGGTCTTTTCCAGGCAGCGCAGAATCAGATCGCGTTCGAGCTGGGAGACGACCGACGTGAAGTGAATGCCTTCGTCGGGGATCGCCACCGGCGGTACCACTGTCGCGGTCGTGCCTTGCCGGATATCCGTCGGCAGCGTCTCGGCGTTGATCTCGGTTTCGAACCCGCTCATGGTGGCCGCGTATTCGATTGCGTTCTCGAACTGTCGCACGTTGCCAGGCCACTCGTACGCCATCAGCAGCCGCATCGCTTCCTGGCTCACCGTCTTCGCGGGCAGGTTGTTTTCCTTGCACGACTTGGTGAGGAAATGCTGCGCCAGCAGCGGAATGTCCTCGCGCCGCTGACGCAGCGCCGGCAGCGTCACCGGAATGACGTTGAGGCGGTAGTAGAGATCTTCGCGGAAGGTACCGGCCTTCACCATCGTCTTTAGATCCATGTTGGTGGCGGCCACCACGCGGATGTCCACCTTGAGCGGCTTGCCTTCGCCCAACCGCTCGACTTCACGCTCCTGCAGCGCGCGCAGCAGCTTCGTCTGCAGCGGCAGCGACATCGACGCCACTTCGTCGATAAAGAGTGTGCCGCGATGGGCCATCTCGAAGCGGCCCGGGCGGCTGGCGATCGCGCCGGTGAAGGCGCCTTTCACGTGGCCAAAGAGCTCCGCTTCCGCGAGCGGTTCGGGAATGGCGGCCGCGTTGAACGCGACGAAGCGCTGGTCGGCGCGCGGGCTGTTGTGGTGAATCGTACGCGCGATCAGCTCCTTGCCGGTGCCCGTCTCGCCCTGGATCAGCACGGTGCTGTTCATCGGCGCCACGAGTTCGAGCGTGGCGAAGAGCGACTGCACGCTCTGATGGCGGCCGATGATGTTGTCGAAGCGGAAGCGCTCGTGCAGCTGCGCCTTCAACGACGCGTTCTCCTCGCGCAGCCGCAGCTGCTCCATGCTGGTGCGCAGCACGCGTGAGAGCTGCGACAGCTGGAACGGCTTGATCAGGAAATCCACCGCCCCGCGCCGGATCGCCGTGACCGCTTCCTCGACGCCGCCGAACCCGGTGATGACCACCGCGCGGATCAGCGGATAGCGGGCGAGCGCTTCGTCGAGCACCGTCATGCCGTCGGCGTCGGGCAGCTTCAGATCGACGACGAGCGCGTCGTACGCAAACCCCTGGAGCCGCTCGATCGCGTCGGCGGCGTCGGAGGCCTGGGCGGCGGCCAAGCCGCTCGCTTCCAGCGACTCCACGATCGTGGCGCGCAGATCGAGATCGTCTTCAACGACGAGGACAGTGGCGGGAGTGGGCTGCGTCATCGAATTGACTGTGGCCACAGTGTGAAGTGTCGGAAACCCGTCGCTTGGCTGGGTCGTCGCGAGTCGGGAATCCGGCACCACCGATGGCCCATGTTCTTGAAGGTCTTGGCTTTATTGCCGGACCGGCGTCCGAGGGCGTCGGAGAGCCGTCACCTACTTGAGCAATGAGCGTGCCCGGGGTGGCACCGGGCTACGCAGCGCTGCGACGGTCCGCCGGTCTCGCGGCGGCGCTGTCGGTGCGCCGTCCCCTCCGACGGCGATTCCGCCCCTCAGCTTCCTGAGAGTGCGCGCGATTGCACGGGCATTCCGCTTGCCTTCTGACTGGCACGCCGAGGCAGCTTCGCGTCGGCATCCGCGCCGCGATCTTGAACGCGGTGCGGAAACAGGCAGGCCTGAAGGCCTCCAGCCACGTGAGAGGACAGAGACGTGAACACGCTTGACGACGCCGCCCTGATCGAAGCGCTCCGCCAGCAGATGACCAAGTCGGTCGCCCGCCAGGTAGCCGCCTCGGGCAACCTGGCCAACGTGGACACGCCCAACTACAAGGCCGTGGAGCCCACGTTTGCCGACGCCCTCAAGGGGCAGCTGCAGATGACGGCCACGCGCCCGAATCACATCAACCCCGCCGACGCCATCAAGGGGCAGACGCAGGAAATCAAGGACGCGGTGGCGCGGCGCGACGGCAACACGGTCGAACTCGATCGCGAACTCCTTACCATGCAGCGTGCCAGCGGCGACTTCGCGGCGGCGCAGACGGCGCTGGCGGCCAAGTTCAAGCTGGTGCGCTACGCCATCAGCGAGAGCAAGTAGGAAACGTGACCATGAAAACCAAGAAGACAGCGTCACGTTGCCCCGCCCCGCGGAGCGGGGCAAAGAGACACTGGACTAGCGGGCCGGAGCCGGTCGCCGTTTTGCCTGTGGCGGAGGCCCGCTAGCCATGGCGACGCTGGGTAACGCCATCACTGCCTCCGCCAGCGCGCTCTCCGTCGAACGGACGCGCATCGAAGCGGCGGTCTCCAACCTGGCCAACGCCGAGTCCACGCGCTCGCTGAACGGCCAGCCCTATCGCCGTCGCGACGTCGTGGTGCGCGCGGAGCCGGTGGGAGGTTTCGAAGCCGCGCTCGGCCAATCCACCGCCACCGGCGTGAAAGTGACCGCGGTCGTCGAGGACCAGAGCGAGTTTCGCCGCCGCTACGAGCCGTCGCATCCCGACGCCGACAAGGACGGCTTCGTCTCGCTGCCCAACGTCGACGCCCCTCAGGAGATGGTCGACATGGTGGGAGCCGCACGCGCGTATCAGGCCAACCTGGCGGCCATCGGCATCATCCGCGAAATGGTGCAGGGCGCCCTGCAGCTCGGAAAGGGATAGGGATAGTCCATGCCGCTCGATCCACTGACGCTCTCGAACGCCACCGGATCCGTTCTCAATCGCCCCAAGGCGGGCGCGGACTTGAGCACGGGCGCCGGCATGGGCAGCAGCTTCGGAGACGCCCTCGGGCGTCTCATCGACAACGTCGAAGGCGCGTCGGCCACCGCGAACCAGGCGGTCACCGGCATGATGGACAAGACCACCGACGTGCACGACGCGATGATTGCGCTGCAACGCGAGGAGCTCACGCTACAGCTCGGCGTCCAGATCCGCAACAAGCTCGTCACCGCATACCAGGAAATCATGCGGATGCCCATCTAAGGACTGAATGGACCCCGAACAGCTCGCCGCCAAACTTCGCCGCCTGACCGATCCGTTCACGACGGGGCAGCTCGTCACGCTCGCCCTGACGTTCGTGATCGTCATCGGCGTCGTGATCGGGTCGGCCATGTGGCTGCAGCAGCCCACCTACCGGATGCTCCAGTCGGACCTCGACCCCGAGACGATGGGGCAGGTCGTTGCCCGCCTCAAGTCGCTCAAAGTGCCGTACGAGCTCGACGAAGGCGGCCGGGGCGTCCGCGTGCCGGCCAGCCGCATCGACGAACTGCGGCTCGAGTTCGCGGCGAACAGCAACGAAGGCGGACTGCAGGGATGGAAGCTGTTCGACGGGCAGGACTTCGGCATCACCGAGTTCGGCGAGAAGATCAAGTACCGCCGCGCGATGGAAGGTGAGATGGCGCGGACGATCGCCACGCTGGCCGAGGTGTCGAGCGCGCGCGTCCACATCGCGATGGGGAAGGAGGAGCTGTTCGGCGAGTCGCGTCCCGCCACGGCGTCCGTCGTCCTGAAGATGAAGGCGGGCCGCACGCTGCCGGCGAGCGCCGTCAACGGCATCACGAATCTGGTGGCCGGCGCGGTCGACGGCATGAAGGCCGAATCGGTTGTGGTCCTCGACAACTTCGGCCGCCCGCTCACGCGACCCAAGGTCGACGACAACGATCCCGCGGGTGCGGCGTCGATGGAGCGGCAGCAGCGTCTCGAGCGCGAGTACGCGCAGCGTGTCGTCGCCATGCTCGAGCCGATCGTCGGCGCCGATCACGTGCGCGTCAACGTCGCGCTGGCGCTGAAGCGTGAGACCACCGAGCAGACGCAGGAAACCTGGGATCCACAAGCGACGGTCATCCGGAGTCAGCAGACGACCAGCGAGACGACCAGCAGCGGTACCACGGCGCTGGCGACGCCGCCCCCGGGTGTCGTGCCGGGCACCGCCGGTGCTCGCTCGAACCTGCCCGCTCCGGCGCCGACCGGCGGCACTGGAGCGGCGCCGCTCACCACCGCCCAGGGGTCGTCGGCGCAGCGCACCACCGAGACGAAGAACAACGAGATCGGTGTCACCAAGACGCACACCATCCAGCCGGCCGGCGAGATCGAGCGGCTGTCGGTGGCCGTGATCGTCGACGACGACCAGCAGATGAAGAACGACAACGGCAAGGCGACGGTGACGCGCACCAAGCGCACCTCCGAGGAGCTGAAGAAGTTCGAGAACCTCGTGGCATCGTCGGTCGGCTTCAACATGGAGCGCGGTGATCACGTCACCGTGGAGAACATCGCCTTCGACGAGCCGATCGCCGAGGACATCGAGGCGCCGGGTGTGCTGGTGCGTTATCAGCCGCAGATCGAAGAGTCGGCGCGGGTAGTGGGCCTCGTCGTGGTGGTCGTGCTGGCGTTCATCTTCCTCGTGAAGCCGCTGATGGCCAAGGTCTCGGCTGGACGGGTGGCCACGGGTGGTCTGGCTATCGCGACCGCCGGCGGCGCGCGTCCGCGCACGGTCGCCGAGCTCGAGGGCGAAATCGAAGCGCAGCTCGACGCCGCGGAAACCAAGGGCGACCGCAAACTGCCGGTGCTGACCAAGCGTGTGGCGGACGGCGCCATGAAAGAGCCGGAGCACGTCGCCAAGGTTCTCCGCAGCTGGATGAAGGAAGAGGTGAGGTGACGTGAACATCCAGACCACGATGTCCGGCCTGCGCAAGGCCGCGATCGTCGCGCTGATGATCGGAGAAGATGCGTCGGCCAGCATCTTCAAGCACCTGTCCGAGGACGAGATCGAGACGCTGCTCAGCGAGATGGCGGCCCTCGGCCGCATCTCGAGCAAGATGGGCGAGCAGGTGCTCGAGGAGTTCCATCAGACGGCGGTGGCCGCCGAGCATGTGGCGCGCGGCGACATCGAGTTCGCCAAGCGCGTGCTGATCAAGAGCTTCGGCCCCGACACCGCGCGCCGGATGATCGACCGCGTGATGCGGGCGTTCCAGTCCAACGCCGGCTTCGCCTCGCTCGAGCGCGCCGACCCGCAGCAGCTCTCGAAGTTCATCCTCGGTGAGCACCCGCAGACGATTGCGCTCATCCTCGCGCATCTTCAGCCGGCCAACGCGGCGCAGCTCGCGACCTTGCTGCCCGAGGAACTGCGGGTCGAAGTGCTCACGCGGATGGCGAGCCTCGAAGACATCTCGCCCGACGTCGTGTCGAGGATTTCGAGCGTGATCGAAGTGCGCCTCAAGGCGCTCGGCGGGCCGTCGCGCGAACAGCACGGCGGCGTACGCGCCGTGGCGGAGCTCTTCAACCGCCTGGAGCGCACCGTCAGCACGCCGGTGCTCGAGGCGATTGAAGAGCAGCGCCCCGAGCTCGCGGTCTCGATTCGCAACCTGATGTTCGTGTTCGACGATCTGCTGCACGTGGACGACAACGGCATGCGCGAAATCATTCAGCGCGCCGACAAGAAGGGGCTCACGATCGCGCTCAAGGGTGCGAGCGACGAAATCCGCCAGCGCTTCTTCGGCAACATGTCGAAGCGCGCCGGCGAGATGCTGCGCGAGGAGATGGAAGTGCTCGGCGCGGTCCGCCTGCGCGACGTGGAAAAGGCGCAACAGGAAGTCGTGGCCATCGCCCGCAAGCTGGAAGAAGAAGGGCTGATCTCGACGGGCGCCGCCGCCGGCGAGGCGTATGTCGTCTAAGGCGCGCCGCCTCGCAGCGTCTCCCGGTGCGGGCGTGGCAGCGGCGGTCGCGACGCCAGTGGCCTCGTGGCTCGAGGCCGTGGCCGAGGGCGCCGTGCCGGCCGCCGGCCGTCGCGCCGCGCAGCGGGTCACGGCGGTCGCGG
>Ga0105238_10002528_pt1 | contig 18276 bp, 21 predicted proteins | sample KBSC34metaG_FD_81526 | JGI IMG/M metagenome (GOLD analysis project Ga0105238, IMG submission 81526) | Corn rhizosphere microbial communities from Kellogg Biological Station, Michigan, USA - KBS C3-4 metaG | ecosystem: Host-associated > Plants > Roots > Rhizosphere > Soil | place: Michigan, USA... | reverse complement strand
CGGTTGACGCCCACGACGACGGACTCTCCGGTCTCGATGTTCTTTTGAGATTCGTAGGCCGCGTTCTGAATTTCGCGCTGGATGAAGCCCTCTTCGATGGCGCGCAATGTCCCGCCCATTTTGTCTATGCGCGCGATGTAGGCTTCCGCTCCACGCTCAATGTCATCCGTCAATTTTTCGATATATTCGCTTCCGCCCAAGGGGTCCGGCTCCGCGGTCACGCCGCTTTCGTAGGCGATGACCTGCTGAGTACGCAGCGCCAATCGAGCGGCTTCAGGAGTCGGCAGCCCGAGCGCCTCATCGCGAGAATTGGTGTGCAGCGATTGCGCGCCGCCCAGTACTGCGGCCAGGGCCTGCAAAGTCACGCGCACGACGTTCACATCCGGCTGCTGCGCTGTTAGCGTAGAACCTGCGGTTTGCGCATGGAAACGTAGCATCATCGACCGGGGATCTGTCGCCCCGAAACGGTCCTTCATGAGGCGGGCCCACAACCGGCGGGCAGCGCGGAACTTGGCGATCTCCGTGAGAAAATCGTTATGCGCGTTGAAGAAGAAGGAAAGCCGGGGAGCGAACGCATCCACGTGCAGGCCTGCGCCCACTGCTGCATCGACATACGCAATTGCGTCAGCCAATGTGAACGCAACTTCCTGCACCGCGGTCGAGCCTGCCTCGCGAATGTGATACCCGCTGATCGAGATCGTGTTCCACTCCGGCATCTCCGCACCCGCCCAGGCAAACAAATCGGTGATGATCCGCATTGCCGGGCGCGGCGGATAAATATAGGTCCCGCGTGCGATATATTCCTTCAGAATGTCGTTCTGAATGGTGCCTTGGAGCTTCTTGACGTCGGCGCCCTGACGGCGCGCTACCAGCGCATACAGCGACAGCAGAATCGCAGCAGTTGAGTTGATCGTCATCGACGTGCTGATTTTTTCGAGCGGAATTTGGTCAAATAACCGTTCCATGTCGGCGATGGACGCAATCGATACGCCGACCTTACCGACTTCGCCTACGGCTAAAGGATGGTCGGGATCCATACCCATCTGCGTCGGTAGGTCGAATGCCACCGAAAGTCCCGTCGTGCCCTGCGAAAGCAGATATCGATAGCGTTGGTTGCTTTCTTCAGCCGAGCCGAAGCCGGCATATTGGCGCATGGTCCAGAGACGCGCCCGGTACATGTCCTTATAGATGCCGCGCGTGTACGGAAATTCGCCGGGTTGTTCGCTGCGTAGACCAGGCGCGGGCGGCTCGCTCATGAACGCGAAATCTTTCGAGCGCGCAGGAATGAAGAGACGCCGAAGTATCCCATCACCAGGCCGAATAGTGCGGGAAAAACGATGTGCACCAAACCCTCAATGTCGCCGTCAAAATTTCGCACCGCCCGGAATACATAAAATGCGGCCACCACGGCGAAGACAATGAATAGAAAGCCAATCACTTCATTCCATAGCGCGTGCAGCGGGCGTATGATGCCCGGCAGAACGTGGCCGAGGAACTTTGAAATCAGCTGGCCCATCGGTTTCATCCTAACAGAGAGGGGCTTCCAAAACTGGCAGAAACGCGGCTACGCGATCGAGATGATGATATGCTGTAGACGGCAAGGGAGAGCGACGAATTTGGACGACCGGCTCAAAGACTTGATGAAGGAACTTGGTGACGCCATCAACGAGTCCCTTTCCGATTCTGACCGTATTGCCGCCGCGATTGGCGAGATCAAACGCGCCGGTTACGACGTCTTCTTGGTGCTGGAAGCCACCATCGGTTTCAACAAGCGCGAAGACAACGAAGACGACGGGCAGGATGAAGGTGAGACGGTGGAATTGGAGCCGACTCCGGAATCCGGCCGCCGCAGGTTGAACAAGATCAAGCTAACCTCACAAGACCAGAAGTTTCTGCGCGCCCTTAAGATCTCGATCGACGAAGAAAAGCACTAAGACAGCCCGGGTCCCTCCAGTCAGTGTGTTTCGTCTAAATCAAGTGCGATTGCCAGCGCTTGATCTAGTTGCCGCATGGTCATACGATCCAGCCGTCCAAAGTAGTGCGTTAGCGCTTCTTTGGGCAAGCTCACTAACTCATCACAGTGAATACTGGATTCGTGCTTCAAGCCATGTTCTGGGCCTAGCTTGACCTGCGTGCTGAGTTCATCGTGGCGGGAGTAGACCGGCGCGCAGATAACCGTCGAGAACTTTGAATCGATCACGAGCTGGCGGTTCACCACTACGAATACGCGCTGTTGTTTCGGATCGCGCGACCCGGGCTTGCGAACCAGGTACAATTCACCCCGTTGCATCGAAATTCCAGCTACGCAAGATCCTGATATTCGAGAACGTCCAACGCCTCCCGATTCAGCGATTCAGCGCGCTCGCCCAGTATTTCGGCATCCTTTTCATTCCGTCGGGACTTGGCGAGAGCAGCTAAGTACTGACGAGCAGCCTTTTCGAGAAAGCTAGACCGATTGGGATCGGTTTGGTCGATTGACAGAAGCAGGTCTTCGGGAAGTGTGATAGATGTCTTGACTTTCACAAGACGATTATACTCCGGCGTGAACGCATGCGCAATTGGGCGCGAGTGCTCGCATTGCTATACTGTTCACTTGTCCTCGAGGCAAGTAACGTCGATGAACCAACCGAATCCTGAACATATTCTGCAAGTTGGCCTGGGTTTTTGGGCCTCCAAGACTCTTTTGAGCGCCGTCGAAATGGGGTTGTTCACGGAACTCGCGAAGGACTCTGGCGATCTGGAAGCCCTTCAAAAGCGGCTGGATCTCCATCCGCGCGCGGCGCGCGATTTCTTGGATGCGCTGGTGGCGCTGAAATTTCTCGAACGCCGTGACGGGCGCTATTACAACACGCCGTCTACCGATTTCTTCCTCGACAAAGCCAAGCCATCTTACGTCGGCGGGCTGCTCGAGATGGCCAACCATCGACTGTACCCGTTCTGGGGTAAGCTCACTACCGCGCTACGCACCGGGCTTCCGCAAAACGAAGCTAAAGATGGCGGACCTGATCTTTTCGCATCTCTTTATGCCGATCCTGCGCGATTGAAAGAGTTCCTCAAGGCCATGACCGGGGTGAGCCACGGAGGAAACCTCGCGATTGCACGCCAGTTCCCTTGGAAGAACTACAAGAGCGCGGTGGATGTCGGAACCGCGCAGGGTGACCTGATCACTCAAGTGGCGCTCGCCAATCCCAATATCCTGGGAACGGGCTTCGATTTGCCGCAGGTGCAGCCAATCTTCGAAGAGTACGTAACAGCCAACGGACTCTCGGCGCGGGTAAAATTCGCGCCCGGTAGTTTCTTCGATCAGCCGCTGCCCAAAGCCGATGTCGTGATGATGGGCCATATTCTGCACGATTGGGATTTGGAAGTGAAGCGCATGCTGATTCGCAAAGCTTATGAAGCTCTGCCGGATGGCGGCGCCTACATCGTTTACGAAGCCATCATCGATGACGATCGCTCAGCGAACGCCTTCGGATTGATGATGAGCTTGAACATGCTGATCGAAACTCCAGGTGGATTCGACTATAGCGGGGCCGATTGCGCAGGTTGGATGAAAGAGGCGGGGTTCAAACAGACCCGCGTCGAGCATTTGGTTGGCCCCGACTCGATGGTCATCGGCATCAAGTAGGCGATAATAAAAGCGTTGAATGCCGCACCCGGCAAGGCCACGCGCGGAGGCCCGCACGAGGCATACCTGGCGATTGAGCGATTTCTCAAGGCCAGCAAGAAACCTGTCCTGATCGAACCCGGCGAAGATCCCTTTGCCCTGGCATCCGATAGCTTCACCGTCACCCCGCGCGTTTCCTCCCTGACCATCGAATGCTGGGACGAAAAGCGCACCTTGGTCAGACGCGTCGCGTCAGTGCGCCTCGAACGGCCGGGTCGCATCGAGCTTCATGTAGAACACTTTGGCAGCAAGACGGGAACGCTCACTCTGATCGACCTGGATCGCGAGACGCATCGCGACGCCGCACGGAAAGGCGCGCGCCTCAAGTTCCGCGAGCGTTTCCGGCAATCTCTGCATCGCCAATTCCCGGATTGGCGGGTAGTGGAATTGAGCACCGAACAAGACCTGCACAATAGTTTTTCCCCGGCCTATCCACGAGCCCTCTTACGCCGCGGCTCCACGGCTCTGGCGGCCATCGGGGTTGCGGAAAACTCGCCGTCACCCGCCGACGCGCTCACATTCGGCTTGATCTGGCTGGATTACTTGCGCCGCCGCGAACCGCGTCTGACGATTGAAACTCTGGCGCTGTTCGCGCCGGCCGGCCACGAACATACGCTGTGCCACCGCGTCCGATTTCTGAATCCGCTTGCAGCGCGCTATGTGATTTTCGTTCACGATGGCGCTGGATATGAACAACTGGTCGATCCTCGGGACTACACGAATCTCGACACGCGACTGGATACTGGCGGAAAGCCGGCGCGTGCGCCGCGGCCAGGACAGCCTGAAGCTTGGCTGGAGGCGCGGGTCCGCGCCGATCTGGAATCGCTGGACGCAACGCTCCTCACACAGCCGATTTACGGTCAGGTGGCGCAATTCGCCGGCGGCGACCGCGGAATCATCGATCTGCTGGCCATTGACCGTGACGGCAGGCTGGCTGTGATCGAACTGAAGGTGGACCAAGACATCCACCTTCCCTTGCAGGCCTTGGATTACTGGATGCGGGTCAAATGGCATCTGGATCGCGGCGAGATCGCGGAAAGCTCTCATTTCACTGGACTTTCCCTGCTAGCGGAAGCGCCTCGTCTGCTGTTGGTGGCCCCTGCTTTGGAGTTCCATCCGGCCAATGAAATCGTCCTCAGCTTTTTTTCACCCGAAATCCCAGTGGAAAGGATAGGATTGGGAGTACAATGGAGACAGGAGCTCAAAGTTATGTTTAGAGCTTCCCTGAACACGTATTCCGGCAAACCATGGCCCTTGCTGTCCTTCGCCAGATAAAGCAGGCTCTTGCAACCCTGAACCCGAGGGAGTTGCGGGATATGGCCGACCGCCCGATACGGGTGGGGCTCATCGCTCCTTCCGCCGACGCGTTGGGGCAGATGGAAACCTACTTTGCTCCCCACCATTTTTCAGCGGAGCGGCGAATCCAAGCGGCGCAAATACTAATTCGAGGCGGTGGCAAAGATTGCGATATCGAAATCTACGATTCCTCGATTCTGCGTCCGGCAAATGCGTTTTCATTCGATCCCGAAGCGCCCGAAAATTGTGTACGGCGCATTTTGAAGGCTCGCGAAGACCTCATGCTGCCCCTGGCACGACGCCTCTATCCCTTCCGTAAACCCGCCGTTCACCGCCTCATTCGCACGATTGCCAAGGAAAATGCTCTGTTTTGTCTGACCACGGCGATCCCCGATGTGATCCCCAGTCTGGCGATGATTCCGTGGGCGGCCGGTGAATTCGCTTCCGACACTGCTTTCCTCACGATGAACCAGATTCGCATGGCTTTCCTAATCGCGGCAGCCAGTGACCGGCCGATCGGGTACCGGGAGCAGCGTTCCGAAATAGCCTCCATCGTCGCCGGCGCGTTCGGCTGGCGCGCCCTGTCGCGAGAGCTTGTCGGCAAGGTTCCCTTCGGCGGGGGCCTGATCCCCAAGGCGGGAATCGCCTACGCCGGCACTTTTGCGGTCGGTCTTTCCCTCGAACGCCTGTACCGCATGGGTTATGGATTCACGCGCGCCGAGCGGCACGCGGTCTACGAAGAGGCCTACGAACATGGCAAACAAATCGCGAGCATGCTGCTGGCGAATTTCCGCCACAGCAAAGCTAGTTGAAACTTCGTTCAAACAAGAAACATCTACCTAAGTAGGAGGGGATCTCTGTGCGATATCTGTGTGCATTCCTGTTACTAGCCAATACGGTACTGGCCGACACCGTTTTTTTCCGCGATGGGCGTAGCATCAATGGCTCGTTTGTCGGCGGTGACGCGAGAACCATCCGCGTGGCGGTGGGCGACCGCGTTGAGACCATTCGCGTAGCAGATGTGGATCGAATTTCATTTGGCGAGCCCGAGCAGTCTTATGCTCCTCCAGTACTGCGGACTCCGCCGCCCGAAGAACCCAACTACCGCCCTGCCCCTCCCCCGCCGCCGCCTCCTCCTTCTGCGCGCCGGGAGGACTATGGCGAACGCGGCGTGATCCCGTCGGGTACGGTGCTCAGCATCCGCATGGTAGATAGTGTCGACTCCGAACGCGACTACGTGGGCCAGACCTTCCAGGCTTCGCTCGACGAGCCCGTGCTCGACCCAGGTGGCCGCACCATAGTGCCACGCGGAGCGGACGTAGTGGTCAAGTTGGTCGACGACGTGCAATCCGGCAAAATCGAAGGCCGAACAGTACTTACGCTGGATATCGTTTCGCTACGCATCAACGGTCGGGAAGTCGAGGTGGACACCGCTTCCATCACCCAGCAAAGCGGTTCACGGACCGCGCGTAGCGGCAAGGTCATCGGCGGCACGGCAGCCCTGGGCGCCATCATCGGCGCTATCGCGGGCGGCGGCAAAGGCGCGGCGATCGGTGCCGGCGCGGGTGCCGGAGCGGGCACAGTGGCTCAGGTGGCTACCAAGGGCCAGCGAGTACGCATTCCCTCCGAGACGCGCCTCACATTCACGCTGCAACAACCGGTGCGTCTCTAAGACTTCCGGCTCGAGTCCTCGCCGCTGAACATTTCCGCGATATAGTTTCAGATGGCTATGGTGAACTGCTCCCGCTGCGGAAAGCGTGTGGTGCGGGTCCATCGCAACGCATTTGAGAAGCTCCTGTGGTCCGACATGTATGAGTGCTCGGACTGCAAAAACCGGCAGGGTACGTATCACCGCCACCTTTACGCTCACTGGCGTTTCCTGTTTTCCCGCCACTCACGGTGTATTCGCTGCGGATCTGACGCCATACAGCGGCTAAGGAAACGGGACAAGGTGGATGGATTTTCGCAGAATCCACTCGCGCTGGTACAGGCTCTGATCGGCGCACCGGTAAACCGCTGCAGCCCCTGCCGCCTCCAGTTTTTCGATTGGCGCAAGCCGCGTGAGGGCGCGACCGCCCCCGATTACTAACCCATCCCGGCAAATCCAAAATTCTACCGGTTCCGTATAACCCATCGAAGGAGACGGAACCTAATGAACAAAACGATTCGAATTTGGACTGGCCTTGCCGCGCTCGCCGCCTGCACTTTGATGCCGGTGGCACAGGGCAAAGAGAAGAGCTTGTACGACCGGCTGGGAGGCAAGAAGGCCATCACCGCCGTAGTAGATGAATTCGTGGGACGCGTGGCGGCGGATGCGCGTATTAACAGCTTCTTCGCGGCCACTGCTGCCGATCCGCAACGCCTGGCGTCGTTCAAGATGAAAGTGGTGGACCAGATCTGTCAAGCCAGTAGCGGCCCCTGCAAATACATGGGTAAGGATATGAAATCGGCGCACATGGGTATGGGGATCAGCGGCCCGCAGTTCGAGGCACTAGTGAGCGATTTGGCGGGAGCGCTGGATAAGTTCAAGGTTGGCGACAAGGAAAAAGGTGAGTTGTTGGGAGTGCTGGGCCCGATGAAACCGCAGATCGTCGAGAAGTAGCGGCGGAAGGAGCCAGCAGGGGCAGGAGGCGGAGCTCGGAGGCCGCCTCCTATTTTTTGTGTTTCCATGAGAAGGTGAGCGCTAAACCCTTCGACGAACCGCGTATTGCTCTGAACCGCATCTACACCAAGCGTGGAGACGCGGGCGAAACCAGTTTGGTGGGCGGGCAGCGAGTCCCGAAAGACGCGCTGCGGATTGAAGCCTATGGCACCGTCGATGAGTTGAACGCCTTCATCGGGCTAGCGGCGGTTTCCTGCGCCGAAGATACCAGCCTGGCTGAGCTAGCGGTCATTCTGCGGCGCGTGCAGCATGAACTATTCAATCTCGGTTCTATCCTGGCGACTCAGCCGGCTGACGTGCATCCTCAGCAGCCGCGGATCACCAATGCCGAGACCACGCAGTTGGAACGTGAGATCGATCGGATGAACGCGGGACTCGCGCCTCTTCGCAGCTTTGTCCTCCCAGGTGGAACCCGCCTGAGCGCCGAACTGCATGTGACGCGGACCATCTGCCGTCGCGCAGAACGTTTGCTGATAACGCTGGCACGTGAAGAGTCCGTTCCGCCGGAGATTATTCCGTATCTCAACCGCCTCAGCGATGCGATGTTCGTATGGAGCCGCTGGGTGAATCATGCGCTGGGCGTGCCGGAGGCGCTGTGGGAACCGAATCAATCGTCCTCAGGTATGTGATTATGGCTCGTATGAAGCCACTCATGCTCTTCGCGGTATTCGCATCACTGTTGCCGGCACAATCCTTGTCGCCTAAATGGGAAGAATTAACGGCCGAGGATTTCGTGAAGGCCATCAAACAGGCAAACAACACCTGTGTGTTGCCGTTTGGCATCTTGGAAAAACATGGACCGTCCGGCCCGATCGGCACGGATCTAATCGACGTGCGCTACATCACGACGAAAGCAGTCCAGAAAGAATATGCGCTAGTTTTCCCCGAATATTATGTCGGGCAAATTTTTGAGGCGCGGCATCAGCCGGGCGCGATCGCGTATAGTTCGCAGCTTCAACTACAGATGCTGCAGGAAACCGTGTCGGAGATGGGCCGCAACGGGTGCCACAAGATTTTAATCGCGAGCGGGCACGGCGGGAATACCAACTTGCTGAATTATTTTTTGCAGATCCAGTTGGATTCGCCGAAGGATTACGTGGTGTATGGGTTAAGCGCGCTGGGCGGTAGCGCACAATTGCCTCCCGCGGCACAGCCGTCAAAGCCGGGAGTGGACGGGCACGCTGGCGAGATCGAGGCAGCCATGGTGATGGCGTCGCGTCCGGAACTGGTGCATCCGGAACGCGGCAAGCAACAATCCGGCGCCAATCTCGCCCGTCTCGATCTGCCGGCGGGCGTATTTACGGCCATCGGCTGGTATGCGATGTATCCGAATCATTACGCCGGCGATGCGTCGGGCGCGACGGCCGCGCGAGGCGCAGCGCTAGTGGAGGCCACAGCCGATCGCATCGCTGCGGCGATTCGGGCGATCAAAGCGGACCAGGTGTCGCCACGATTGCAGAAAGAATTCTTCGAAAAGATTTCACACCCGGCCGACACGGCACAATAACCCGTCGTCAGCCGGCGATGGCTTTCCGCAGAGCCTGGCCCAGGTCCGCCAAATGGAATTGAAATCCGGCGAGCAGCGCGGCTTGCGGAATTACACGCTGACCACCTAGCAGTACCTGGGACATTTCGCCGAACAATATCTTGAGTGCGAATGCGGGAACGGGCAAAATCGCCGGGCGATGCAATGCCGCCGCTAGCTCGCGGGTGAAATCGGCGTTGGTCACCGGATTCGGCGCGACTGCATTCACAGGACCGCTAAAGGCGGCCTCATCAATCGCGAACTCGATTAGTGAGACCAAGTCGTCCAGGGCGATCCAGGACATCCACTGCTGACCGCTTCCCAAGCGTCCTCCGACACCCATACGAAAAGGAAGAAGCATTTTCGCGAGCGCGCCGCCGCCGCGGCCCAACACGACTCCGATGCGCGGCGTGACTACCCGTACACCGAACTGCTCGGCAGCGCGCGCCTCTTGCTCCCAACGGAGCGCGAGTTGCCCCAGAAAATCGGACGAGGGCGGCGAGTCTTCGGTCAGGATCTCATCTCCGCGCGAGCCATAAAAACCAACAGCCGAAGCGCTTACCAGCACCGCCGGTGGATGTTGCCGAAGCGCCGCGAGGAGGCTGCGCGTGCTTTGTATCCGGCTGTTTGAAATACGCTCACGGGCGGCAGCAGTCCAGCGCTGGGCAACCGGTTCCCCCGCAAGATTCACCACTGCCTGGCATCCCGCGAAAACTTGCGGAGGAGGTTGCGTACGCAGCGAGACGGCGATGACGCTGTGGCCGGAAGCGCGCAGGCACTCGGACAGTGCGCGTCCGACGAAACCGGAAGCTCCCGTGATGGCGACCTTCATAACAGCCTGCCTTGCGTTACTTCGCGGATATAGGCGTCGACATCGGTCTTGCGCCGCATGCCGTCGAGCGTCATGTAGCGCGTCATTCCGAAAATCGGGCGCTCGGACCAAGGGCGATCATGCAGCCCGAAGCACCAAAGAATATTGGTGTAAGTATTCGGATCGCGGCCGTCCAGAGCATATCGATCGTGAAGATAGATCATAGTCGCAAGCGCGTCCTCGTGGGTGGGCGACCATTCGATGATCTTCTTGCCCCAGTACATCCGATAGTAGCCATGAATGACGCCGCGCGTGAGCAGCTCGGTTTGGGTGGCGTTCCAGAGGGCGTCGTGAGTCGCGGCGTTCTCGAATTGGTCGCGCGTGTAGACGGGGTCGCGACGGTCGCGCGCGTGCTTCGCCAAAGTCGCTCGCGCCCAGTCGGGCAGTGCATCCAAAGAATCGAGCGACGGCGAGAAGCGAGCGAAATTGAACGCCAGTTCTCGGCGGACGATCAATTCTTCAAGGAACTCGTCGGCAATCAGTTTGTGCTCGTCCGCATATTCGCGAACTGCTAGAGCTACTTCGAGGGAAGACATGTGCCCGAAGTGCAGGTACGAACTGAGCCCGGATGTAGCGCGCGCGGAGGGTTCACGGCTGAACTTCGCGTAGCGGCGAAGATTGTGCTCGAGAAAGTGGCGCAAGCAGCTCTCGGCTTCATCGCGTCCGCCGCGTATTTCAGTCGAAGCCGCTACCGAGTGGTCGATCTCGCATGAACTAACCAGCAGCGCGATGTTCCTGGCCGTGACCTCCGTATGAAGCTGGTGCGGCGAACCGGTGAAACAGCGTTTAACCTGGAGCGGCGCGACAGGCTGCAGGCAGGCTTCGAGCACCTTGTGAATCTTGGGGCGAATCGTGTAAGCCGCGTATTCCTGCTTCGTGAAATGACTCATCGGCACGATGCAGCTGGAATCCAGAGCATAGTAGGGAATCGCTACTTTCTCCGGAACGCGGCGATTGTGATCGCGCGCGACGAACACTGGGTAGTCATCGGTAACTAGTGCGGCGGCGTCGGCGGCAAGACGATAGAGCGCATCGTTAGGATCCGACTGGCGGCGACGCAGGTGAAACACGTAACCGATACCGAGCGCTCGCAAACGCCGCTCGGTTCCAGGCACACCTTCGAGTAGAAACCTATGAAGGCGATCATTGGCGTGGGGGTAGGAGCACGTGAGGCCTTCATAAAAAAGTACCGGGAGATTCAACTCATTGGCGAGATTCACGGCGAATGCCAGGGCGTGGTTGGATTCGACGCGGCGATTCATCTGCGCCCAATACAGCACAAAAAGCCCGTTTTTACGCGCTTCGGCGGAGTTCAATTGGCGGACGCGGTCAAAAGGCACCTGGTTCCAGAATACGGGACATCTTGGCGAGCGGCGAAAGCCCGGAAGACGAGGTTACGATATGATGAAGAGCGTGGATCTTTAGCCCGGCGGATAGTTTGCGGGGGTCCTGTGAGTGATCGAGGGAATCTTTCCATGGAAAAACAAGCGCAAAACATACAAGAAGCATTTCTAAACAACGCGCGCAAAGACAAAACGTTCCTGACAATTTATCTGATGAGCGGTGTCAAGCTTTCCGGACGAATTAAGAGCTTCGATAAGTACTCAGTGGTCCTTGAAACCAACAGTCAAGAGCAGCTGATTTTCAAGCACGCGATTTCTACTGTAGTAGTCTCGCGGCCCTACCACAATGCGCCGCAAAGCACCGTCGCAACGGTAGGAGCGCATGTAGCCCCGGGCGCCCCTAGCGGCGACGATCACCACTAGATAGCCTTTGTTAGCTTCACAAGAAATTGCGATCCTGGTCGGCTTGAATCTCACGAGCCGGGGCACGCAGCGTAAGTCTGCAGGCGGAGAATCTGCCCAGGCGAGCGCGGAGGATTCCTTAGCAGAACTCGCGTCGCTAGCGGCCACGGCTGGCGCGAAGGTCGCGGAGAGCCAAATCCAGTCGCGCGCCAGAGTGGATTCAGCTACCCAGATCGGATCCGGCAAAGTTGAAGAACTCAAAGCGCTGATTCAACTGCATGAGGCCGACGTGGTCATCTTTGACCGCGAGTTGACCCCGACCCAACAGCGCAATCTGGAGAAGGCGCTGGACGTCAAGGTGCTCGACCGGACGCAATTGATTCTGGATATTTTCGCTCGGCGGGCGCGGACACGGGAAGGACAGCTGCAGGTCGAGCTCGCGCAACTGAATTACCTGCTGCCGCGATTGACGGGACACGGCGCGGCGATGTCGCGATTAGGCGCGGGCATCGGATCGCGCGGCCCTGGCGAAACTAAACTTGAGACCGACCGGCGGCGCATCCATCAACGCATTCACGCCATCGAACGCGGACTGGAGCGAGTACGCGGCGGGCGTACTACGCAGCGCCAGCAGCGCCAGGCCGTGCCGCTCGCGACCATTGCGCTGGTGGGCTACACCAACGCCGGCAAATCGTCGCTCTTCAACCGGCTCACGGGAGCTGCGGTACTCGCCGACGCCAAGATGTTTGCCACGCTTGATCCGACGGTCCGGCACATCACTTTACCCTCGCGCCGCCGGGTGCTGGTCAGTGACACGGTCGGTTTCATCCGGAATCTGCCGACGACGCTGGTGAAGGCCTTCCGCGCGACGCTCGAAGAAGTGGTTGAAGCGGAGCTGTTGCTGCATGTGGTGGACGCCAGCTCTCCGCACGCCTCCGAGCACACTGCGCATGTGATGGCGACTCTTCAGGAGATCGGCGCGGATACCACGCCGCAGATCTTGGTGCTGAATAAAGTGGACCAGGTCCCCGGCGAACCGGACGCGTCGGCGCTGGCGCGGCGCATACTCGAAGATCCCGAGCATCAACCTGCTGGAGCCGTCGCGATCTCGGCCCTCACCGGAACGGGCTTCGAAGCGCTGCTCGAGAAAATCGACGAAGCACTGCCGCTGGATACGCTCAGCGACTGCACCTTCCATATTCCGGCCGGCGACGGCGGACCAATTCATACCCTGCACGAGCACGCGCGCGTGATTTCCACGCGTTACACCGATGAAATGTGCATTATCCGTGCGGCGACACCGGAGTCCATCCGGCGCCGGCTGGTGAAGTACCTGGTGGCGTAAGGTATTATGAAGGGCAACTGATGAACGGGCCGAATCTGCTTACAATTTTGCGGATTTTCTTCGTCCCGCTGCTGGTGGCAGCGCTGCTCGGGGGAGGGTTCGTCGAACCCTATCTGGAAGCGGTCCTGGCACCGCTTGCAATTACGCGCGAAACTTTTGCACTGTTGATTTTCTTGGTCGCGGCGGCTACCGATCTTCTGGACGGATACCTGGCCCGGCGCTGGGGGCAGATCACCACGGTAGGCACGCTACTCGATCCTATCGCTGACAAGTTGCTTATTTCCGCGGCGCTAGTTTCGCTGGTAGATATCCACCGCGTTCCGGCCTGGATGGTGATACTGATTATCGGCCGCGAATTTGCAGTCTCGGGATTACGCTCGATTGCCGCGGCAGGCGGCTACACAATCGAGGCTAGCGACCTAGGGAAAACGAAGATGGTCGCGCAGGTGGTTGCCATCGCCCTGGTGATTGCAGGAATCCGCTGGCCGCAACTGGATCAGTTCGCGCTCTTCGCCATGTGGTCCGTGGTCTTGTTCGCTCTCCTATCGGCAGCGGACTATTTCCGCAAGTTCTGGGGAACGGTGGATACGCAAGTCAAATCCCGGCGGCGGCGTGAATTGTTGGCTTGGCAGCGGCAGCAGCGCAAGCTGAGGCGCTCCGAAGTGAATACTTCTGCAAAAGTGGCGACTAAAGGCTAAACGCTAACGGCCAGGCCAGTGGCCTGCCATGCGTCCAACCCGCCGATAAGGTTGGTCACGTTTTCAAACCCTGCCCGCTGGATCAAGCTGCACGCGATCGCGCTGCGGGCGCCGCCCTTGCAGTGCACCACGATGGGCTTCGTCGAGTCCAAATCGGCCAGCATCTTGGCCACGCGATCAAGCGGTTTGTGCAGCGCACCTGCAATGTGGCCGTGGTCCCATTCTGCCTTACGCCGGACGTCGACGATTTGAATGGATCCCGGATCCTCGGCGAGTTCGCGACTCAGCTCTGCTGCGGTAATTTGCATGATTTGCGCCGTGGGCTTCTGTTCGCTTGCCCAGCGCGTCATTCCGCCCTCAAGGTATCCGGCGACGCGCTCGAAGCCCACGCGCGCCAGACGAGTGCGCGACTCCTCCACGGCGGCCTGGTCTTCGGCAATTACGATGAGGTCATGATCCAGGCCGAGCAGTGCCCCCGCCGATCCCGCAAATTGTCCGGCGAGCGGAATGTTGACGGCGCCCGGAACGTGTCCAGCGCTGAACTCCATGGCGGGTCGGGTGTCCAGCACCACATCGCCCGCGCGCTGCCGCTCGACTAGCTGATCGGGCGTGAGGGCCTCCATGGACAGCAGGAAATCGAGCGGAATCGCGCCAGTGCGGTTGATCTCCGCATCCTGAGCGAAGTACTCCGGACGGTCGGGCAGTTCCGCCGTCAGCAGCCTGACGAATTCGTCCTTACTCGAAGCGCGCAGTGCATAATTGAGTTCGCGCTCCTTGCCAATGGTCGACTGACGCTCGGGGCGCATCTGTTTGCCGCAAAGGGAACCCGCACCGTGGGCGGGATAGATCTCGACTTCATCGCCTAACGGCACCAGTTTTTGGTGCAAGCTGTCATAGAGCATCGCAGCCAATTGCTGCGGAGTCTTGTCCTTCGATAAATCGGGGCGCCCGACGTCCCCAATGAACAGAGTGTCGCCGGTGAGAACGGCCCACGGCTTTTCGCCGCGATCGAGATCCGTGATCACCACAGACACGCTCTCCACCGTATGCCCCGGAGTCTCGAGGAAACGCAGAATCACGCGCCCGAAGCGGACTTCGTCGCCGTCATGCACGGCTACATGCGGGATCGGCGATTCCGCCTCCGCACCTAGATAGATATTTGCTCCGGTCTTGGCCGCTAGTTCCACATGCCCGCTCACGAAATCGGCATGGAGGTGGGTTTCGATGATGTGCTCAATCTTAAGTCCGCGCGCTTGGGCTTCATCAACATAAAGGGACACGTCGCGCTGCGGGTCCACCACGCACGCGACCCCTTCGGACCCGAGCATGTAGGACGCGTGAGATAAACAGGTTAGATAAAACTGTTGGAAGTACATGAACCGGCTGAGGCGTTTACGCCGGCAAGTATTGGCGCAGAGTCCCGTAGAACGACCGGATAAAATCGGCAGCGGATTTATCGGCGGCCGCTTCGTCTTTGTTGACGATCGGAATCACCACCCGTACCAAGGCCGTGTCCGTGCGGTTTAAGCGCATGGCGTCGACCACCACCCAAAACTTTGCTGTGTATTCGCTGGCGATAGCACGATCCCGCGATTGATACCAATAGAGCACCAGGCTGCGCTCATCGCCATGCGCTACTACGTATCGGTTCACTTGAATGGGCACCGGCCCGCCCACATCGATCGAGGCGTAGGTCGATTCGAGCGGCGTCCAACCGCTGCCCGGAAGACAGTTCTTGGGAGAATGCGGGGCTTTACCGTTGCGCTGCGACCGGAACGCCGCGACGAACAGGTTCGCGCCAACGCCCTTCCCGCCGTAAAACCGGTTCATAAGATCGTCCGCTTTCAGCACGTCCCGCGTTTCGTCGTCGATCACGCCTTCCTGCAGCAGCGTCCAGGAACCTAACTTGGTTGGAAATTGCGCCAAGTTTTTGCCGCTGGGAGGCGATTCCGGGCGCACGGCACTGTAGATCAACGCACCCTGCAGAATAATCAGCATGGTAGCCGCCAGTGCGGCGCGCGAACTCAAAAACTTAAACAATTGCAGCCTCCACCGGGGGCGTCCCACTAGAACGCCGGGTAAAACGGTTAATAAGGAAGTGCGTAGCGCCCAGCATCACCAGGGCAATCATGAAAATAATCCAGCCTTCCAGGCTATGGAAGAATCCGCGAGCGAGTTCCGGGTTGATTTCGCTCAGTATGCCGGTAATCGTAACGCGGCCTGAATTCGCCAGAATCGCAATGGGGATGGTCGCGAAGAACAGCGCCCAGCGCATCCATACGCGCTTGTCGAAGAAATAAGAGTAAACCAGCGAGAGGAAGGTTAGCGAGAGCAGACTGCGAATTCCGCTGCACGCTTCAACGACCGAAAGTTTCTGGCTGGCCAGCTCCAAAATATTGCCGTCGCGCAGCACTGGAATCCCGATTAGGCCTAGGCTGAACTCTGCCACTTGGCTCGCAAATAGTTGTAGCGGGAACGTGATCTGGTTGTAGATCACGGCCGGTATGGGGATCATGAAGAGCAGCAGCAGCAGTGGAAAGATGAGCTCCCGTACCAGTCGCGTCCCGCCCATGACGAGCAGCAGCCCCAGAAGCGCAATCAGGAACGATGACCGCTGCAAGAACAACTCCGCGCCCAACGTGCCCACATAGCCTTGCAGAGCAGCCCACGCCATCACACCCAATCCCCACCATGCCGGATGATAATCTAGAGCCAGAATCCGGTCGCGGCGCTGCCAGGCAATGAACGCGGCGATGGGAGGCACGAAAAAGCCGTGGCTCACGTCCTCATCGGTACTCCATTGTTCCACCAAGTGCCGTAATATTGGGAAATACGCAATGATGAGGAGCGCGCTGAACCAGGCTAAGGGAACCCATGGAATCTCCCGGCGCAGGACTGGGATCTGCTGTTCGGACAAATGGTCGATAGCCGTGGCCATAAACACCTTAAGTATAAGTGATAAAGCGTTGCCTCAAATAGAACAGGAGTACTGTGCTCAAGAACCTTATTACTATCGCGTTGTTCGCTTCCGCCGCGTTCGCGCAGACGCCCACCATTGACTGGAACCAGCAGAAGGCCGAGATATTGCGGCATTACCGCGCGCTGGTGCAACTCGACACCAGCAATCCGCCCGGAAATGAGACGCGCGTCGTCGAATATCTGAAGAAAGTACTGGAAGACGAGGGGATCCCGACCAAGGTCTTTGCTCTGGATCCGAAGCGGGCCAATATCGTCGCCCGGCTGAAAGGCAACGGCAGCAAGAAGCCGCTGCTGATTCTAGCTCATAGCGACGTGGTGGGTGTGCAGCGCGAGAAATGGCCGGTAGATCCCTTTGGGGCCATCCTCAAGGACGGCTATATTTGGGGCCGCGGCACGCGGGACGATAAACCAGTCCTGGCGGCGAACCTGATGGTAATGCTGCTGCTGAAACGCGGGAACGTGCCGCTGGATCGCGATGTCATCTTCCTCTCCGAAGCGAGCGAGGAGGCTGATACCACCGGCGTGGGCATCAATTACATGCTGGCCCAGCATTTCGAAGATGTGGACGCGGAGTTCTCCATTACCGAAGGCGGCGGCGCCACGCTGGTCGGGGATAAGGTCACGGTCGTGAACATCGGGACGGCGGAGAAGGTGCCCGCGCGCATCCGGCTGATCGCTAACGGAACTTCGGGACACGGCTCGATTCCGCGCCTGGACAATGCTGTTACGCATTTGACGGCGGCGGTGGAAAAAGTTGGGACTTGGGAAACTCCCATGCGCCTGAACGACACGACCCGGAGTTATTTCGAAAAGCTGGCGACGATCAGCTCTCCCGAGGATGCGGCGCGCTATAACGGCCTGCTAAATCCAAAGACTTCCGCGGCGGCCCAGCGCTACCTGGCGGAGCACGATCCCAGCCGATACTCCATGCTGCGAACTTCAATCGTGCCAACCATGCTGAAGGCCGGGATTGGCCCCAACGTGATTCCGTCCGAAGCTGAGGCGACCATCGATGTACGGGCGCTTCCAGACGAAAACGTCGAGCATTTTTTTGCGGAAATGACCAAGATCATTGGCGATCCGTCCATAAAGATCGCACCGCTACCCATCGCGCACCCGCCTTCCCCGCCGTCCAGTGTGAATACCGAGATGTTCCGCGTTTTGGAACAAGTCAGCAAGAAGATGTATCCCGGCGTGACGGTTCTTCCGACTATGACGACCGGATCGAGCGATAAAGCTCAATTGCGCGCCAAGGGCATGCTGAGCTACGGGATCGGGCCCTATGCCAGCGAAGCCGACACCGCCCAGTACGGGGCGCACGGCGACGTAGAGCGCCTGCTCGAATCATCGCTCTACAACTTCGTCGAGTTCGATTGGAATGTGGTGACCGAGGTCGCGGTCAAAAAATGAGACTTCTTGGGTTTTTACTACTGGCGGCGGGGACGCTCGCGGCGCAGCCAAAAGCAATTGACTGGGGCCAGCAACAGG
>Ga0105238_10002527_pt1 | contig 18281 bp, 17 predicted proteins | sample KBSC34metaG_FD_81526 | JGI IMG/M metagenome (GOLD analysis project Ga0105238, IMG submission 81526) | Corn rhizosphere microbial communities from Kellogg Biological Station, Michigan, USA - KBS C3-4 metaG | ecosystem: Host-associated > Plants > Roots > Rhizosphere > Soil | place: Michigan, USA... | reverse complement strand
CCTTCGAGGACATGCGGATGATCGGCTCGCTGCTGCGCAACGAGGACGCCGCTTTGCTCGCCTATGCCAAGGGTATGCTGTGGTGGCATGAGCGGCACCGTTTCTGCGGCGTCTGCGGCAGCCAGACCCAGTCGGTCGATGGCGGCCACCGCCGGCTCTGCACCAACGAGGCCTGCAAGGCCGAGCAGTTCCCGCGCAGCGATCCTGCCGTCATCATGCTGGTCGAGCATGACAATAAATGCCTGCTGGCCCGCGGCGCCCGTTTCCCGGCCAATTTCATCTCAGTTCTGGCCGGCTTCGTCGAGCCTGGGGAGAGCCTGGAGGATACGGTCGCGCGCGAGGTGTTCGAGGAATGCGGCGTGCGCGTCCACGACATCACCTATGCCTCGTCGCAGCCCTGGCCGTTCCCGTCCTCGTTGATGCTGGGTTTCCGCGCCAAGGCCGACGACCCGACCTTCAACCTCGACCCGCTCGAGATTCTCGAGGCCGGCTGGTACACGCGCGATTTCGTCCGTGAGATCGCCACCGACGGGCCGATGTCGCTGGAGCCGAACGGGCCGGTACGGATTCCACCCAAATTTTCCATCTCACGCCGCCTGATCGACGACTGGGTCGCCGAAGGAGACTGATATGAAGATCGACAGTTTCGTCACGCTCGGCAGGTCCGGCCTCAAGGTCAGCCCGCTCTGCCTGGGCGCGATGACATTCGGCGACGGCTCCGGCCCGAACGCCGACGAGGCGCGGTCGCGTGCGATCTTCGACATGTATGTCGAAAGCGGCGGCAACTTCGTCGACACGGCCGACGGCTATACCGGCGGCATCAGCGAGCAGCTGGTCGGTAAGTTCATCAACGACACCAAATCGCGCGACAAGATCGTGCTGGCGACCAAATTCACCTTCAACCAGTCGCCGGGCAATCCGAACGCCGGCGGCAATGGGCGGAAGAACATCCATCGCGCGGTCGAAGCATCGTTGAGGCGGCTCAACACCGACTATATCGACCTCTACTGGCTCCACGCCTGGGATACAATGACCCCGGCGGAGGAGGTGATGTCGACCATCGACGCGTTGGTGCGCGACGGCAAGGTCCGCTACTTCGGCATGTCCGACATCCCGGCCTGGTACGCCGCCCGCGCCCACACCATCGCCGAGTTGCGCGGCTGGGAGAAGATTTCCGCTTTCCAGCTCGAATACTCGCTGATCGAGCGCAGCATCGAGCGCGAGCATATCCCGCTGGCGCAGGAACTCGGCATCGGCCTGTGCCCGTGGAGTCCGCTCGCCAGCGGCTTCCTCACCGGCAAGTACCGCCGTGCGGCGCAGGACGGCGAGACCCGCCGGCTGGACCTGATGCCCGCCGGCACGCCCTTCGCCCGTTTCGACACGCCCCGCAACCGGGAGGTGGTCGAGGTGTTGGTCCAGGTCGCCGCTGAGATCGGCCGTCCGCCGGCCGAGGTTGCGCTGAAATGGCTGATCGACCGCCCCGGCGTCACCTCGACCATCCTCGGCGCCTCCCGGGCCGACCAGCTTGCCTCGAACCTGGCCTCGCTGGAGGTCGAGATTCCGGTCGAGCTACGCGCCCGGCTGGACGAGGCCAGCGCCATCGTGCCGGGAAACCCCTACCGTTTCTTCGAGCCCTTCCTGCAGGGGATGATGCGCGGCGGGACGGATGTTCGGAAGTGGACGCCGGGCTGAGGCCCTTTTCTTGCGCTAACGGCTAGATTTCACCCTCACGCTAACCCTCTCCCATCAAGGGAGAGGGGACCAATTTAAGCCTCCCCCTCGATGGGGGAGGGTTGGGAGAGGGTGAATGCTTCAGCAGCCCAGCTGCGGGTAATTCTTACCCCGCCCGCCGGCTCGGATCCCCCGGAAACGTGCCCAGCACTGTGATGTTCTTGCCGAAATAGTTCAGCTCGTCGAAAGCGTGCTGCATCGCCGGGTCATCCGGGCGGCCTTCGACCTCGGCATAGAACTGTGTCGCGGTGAACGAGCCGTTCAGCATGTAGCTTTCCAGCTTGGTCATATTGATGCCGTTGGTCGCGAAACCGCCCATCACCTTGTAGAGCGCGGCGGGAATGTTGCGGACCTCGAAGACGAAGCCGGTGACCGCGACCGGGCAGTTCGCCGGCAGCTTCTCCGCAGCCTTGGACATGATCAGGAAGCGGGTGGTGTTGTGGTCGACATCCTCGAAATTGCTTTTGAGGATGTCCAGCCCATAGATCTCGGCCGCCAGCGACGAGGCGACGGCGGCGCGGCTCTTGTCGCCGGCCCGGGCGACTTCCTCGGCGGCGCCGGCAGTGTCGTAAAAGGTGACGGGGCTGATGCCGAGAGCGCGCAGATTATTGCGCACCTGGCCCAGCGCCTGGATGTGGCTGAGCGCCTCCTTGATATCGCCGAGCTTCGCCCCGCGCACGCCCAGCAGGCAGTGATGCACCGGCTGGAAATGCTCGCCGACGATCTTAAGGCCGCCGCCGGGCAGCAGGTGATGGATATCGGCGACGCGGCCGTTCTGGGAGTTCTCGACCGGGATCATCGCCCGCTCGGCCTTGCCCTCGCGGACGGCGGCGAATACGTCCTCGAAGGCGATGCAGGGCAGGGTCGGGATGCCGGGAAACACATGGCGGCAGGCCATGTCCGAATTCGCGCCCAGCGCGCCCTGGAAGGCGATAGGTCCTTTAAGAGTAGCCATTATTGCTCCAGCAGCGCCCGCGCCCGGTCCAGATCGGCCTGGGTGTCGACGCCCAGCGGTACGGTATCTACCACGGCGACATGGATGTTGAGGCCGATGGCCAGCGCGCGAAGCTGTTCCAGTCTCTCGCGCTTTTCAAGCTCGGACTGCGGCGCCGCGACGAACGCCTTCAGGGCCGCCCGGCGGTAGGCATAGAGTCCGATATGGTGATAGAGCGGCCCGGACCCGCTGGGGGCGGGCAGGCGGGTGAAATACAGCGCCTTGCCGGTCCGCGCGCCCGTGGGCTCGAACACCGCTTTCACCACGTTCGGGTTGTCGCGCTCGTCTTCGGCTGCCAAGGCCACCGGGGTGCGATATCCACCTTCGGATCGGCCAGCAGGCGGAAGGTGGCGCGGATGGTTTCCGGCTCCAGCACCGGCAGGTCTCCCTGCACATTGATCACCGCGTCGTAGCGGCCGTCCGGATCCACACGCTCCAGCGCCTCGGCGATGCGATCGGAGCCTGACTGGTGCTCGATACTGGTCAGCTGCGCCTTGCCGCCGGCGGCCTCGACCGCCGCGATGATCTCCTGGTCGGGCGCGGTGACGACGACCGGGCCGATGCCGGCCTCCATCGCCCGGCGCCAGACCTGCACGATCATCGGCACGCCGGCGATTTTCAGCAGCGGCTTGTTCGGCAGGCGCGTCGCCGCCAGCCGCGCCGGGATCAGCACGATCGGATTGGTCGGAGCGGTCAGGAAATCAGCCATTTGCGAGCTTTCTAACCGTCACGGCGGCGCTGTCAAATTGTGCTCTGCGACATTCGGTCCGGCGGCGGGGAGTTGTCCTTCGCGCGATAGAACTGTCAAAAGCCTTCGCCTTCCTCTTCGCTTTGGTTATAGAGGCGGGTGGCCGGAGGGATTCGACCGGTCTTTAGAATAAATGTCGGCCACGCACCCAGGCCCCAACGCTTCGGACGGTTCGCTCATGGAAAGCAATAAATTTTACGCCGCGATCCTCGTGGCCGGAATCCTGGCGATGATCTCGATCATCGGGTCGGGTATGCTGGTGGAGCCGAAAGAGCTTGCCAAGCAGGCCTATCCGATCGAAGGCGTTGCCGAGGCTGGGAACGCTCCCGCCGCCGCCAAGACGGAAGAGATCGAGCCGGTCTCGCCGCTTCTGGCCAAGGCCGATGTCGATCACGGCGCCACGCTCGCCAAGCAGTGCCAGGCCTGCCACAACTTCGCCAAGGGCGGCCCGAACATGGTCGGCCCGAATCTGTGGGGCGTTGTCGGCGGCCCGCACGATCACAAGGCGGACTATTCCTATTCGGACGCCATGAAGGCCCAGAAGGGCGACTGGGACTATGAGTCGCTGAACAAGTTCATCGCGAAGCCGTCGGCCGCCGTGCCGGGCACCAAGATGGGCTTTGCCGGCCTGAAGAAGGCCCAGGACCGCGCCGACGTCATCGCCTGGCTGCGTCAGCAGGCCGACAGCCCGGCGCCGCTGCCCGCCGGCAAGTAAGTCCGAAGGGGCCGTGGTTACGGTCCAATGATCGATCTCGATGCAATGACCGCGCTGGCGGTGCGCCTCGTCGAGGCGTCCGCCGCGGAAATCCGGCCGCGCTTCCGCCGGCCGATCGCCACCGAGCGCAAGGCCGATGTCAGCCCCGTGACCGAGGCCGACCGCGCCGCCGAGCAGGCGATGCGTGCGATCCTGAAGGCCGAGCGGCCGCAGGATAGCATCGTCGGCGAGGAATACGGCAACACGGCGGGCACGTCGGGCCTCACCTGGGTGATCGACCCGATCGACGGCACCAAGGCCTTCATGACCGGGCGCTCCACCTTCGTGACCTTACTTGCCCTGCTGGACGGCGACAGGCCGATCCTCGGCGTCATCGACCAGCCCATCACCGGCGACCGGTGGATCGGCGTCCGCGGCAGGCCGACGCTGCATAACGGACAGCCGGTAACGGCGCGAAAGACGGTGACCGAGGCGGGCGAGGCCATCTTCAGCACCACTGATCATGGCCTCTTCCCGGAAGGTGACAGCGAAACCTATCGCAAGGTTTCCGCCGCCTGCTCCATCCGCACCTATGGCGGCGACGGCTATGCCTATGGGCTGCTCGCCTCCGGCTGGATCGACGTGGTACTGGAATCGGGGCTGAAGCTCCACGATTTCGCCGCGCTCTCGACCGTCGTCGAGGGCGCCGGCGGCATCATGACCGACTGGTCCGGCGCGCCGCTCACCGCCAAATCGGACGGGCGGGTGCTGGCGGTCGGTAACGCCGCCTTGCATGCCCGGCTCTTGGCGCTGATCTAGCGCGGGCGCAGGATAGGCTCGGCTGTCCTCGTGAGTCGCCCGCTGATCTGGAAGAATGGATTTTCGGCTGATAGATGACGCGCGCTAATCGCCTCGACCGCGCCCTGCCATGGGCGGCGTTCCTGCATGACGTGGTGATGGCCGGGCTCGCCTTCATCCTGGCGATGTACCTGCGCGTCGGGTCCGAGGCGTTCGGCGCCTATCGTGGCCCGATGCTGCAGGGCCTGCCGCTGTTCATGCTGTCGGCGGCGGTCGCTTTCCGGCTGCTCGGGCTCTATCGCGGCCTGTGGCGCTATGCGTCGGGCCGGGACCTGATGTCGATCCTGCGCGCCGTGCTGCTGGCGCTGCTGATCTTCATGCCGGTGATGTTCATCAAGAACCGGCTGGAGCTGTTCCCGCGGCAGGTGCTGCTGATCCTGCCGCTGGTGCTGATGATCTTCCTGGCCGGGCCGCGCCTGCTCTACCGCATGGCCAAGGACCGCGCGGCGCCCGGCGCGGTCGACCGCTCCCGCCGCATCCCGGTGCTGCTGATCGGCGCCGGCGACGGGGCCGAGCTGTTCATCCGCGCTATGACCGGCAACGCCGCCCACCCCTATCGCGTCGTCGGCGTGCTCGACGACCAGAAACGCAACCTCGCCGGCCGCCAGATTCGCGACGCCAAGATACTGGGCCATGCCGACGATCTGCCCGCGGTGATCGAACGCCTGACCAAGGCCGGCGACCGGCCGCAGCGGCTGATCGTGACCCGGCCGGCGGCGGACCTCGACGGCGCTGCCATGCGCCGGCTGGTCGAGCTGGCCCAGTCGCTGGGCCTCGCCATCGCCCGCCTGCCGGCGCTGACCGAATTCCGCGACGCCGTCGCCGACGGCAGGCTGAAGTTGCAGCCTGTGGCGGTGACCGACCTGCTGGGCCGGCCCCAGGTCGTCCATGACCGGACCGCGCTGCAGGAGCTGGTGAAGGGCCGACGCGTCGTCGTGACCGGCGCCGGCGGCACGATCGGCGGCGAGCTGACCCGGCAGCTGGCGGCGTTGGCCCCCGCGCGCCTGGCGCTGGTCGAGCATGGCGAGTTCGCGCTCTACAATATCGGCCAGACCTTAGGCACCGAGCATCCGGGGCTCGATTTCGCCACCCATCTGGGCGACATCCGCGACCGCGACCGGATCATGGCGCTGTTCGCCGACGAGAAGCCCGACATCGTCTTCCACGCCGCTGCGCTGAAGCATCTGCCGATGGCCGAGATCAATCCGTCCGAATGCGTGCTGACCAACGCCATCGGCAGCCGCAATGTCGCCGATGCGGCGCGCGCCGCTGGGGCCAAGGCGATGGTGATGATCTCGACCGACAAGGCGGTCCACCCGTCCAGCATCATGGGGCTGACCAAGCGCATCGCCGAGACCTACTGCCAGGCGCTCGATGTGGACGGCGGTTCCGGGGGCGGCCAGACCACCCGCTATGTCACCGTGCGCTTCGGCAATGTGCTGGGCTCAACCGGGTCGGTGGTGCCGCTGTTCGAGCGCCAGCTCGCCGCCGGGGGACCGCTGACCGTCACCCATCCGGATGTCGAGCGCTATTTCATGACCTGCGGCGAGGCGGTCCAGCTGGTGCTTCAGACGGCCGCCCACGCGGTCGCCGGGCTGGGCGAGCGTGGGCGCATCTTCGTGCTGGACATGGGCGAGCCGGTGAAGATTGTCGATCTCGCCCGCCAGATGATCCGCCTGGCCGGGCTGGAGCCCGACCGCGACATCCAGATCAAGTTCACCGGCTTGCGCCACGGCGAGAAGCTGACCGAGCGCCTGTCCGACGAGGACGAACCCCTGGTGCCGACGGAGTTGTCGGGCATCCTCACCGCCGCGCCGCAGATCGTCGACCTGGCGGTGGTGAACGCCTTCCTCGACCGCCTGCACGAAGCCGCCCGGGCCGGCCACGGCACGCCGGAGCTGATGGAGCTGCTGGACCAGGCACGGCGCAATGCGATGCCGGAGCCTGTAGAAGTGAGGAAGCGGCTGCGGCCGGTTTGAAACGTAGGATGGGTAGAGCGGAGCGAAACCCATCATCCAGCGCGTTGACCGATGGGTTTCGCTCCGCTCTACCCATCCTACAATCAGATCAGTTGCTCGCGTCCGCCTCGTCCCAGCGGTAGAGGGGCCAGCGGCCTTCGGCCAGCTCGGTCAGCGAGGACGTGTCGCCGCCCAGCCGGGCACGGTAGATCCAGTAATTGGCCAGCACGTTCTTGATGAAGGTACGCGTCTCGGTCTTGGAGATGCTTTCCACCGCCATCAGCGGGTCGTCATGATCCGCGAGTTTCTGCAGCCTCGCAGGGGTGCCTGAGCCGCCGTTATAGGCGACCGCGAGCAGCATCAGGTTCTCACCGACATTCGGGTCCTGCATCAGCGTATTGATCAGCCGCTGGCCGAGCTCAAGGTTGTTCGAGGGGTCGAGCAGCGAGCCCGGGCGACCGTGCGCCATCTGGCTGGCGGTGCCGGGCATCAGCTGCATCAGGCCCGCCGCCCCGCTGGGATTGACCACCTCGGGATGGAAGCGGGATTCCTGCCGCGCCACGGCGAACAGCAGCGCCGGGTCGACATGGAAGCCGCTGCGCGGCTGCCAGCGCGGGATCGGATAATAGGTTGCCGTGGCGTCCGCCGGGCGCGCGACGCGCTGGGCCAGGCTGGACGAGAAATCCTTCAGATGCGCGGCTTCGGTGGTGACGATCACCGCCTCTTCCAGCTTGGGATTGCCGTCGGCGTCGATCTTCTCCAGCTCCTGGGAGGCCAGGTCGCGACGGCCGAGCGCCAGCAGGGCGACGGCGCGGTAGCCGGCGGGCGTGTCCGCCAGCGCGTCGAGATGGCCCGCGGTCAGCGATGCGCCCGAAATCTCCTGGGCGATGTCCAGCCCCAGCTTCCGCTGCGCCAGCATGCCGTAGAAGGTCGTGGGATAGCGGCTGGCGCTGCCGAACCACTTCGCGGCCTGCGTGCCGCCGCCGTTGCGCTCATCCACCCGGCCGGCCCAATAGGCTCCGGCGGCCTGCAGCCAGCCGGAGGCGGAGCGGGAAACGGCCAGTGTGGTGAAATGCTTCCCGGCTTCCTTGAGGTCGCCCAGGCGCCAGGCGGCCAGGCCGGCGATCCAGTGTGAGCGTGTCGCCTTGTCGCCCAGCGTGCTGATCGCCTTGGTGGCGTCGGCCAGCGCGCCCTTGTCGTCCGAGGCGTAGAAGCGGCTGAAGGCATGGTCGCCGGCGGCCGTCTTCGGCTCGGTCGAGCCCATGTCGTCCCCGACCATGCTCGCGTCGTTATCCGACGGCTGGCCGACATGCGGCCGCGGCAGATAGGTGTCCTTGGGCTTCCTGGCTTCGGCCAGCTGATAGATGTCGTCGGCCTCCGGCAGATCGCCATAGACGTCCAGCCAGGCCCTGAGATCGGTGAACGAGGTCTCGGCCCCGGGTGTCAGGAAGCGGGCGGCGCGCACATGGCCGATCAGCCGGCGGTCCTCGATATGCGGCAGGGTCGCGTCGACCGTCGCCCAGTCGGACTCGTCGATCGCCGCGAAAACGCGGCGATACAGCATCAGGTCGCGCCGGTTGAGCCCATAATGCATCCCCGCCATGGCGTCGGTCATTTCCAGGCCCAGTCCCTGGCCGGGCGGAGCCGGCTCGGCCATGGCCGGCGGAGCGTCTGAGGCTAGTCCGTTCTGGACGAAGGGCACGAGCGGGAGTGCAAGCCCTGCGAGGAGGATGGCACGGGAAAAACGCCGTGCTGCGGACGGAGCCCGTGAGGGCTGGCCCGCGTCTCGGAAGGTAAACATGATCCGCCCTCTAAACGATCTTTTCATGGATCGCAATGGGAGGAACCCCGTTGTGGAAGAAAAAAAATATTTCGATCAATCTAGGTATCGGTGACTTCGGCTAACTTACGGAAATCACTCAAACAGTATCTTTATGGCATTTTTATGTGCTGCACGGCGGAATTAATTCATTATGCAGCGCACAAATTGCCGTACATTGTATTAAAGAGCGATTTTTTCAGCTTAAATTACTGAAAATGCGGGATAATCCGGGGAGGCCACAAGCGTGGGCAGTGCACGCCCGATTCGCGAGACGAATCACGAGAACGCACTGGGCATCGAACTTGTTCCCTGTGACAAAAATCGGGCGGGTGGATTGTGCCGTGCAGCGGCGGCGGGCCGGGCCCTATTTCGTGTCTTCGAGCACGCCGCGGCGGATCTGGTCGCGCTCCATCGACTCGAACAGGGCCTTGAAGTTGCCCTCGCCGAATCCTTCATCGCCCTTGCGCTGGATGATCTCGAAGAAGATCGGCCCGATCAGGTTGGTGGTGAAGATCTGCAGCAGAAGGCCGCCGTGATGGGAGCCGTCGGCCAGGATGGCGAGCGCCTTCATCTTTTCGACCGGTTCGCCATGGCCGGGCACCCGCTCGTCGAGCATCTCGTAATAGGCGTCGGGCGGCGCCTCGGCGAAGGGGATGCCGCGCTGCTTCAGCGCTTCGACCGTGGCGTAGATATCGTCGGTCGACAGGGCCAGATGCTGGATGCCTTCGCCCTTATAGACCTCCAGATACTCGGCGATCTGACTCTTATCGTCGGCGGATTCGTTGAGCGGGATGCGGATCTTGCCGTCCGGGCTGGTCATCGCCCGTGAACGCAGGCCGGTCAGCCGCCCCTCGATGTCGAAATAGCGGATCTCGCGGAAATTGAAGAGCGACTCGTAGAAGTTCGCCCAATGATCCATCCGGCCCTGAAAGACATTATGGGTCAGATGGTCGATCGCCAGCAGGCCGGCGCCGGTCACCTCGGGCTCCCCCACCGGAACGAAATCGACGTCATAGATCGTGTGGCCGCCATAGCGGTCGACGAGATAGAGCGCGCTTCCACCGATCCCCTCGATCGCCGGGATGTTGAGTTCCATCGGGCCGGCGCGGCCGGTGAAGGGCTTGGCCCCGTTGGCGATCGCCAGCTCATAGGCCTTGGCGGCATCCTTGACCCGGAAGGCCATGGCACAGGCGCTGGGCCCGTGGGCGGCGGCGAACTGCTCCGCCGGGCTCGCCGGCTCGGCATTGAGGATCAGGTTGATGTCGCCCTGGCGATAATGCAGCACATTCTTCGAGCGGTGCCGGCCCACGACGCGGAAGCCCAGCGCCTGGAACACGTCGCCCAACCCTTTGGCGTCGGGCGCGGTGAACTCGACGAATTCGAAACCGTCGGTGCCCATCGGATTGTCGGTCGGCGCATAGGTCATGTCGATCTCTCCCGGTAGCGTGGCAACTGTACGCTGTCAGGCCCGATATGTGCTTGCGAATGTGCCGGTCAATCCCCGGTTATTCGGTGATTTCCACCATGAATTGCCACAAATGCGGCAAATCCTGCCTTAGGCGAAGCTGCGCACCATGGGCAACGGCAGCTCCGCCGTATTCTTGATGAGATCGAGGACGATGCTGGTGCGGATATCCTGCACGTCGGGCATGGAGAGCAGCGTTTCCAGGGTGAAGGCCTTATAAGCATCGAGGTCCTTCGCCACGACCTTCAGCAGGAAGTCGTAGCCGCCCGTCACCATGTAGCAGCCGACGACGAGCCGTTCCTTCATCATCGCCTCGCGGAAGATAGCGGCGGTGCCGGCGCCATGGCGGGAGATGCGGACCTCGACGAACGCCAGGATGGTCAGCCCCAGTTGAACCGGGTCCAGGTCGGCGCGATATCCGGTGATGACCCCTTGCTCCTCCAGCGCGCGCATGCGGCGCAGGCAGGGCGACGCCGACAGGCCGACCTTCTCGGCCAGGTCGGCATTGGAGATGCGTCCATCCTTCTGCAGCGCGTCGAGGATCTTGAGGTCGATCTGGTCGAAATCGCGGGCTGGCTGATTCATGCGCCGAAATCCTGTTTCTTGGCTGTTCCTTGCGCAAAATTGAATTTGTGCAAAAACAACGCAAGCAACTTTTCACATAAGAGGCGCATTATTCCTGCGCATTCCAAGGTGAGATAACCGTCCCGTGAGCCTGTCATCCCACGCCCTTCGTGGCGACTACAGAAATATCCGGCCCGATTACACCGTCGACCAGCCCTATGCCGGTTACACCGAGGCCGAGCATGACCGCTGGCGCCGGCTTTATCGCCGCCAGATGGAGCTGATGCCGCGCTATGCCGCGCACGAGTTCATCGACAGCATCCGCAACCTGTCCGTCGGCGACGGCATCCCGGACTTCGCGCGCATCAACGAGCAGCTGGCCAAGGCCACCGGCTTTGAGATCGTCGCCGTACCGGGGCTGGTGCCGGACGATGTGTTCTATGACCACCTGGCCAACCGCCGCTTCCCGGTCTCCTGGTGGATCCGCGAGGAGAGCGAGCTCGACTACCTCGTCGAGCCCGATGTCTTTCACGATTTCTTCGGCCATGTGCCGCTGCTCGCCCACCCGGTCTTCGCCGACTACATGGTCGAATACGGCAAGGCCGGCCCGCTGGCCGCGCGGATGGGCACGATCCCGATGCTGGCGCGGCTCTATTGGTATACGATCGAGTTCGGGCTGATCCGGACCGACAAGGGGTTGCGTGCCTTCGGGGCGGGAATCCTGTCGTCGAAGGGGGAGACGGTGTTTTCGGTCGACTCGCCCAAGCCCAACCGGATCGGCTTCGAGCTGGAGCGCGTGCTGATGACCGAATACCGGATCGACGATTTCCAGAAGACCTATTTCGTCATCGACAGCTTCCAGCAGATGTTCGACGAGACACGCAAACCCTTCGCGCCGATCTATGAGCGGCTGAGGGACAGGGTGGCCTATCCTGCCGATACCGTGCTGCCCACGGACAGAGTGATCCATCGTGGGGGAGGCCACTGATGCGCAAATACATCTCCTTCCCCAAGGTCGAGGGCGAGACCTCGCGCCAGGCGCATGCCGACCTGCCGGCCGGCACCTATGAGCGGGAACTGGGCAAGGAAGGCTTCTTCGGCCCCGCCACCCATATGTATCACCGTCATCCGCCGACCGGCTGGACCTCCTGGGAAGGGCCGCTCAGGCCCCGCGCCTTCGACCTGGTGAAGCTGCCGGCCGGCGACGACACCTCGCCCTGGAGCGCGGCGGAAATACTGGGCAACGCCGCGGTGAAGATGCGCTATTGGCGTCTGCCGGCCGGCATGCGGGATCTGGCGCGTAACGGCGACGGCGACGAGCTGCTGTTTGTCCATGAGGGGGAGGGCGACCTCTATTGCGACTACGGCCATCTGGCGATCACCGGGGGCGATTATCTGATGCTGCCGCGCGGCACGATGTGGCGGATCGACTGCACACAGCCGATGACGATCCTGATGATCGAGGCCACCGGCTCGTCCGACCGCCTGCCCGACAAGGGGCTGGTCGGCACGCATGCGATCTTCGACCCGGCGATCCTCGACACGCCGGCCATCGATGCCGCCTTCCGCGACCAGCAGGCTGGCGACCGGCAATGGAAGGTCAGGGTCAAGCGGCGGGGCGCGGTCTCGACCGTGACCTATCCGTTCAACCCGCTGGACGCGGTGGGCTGGACCGGCGACCTCGCGCCGGTGCGGCTCAACGTCAAGGATATCCGCCCCTTGATGAGCCACCGCTTCCACCTGCCGCCCTCGGCCCACACGACATTCCTGGCCGACCGCTTCGTCGTCTGCACCTTCACGCCACGCCCGTTCGAGACCGATCCGGGGGCGATCAAGGTGCCGTTCTTCCACAATAACGACGATTACGATGAGGTGATCTTCTATCACGCCGGCGATTTCTTCAGCCGCGACAATATCCATCCCGGCATGGTGACCTTCCACCCGTGTGGTTTCACCCACGGGCCTCACCCCAAGGCCCTGCAATCGATGCTGACGCCGAAGAAGCCAGGCACCGACGAATATGCCGTGATGATCGATGCCCGCGACGCGCTGGACATCGCCCCCGCCGCAAGCGGGGTCGAGTTCGCGGCTTATGCCGACAGCTGGAAGACCAAGGAATGAAGCTCGCCTCGCTGAAGCACGGGCGCGACGGCAAGCTTGTTGTCGTCTCCCGCGACCTGACCCGCTGCCTGCCGGTTCCCGATATCGCGCCGACGCTCCAGGCCGCGCTCGACGACTGGGCCGCTGTCGCGCCGCACCTGGCCGAAAAGGCCGAGGCCGTGGAGCAACGGCACGGGGAGTCGTTCGATCCCGCCGCCTGCGCCGCGCCGCTGCCGCGCGCCTATCAATGGGCCGACGGCAGTGCCTATGTCGTCCATGTCGAGCTGGTGCGCAAAGCCCGCGGCGCCGAGCTGCCGCCCAGCTTCTGGACCGATCCGCTGATCTATCAGGGCGGCTCGGCCAATTTCCTCGGCCCCCGCGATCCGATCCCGGTGGGTGACGAGGCCTGGGGCATCGATTTCGAGTCCGAAGTCGCGGTGGTGACCGGCGACGTGCCGATGGGCGTGTCCCCCGCCGAGGCCGGCAAGCACATAAAGCTGCTGATGCTGGTCAACGATGTGTCCCTACGCAACCTGATCCCAGGGGAGCTCGCCAAGGGTTTCGGCTTCTTCCAGAGCAAGACCTGGACGGCCTTCTCGCCCGTCGCCGTGACGCCGGACGAGCTGGGCGACGCCTGGAACGGCGGCTCGATCAACCTGCCGCTCAGGACCGATCTCAACCAGGTCAATTTCGGCCACCCCAACGCCCGCACCGGCATGGTGTTCGACTTCCCGCAGCTGATCGCCCACGCCGCCAGGACGCGGCCGCTGGCGGCCGGCACGATCATCGGCTCCGGCACCGTGGCGAACGAGGACCGCTCGGTCGGCTCCTCCTGCATCGCCGAACGGCGCGCGATCGAAACCATCGACAGCGGCGCGCCCAAGACGTCTTTCATGAAATTCGGCGACCGCGTGCGGATCGAGATGCTGGACAGCGCGGGCGCCTCGGTTTTCGGCGCGATCGACCAACTGGTGGAGAAGGCATGATCCTGCACGGCTATTGGCGCTCCTCTGCCTCCTACCGGGTGCGCATCGCGCTCCACTGGAAGGGGATCGCGGCCGACGCGCATGGGGTGGATGTGCGTGCCGGTGCGCAGCGCGCGCCCGACTATCTGGCGCTGAACCCGCAGGGGCTCGTTCCCGCTCTGGTCGACGGGCCGGTGGTGCTCACGCAAAGTCTGGCCATCATCGAATATCTCGAGGAAATCCGCCCAGATCCGCCTTTGCTGCCCGCCAGCCCGGCCGACCGTGCGAGGGTGCGCGCCGCCGCGCTCTCCGTAGCCTGCGATATCCATCCGCTCAACAATCCACGGGTCATGAACTATCTGCGGGGCGAAATGGGCCAGCCGCAGGAGGCCATCGATGCCTGGATCAAGCACTGGATGGCCGAGGGCTTCGGCCCGTTGGAGGCGCAGGCGGATGCGCCCTATCTGTGCGGCGACGCGGTGACGATGGCCGATCTCTGCCTGGTGCCGCAGATGTACAATGCCCGCCGGTTCGGGGTGGATTTGACGCCGTTTCCGAAGCTGACGGCGATCGAGGCGCGGTTATTGGCCTTGCCGGCCTTCGAGAGGGCTCTGCCCGAAAACCAGCCGGATGCGGGCTGAAACCGCCCCTGCTCTAACATTCACCCTCACCCTAACCCTCTCCCATCAAGGGAGAGGGGATCGCTATTCATGTCCCTCCCCCTCGATGGGGGAGGCGAGGCGAGGAGAGGGTGAAAGCTCTAGTTATCTCAGGTCCACGAAAGCTTGTGCATGGCCGAGCTTTCCTGCCTTCATCGGCAGGCCGCCATTCAACGCCAGCGCCATAAAATACGCCCCGGCATATGGCGACGTGAAACCTGTAGCTAGGACGGCATCGAACCCGAACCGTCTATAATATTCCGGCTCTCCCAGGACGAAGACGCCCTCCCAGCCATCGGTCGCGGCGCGCTTCAGCCCAGCGCGGATCAGCCGGCTGCCGATGCCTGCATTCTGCCGCTCGGGCATGACCGATACTGGCGCCAGCGCCAGCGCGCGGAACGGCGCCGACATCTTCGAGAAGAGGACATGGCCGACAATACCGCTATCGTCGACGGCCACCAGAGAAATGGCGCTGTCACCATCGGCGCGAAGCCGGTCGACGAGGTCGGCCTCGGCCGGTTGGCCGAAGGCTGCCGTTACGACTGCGTGGATCGCGGCAATGTCCTTCGGCTGTTCGTCGCGGGTGAGCGTGGCTAAGCCGCCTTCTTCTTGAAGCTCATCTTCGGCCCCAGGCGCGGCAGCAGCCATTCCAGAGCCTTGGTCTGGCCGGGCGGGAGCGACTTCTGGAAAGCGGGCCGCGCCCAGATGCGGTCGTAATAGGCCTGGACGTTCGGATGCGCGTCCAGCTCGACGAAGGCGGTCACGAAATAGATCGAGAAGCCCAGGCTGGTATCGGCGCCGGAGAAGCCCGAGGGCAGAATCCAGTCATGTTTGCCGAGGATGTCCTCCAGCATGTCCAGGCCTTTGCCGATGCGGCGCGATTCCAAGTTGATCACGACGGGTGAGCGCTCGGCCTCCGACACGAAGATATATTGCTGGACGAGGTTCTGGCCGTGGACCAGCAACGTCTCTGCGTAATGGATCCATTGCAGCCAGTGGGCGCGCTCGGGGTGGCCGGGGGCGCGATAGAGCGGGCTGTTGTACTTTTCGCACAGATATTCGCAGATCGCGCCGGACTCGAACATCGTCAGGTCGTCGTCCTTCAGCGCCGGGATGCGGCCCAGCGGGTGGACGGCGAGATATTCCTTGGACCGCAGATATTTGTGGTCGAACGGCATATCGACCAGCTCATACGGCACGCCCAGCTCGTTCAGCAGCCACAGCGAGCGCATTGAGCGGGTTTCAGGGCAGGAATACAGCGTCATGGACATGGGGCAGGCTCGCGATTTCGATCTTGTAGAAGATTGGTACAAAGCACGACGTTGAGCCGGGATCAACGTCGGTGCATGGGCTCAGCAAAAAGCTGGCAATGCGGCGGCGACGGTGATCGAATGCCGGAAACGGGGTCCGGCCGGGACCGGATCCCATGAAGGGAGGAACCGGCATGGCCGCGAAACTGCGTTGGGCGTTCCTTGTCTGCGCCGTTCTGGCGCCATCGATTGCTGCGCGGGCGGGGGACGTGCCCACGGTCAGCGGCCCGGTCACCGGCGGCGCGCACGGGCGGCCGTTCGGATCCTCCCTCGCCGACCTGTCTGCCCCCGGTTATGTCGAAGAGGAATATTTCGTCGCCGGCGATGCCGTCTCCTACGATGCTGCCGGGCCGCTCGGCTCCGACGGGGGCTGGAGCGTCAGGCCGGCCGGCAGCCAGCCTTACAAGACCCGCATCCTGGTGCGCCGGCCGAAAGATCCGAAGCGTTTCAACGGCACGGTCGTGCTGGAGTGGCAGAATGTCAGCGGCGGATTCGATGTCGATGCGGAGTGGGGTTACGCGTACCCCGCGCTGATGCGCGACGGCTATGTCTGGGTCGGCGTCTCGGCCCAGCATGCCGGGGTGATGGGGCCGCCGCTGCGTGCCGGCTTCTCGCAGCCGCTGACCCTGTGGGACGATCGGCGCTATGGCTCCCTCTCGGTGCCGAACGACGATTTCTCCTTCGACATCTTCACCCAGGCGGCGCGGCTGCTGGGGCCGCATCGCCCGGCCGTTTCGCCCGATCCTCTGGCCGGCCTCAAGGTGGCGCGGATCATCGGCATCGGCGCGTCGCAATCGGCCAACCGGCTGGCGACCTACGTGGATGCGGTCCAGCCGCTGGCGAACGCGCTCGACGGCATATTGATCGCTTCGCGGATCGGCCTGCGCGGCGGGGCTGCGCCGCTGAAGGCCGACGGCGAGATGCCCGACCCGGTCAAGATCAGGCCGGACCTCAAGGCGCCGGTCCTGGTGGTTGAGACCGAAAGCGACGCCATCTCCCACTATCCCGCCCGCACGCCGGACAGCGCGCATTTCCGGCTGTGGGAGATGGCCGGCACCGCGCACCAGAATGAGTGGGCCGACCGGTACTTCGGCGACGAGATCAAGCGCGACCTGGGCGGCGCGGGCGGTCTCGGTGGCTGCGACCGGGCGGTCAACAACCTGCCGACCCAGCATGTCCAGTCGGCAGCGATCCATGCGCTGGACGCGTGGGTCAGGGACGGCAAGGCGCCTGTGTCGAGTCCGCTCATCGCCATTTCCGGCTCGCCCGCGATGATCGAGCGCGATGATCTGGGCAATGCCAAGGGCGGTTTCCGCCTGCCCGGTATCGCCGCGCCGGTCGCCGTTTACGGCGGGCTCGGCACGCCCGAGCATTGCCGGCTGGAGGGCTTCATGGTGCCGCTCGATGCCGAGACGCTGAAGCGGCTCTACCCCGATCATGGGGCTTACGTCGCCAAGGTGAAGGAAGCCGCCGCCGCCGCGGAAACGGCCGGCTTCCTGCTGGCGCCGGAGGCCGCCGAGGAGGTCAGAAAGGCCGAGGCGGCGAAGATTCCGTAATTTGCGCAGACAAACTGTTCACGCGTCACTAGGCAGCAGGAAATTTTTCGATTATGGTCCGCCCCCACAACGAATTTCGTGGGAGGCACATCGATGGAAAAGTCCGAACGTATCGCCATTGCCAAGGAAATCCTCGGCCTGATCGAGTCCGGCCAGCCCTATATGGGCGACGAGTCCTGGGAGGGCGATATCGGCCGTTTCATCGACAAGGACCGGTTCGAGCTCGAGAAGAAGATGATGTTCCTCGAGCGGCCCCAGCTGATCGCGCTCTCGGCCGACGTGCCCAATCCGGGCGATTATTTCGCCACCGACATCGCCGGCAAGCCGATCCTGATCGTGCGAGGCAAGGACGGGGTGGTGCGCGGTTTCCTGAACGCCTGCCGCCATCGCGGCGTGAAGCTGGCGGATGAGGGCTGCGGCCACAACAAGGGCTTCGTCTGCCCCTATCACGGCTGGACGTTCAGCACCGAGGGCAAGCTGACCAGCGTGCCCAGCCGCTCCGCCTTCGATATCGAGCAGCTGGCCAACCGCGACCTGATCGCGCTGCCGACCCATGAGGAGATCGGCGTCATCGCCGTCCATCCGCAGCCGGAAGGCCATCTCGATTTCGACGCCTTCCTGGGCCCGATGAAGGGCGTGCTGGAGGACATGAATCTCGGCGCCTATGAGCAGATCGCGACCCGGCGCGAGGTGGCGCGGATCAATTGGAAGCACGCGGTCGACGGCGGCATGGAGGCCTATCACGTGCCCTTCCTGCACCCGACCACCTTCGGCACCGACGGCGGGGGCTTCCTGCCGCACAAGCAGTTCGGCGACCACCACGCCTTCATCACCTCGATGCCGGAAATCCGCGAGCT
>Ga0105238_10002525_pt1 | contig 18285 bp, 11 predicted proteins | sample KBSC34metaG_FD_81526 | JGI IMG/M metagenome (GOLD analysis project Ga0105238, IMG submission 81526) | Corn rhizosphere microbial communities from Kellogg Biological Station, Michigan, USA - KBS C3-4 metaG | ecosystem: Host-associated > Plants > Roots > Rhizosphere > Soil | place: Michigan, USA... | reverse complement strand
TGGGGCGGTCTCCGCTTCGCTCCGACTGCACTGCGGTGCTCGGCCCGGGGTCGCGTCGCACGATGCACTGAGCCCGGACACGAACAGTCCTGTGGACTGTTCGTGCCTGGCGAAGGCCAGGGCTTCTGGCCCTGGCCGCAGGGGAGTCGGAGCGAAGCGGAGACCGCCTCGCCGAAGCGCTGCGGCGGCCTGCCCGCCCCCGCCTTTGCCGTGCCGACCTCTGCACCAGAACGCGAACAACGACCGTCCGCAATGAGCCGAACGCAGTCACTGACGCAGGCCACATCATGTCGACGCCGCCCCCACATCTCCGCTCCTCGCCGCGCAATGTCGAAGCGGCACGTTCCTCGCCTGCAGCAAACCCACGTCATGGCTTGCGACGATCAAGGCCGCGCCGCTGTCGCGCGCCAAGCCGAGCAATAAGTCCATCGCCACCGGCGCATGGTCGATGCCGAGCGATGCGGTCGGCTCGTCGGCGAGCACCAGCGCCGGCCGGTGCGAGACCGCGCGCGCGATCGCGACACGCTGGCGCTGGCCGATCGACAGCTGGGCCGGCAGGCGAGCACCGAGCCGGTCGAGATCGAGGGACTCCAGCAGCAGATCGGCCCACGCGATGTCGACTTGCCCCAGCAAACGCTGCGACACCAGCACGTTCTCGCGCACCGAAAGACTCGGGATCAGGCCGCCGGTCTGCAGCACCACGCCGATGTGTCGCGCACGCAGCCCGGTGCAGGCGTTCACGTCACGCACACGCCACAGCGCCGCCACGTCGCTGCCCTGCAGTTCGAAGCGATCGATGCGGCTCGGCTGGCGCAGCAAGGCCAGCAGGTCGATCAAGGTGCTCTTGCCGCAGCCCGACGGTCCGACCAGGCCCAGCGCCTCGCCCGCGCGCAGCACGAGCCGGTCGACACCGATGGCGAAGCTGTCGTCCGAACGCGGGGCCGCGGCACGCTCGTAGCGCAAGCCTTCGACCTGCAACACGACGGGGACCATGGCCGGACGCGGCAGCCCGGTTCAGGGCAGGGAATCGATCGGCACCGGATAGACCCGGTCGCCGTCGCTTGCCGCCGGGTTCAGCTTGACCCACTTGTCCACGTCGTCGTGGAAGCGCTGGTAGAGCGCGATGCGCGACTTCAGGTTGTCGATGATGGCCTGCGAGCCGCCCACGCCCATGTTGGTCCAGGCATCGAAATCGATCGACATCAGCTGGCTTTGGTACGGCAGGCCGTCGAGATACTCGCCCATCAGCCCGGCCTCCTCCAGGTTCTTCGCCTTGCCCTGGCCGAGCTTGGAGGGATCGCGACCCATCGCGACCGCCGCGCTGCGCAGCTGGTTGAAGAAGCTGCCCGGATCGATCTGCGATTTTTCATAGGCCTCGACCAGGCGGCGCAAGGTGCTCTGCAGGTCGGAGAGCTGGTTCTTGTTCAGCAGCACGCGCGTGGTGAAGGCCTTCACGTCGGGGTTCTTCACGTCGAGGTCGCTGGCCCAGGCCTCGTACATCGGCGGCGACTTGGTGCCCTGCTGGCGGCCGAGGAAGGCCAGCACCATCGCGCGGCCGACCGCGTCGACCGACTCCTGCATCGCATCGCCCTTGCCGGACGGCTTCGAGGCCGACTGCAGCGCCTTCTCCGGCTCCTTCACCTGGTCGACGAGCGATTTCGCCATGCGCTTGACTTCGGTCTCGAACTTCGCCGGATCGCCAGCTTCGACCGGGAAGTAGAGCGGCCCCTTGCCCGGCCAGTTCGTCAAGCGCTTGAACTGCGCCTCGGCCGTCGCGTGGTCGGCCTTGCCCTGCGGCGTCTTCAGATGCAGCGCGTAGATCGCGACGCTGCGCTCCTGCGCGAAGGTGCGGATCTGGTCGGTCGAGAGCTTGGTCGAGGCGAACGGCGAGTTGCCTTCGCGTGCGCTCGCATCGGTGATGTAGACGACATAGCGTCCGCCGAAGTTCTGCCAGTTGACCTTGCGCAAGACCTCGTCGAACGAGGCGTAGGAATCCTCGGCCATCGCCCGCGTCGAGTTGGCCGTGGCCTTGACCGATTGCATCGCGGTCATGAACTGCTCGCGCGTGGTCGGGCGGTTCGGGTCGACGAACATCCGGGTCAGGTAGTCGACGCCCTTGGTCTTGGCCGGATCGTCCTGGAACGCGACCAGGCCGAAACGCACGCGGTTCAGCACCTTCGCGTCCTCGGCCTGCTTCAGCACCTCTTCCATCGCCTGGCGGGTGCGGTCGATGTAGGGCTGCATCGACGAGGTCGCGTCGACGATGAAGACGACCGCGCTGTTGAAGTTGGCGATGCCGGCGTCCGGCGCCGAGGCGGCCGGCGGCGTGGCGGGCGCCGGGCCGTCGCGCGTGATCGACGCGACCTTCACGACCCGCGCGCGAAAGCCTGACTTGAGCACCGTCGACGCCGCCTCGAGCACCGGCAGCAGATAGAACTGCTGCTGCACGTCGACGTACTTCTCGGGCTCCGCGGCGATCACCGGGTTCGTCGGCCCGAGGGTGCCCTTCGCGGTGATCTCCTTGGCGATGCGCTGCGATTCGCTCGCCGCATTCGGCGAATCGATGAAGCTGCTCAGCGCCGCCTTGTCGCGGAAGAAGAGCACGCGCTCGCGGTTCGTCGGCACCGCGAAGGCCACCGTCATCGAATGCCGCCACGGCACGCCGTCGGTCTCGGGCAGGTAGCCAAGCGTCTTGCCGTCGCTGCCGGCGCCGACCAGCAGCCAGGACTTGCCGGCATCGGCCACCTTCTCGTAGACGAAGAACGCGGTGAACGGATCGATCGCCTTGCCGGCGGGCGCGCCGGGCTTGGGCGAGAGCGCGGCGCCGGGGCGGGTCAGCACGCGCTGGAACAGCGTCTTCTTGCCATCGATCAGCAGCGGCGTGCGGGCCTGCGCCCAGACCCGCGTCGACGGCAGGCAGGCGGCAGCGGCAGCGAGCGCCAGGGTCTGGCGGCGGTGGATCGGCATCGGTATCGGCTCCTCGTTCTGACTGCGGCGCGGCTCACTGGCCCAGGGCCTTCTTGGCCTCGGCATGGCCCTGGTCGGCGGCCTTCTTCAACCAGCCGACCGCCATCTCGGGCCCGTTGGTGTCATCGGTGCGGCCTTGTTTCAGCAGCATGCCGTAGCGGTATTGCGATTCCGCGTCGCCGGCTTCCGCGCCCTGCTTGTACCAGCGCGCGGCTTCGAGCGGATTGGCGGCCGGCATCGGGCTCTTCTCCTTGCTCCAGGTGTCGGGGTCGTAGAAGGCGCCCATGCGGCGCGCCGATTCGGTGTCGCCGTGTTCGGCCGCGTACTTGAAGAGCAGGAACTGGCCATCGAGCAGCTGGCCGGAGTCCGCCAGCGCCTTGCCCTTGGCCGCGGCCTCGGCGGGCTCGGGGTTGCGCGCCACGAACTCGCGCACGCTCTTCAGCGTTTCGGGGCCGGACGCGGCCGGCGCCGAGGCCGGCTCGGAGGCGGCAGAGGCAGCGGCCTCGGGCGCGGAAGCTGCGGCAGGCGGCTCGATGACCGGCTTCGGGCGCCCGAAGAACCAGTAGCCGGCGGCGGCAGCGAGCAGGAGCAGGACGAGCAGCAGGATCCACCACGGCCGCTTGGGTGGCGGTGGCGGTGGCGGAGGAGGCGGTGGTGGTGGAGGCGGGGGAGGAGGTGGCGGTGGCGGCGGCGGAGGAGGCGGCGGCGTCACCGGCGGCTCGACCGGCGGCGCGGGCACCGACACCGGCGGCTCCACCGGCGGCGCCGGCACGGGAACCGGCGCCGTCAACGGCCCGCGCAACGGCGGCGGCGGCTTCCACCCGCTCGGCTTGCTGGCCGGCCGCCGCATCGCCGGCAACCCGGTGAAACGCTCCTCGATCTCGAAACCCTCGGCCTGGCGGATCAGCAGCTTGTAGGGCTGGTTCGCGCGCAGGTGGTAGGTGACGCCGAAATCGATCTCCAGCAGCAGCGCATTGCTCTCGCGCCGCGCCTGCGCCGGGCGGAAGCGATAGACCGCGGTTGCCCAGGCCTCGTCGGGGTTGCGCGGATCGAGGTAGCGCTCGACCGGCCCCGGCTGGATGATCGAGATCTCCAGCTCCTCGGGCATCGGCAGCTGCGCCTGCGCCGGCCCGGTGACCTGCAGCACCGCGACCCCGGCGGCATGTGTTTCGTTCTGGATGAGACGTGTGGCCATGGGGCGCGATGGTCCTGTCGGTCAGGGAATGGTCAGTCGGCGGTCACGTGCAGCGACGGCGCCAGCTCGCTGAGGATCTGGCCGAGCAGGCGGTTGTCCTCCTCGTCGATCTCGCGCCCGCCGGAGAAGCTGACGTTGTCCAGCCCGAGCTGCTTCAGCGAGACGCCCCAGTCGAGGAAGTACTCGCGCTCCAGGGTCGCGCGCTGCGGCCCGAGCCCGGGCACGCTGCCCGCCACCGGCGCCGGCGGCCCCGCGAAGACACCGCGCTGGCGCGGCTTCGGCGCTTCCGGCACCGCGGGCCGCTCCTGCGGCGGCAGCTCGCCGTAGCCGAGGTAGGCGACGTAATCGTTGACGATCATCGCGGCGATGCCGGCGCTGCGGTCGGCGACGTCGTCCCAGCGCAGGTTGGCCGCGGCCACCTGGCTGCGCACCCGGTCGGCGATGCGCTCGATCAGCAGATGGCGATGCGCGCCGATCACGAGCTCGTTGGCCAGGTCGCTGACCAGCGCCGCATCCATGCCGAGCGCCGTCAAGGTGTGCGGCTGGGCCGCCAAGCCGCGCGTGCGCTCGGTCCACAGATTGAGCACCTGGGCCGCGAAGTGGTCGTAGCGATCCTTCTGGCGGCGCGGCGGCGGCGCCGGCTTGCTCGCCGACGGCGCCGCCGCGGGCGCCTCGGCCCAGGGATCCTCGTCCCACGGGTCGCGCTCGGCTGCCGCGGCAGCCGGCGCGGCGCCCGGCGCTTCGGCCAGAGCCGGCGCATCGAGCTTCAGCGAGCCGACGTTCAGGAAAGCCCCGCGCGCCTCGGCCTCGCTGACCTTCAGCTGCGCCAGCATCTGCGAGAAATTCCTGTAGTTGCGATCGCTGCAGACCTTGAACAGCCGCCGCCGCAAGGCCAGCAAGGCGTCTTCCTTCTCCTTGCGCGAGTTGTCGTCGTCGGCCTGGTAGAAGCGGCGCAGGCGCCCGTCGAGCAGCTGGCCCTGGTCGGTCAGGCGGCCGGCGAGCTGGCGCGTCTTCAGGCGCGGCGACAGCACCTGCTCCAGGTGCTCGACCAGGTGGCTCACGCCGCCGTCGTTGAGCGACAGGGCCGAGTCCCACGAGATCGCCGGATCGGCGAAATGTTTGTTGCAGCGCTCCGATGCGAGCATGCCCTCGCGGTTCGCGGCGATGCGCTCGACCGAGAGTGCCGCGATGCCCTTCTCCGCGCGCGAGCCGTCCTCGGCCGGTGCCTCGTAGTCGAACACCTCGGGCAGCTTGAAGCTCGGGTTGCGCAGGAAGTAGGTGTTGGCGAAGGGCTTGCCGTTCCAGTTCTGCAGCCACTCCTCCTGCTTGTAGAGCTGGTACATCGAGGCTTCGAGGCGCGTGTCGATGCGCTCGCGCCAGGACTCCTTCGTATCGCCGGGCTTCTCCTTCAGCTCCTCGTCGAACTTGGTCAGGATGAAGAACAGCGCGCAGGGCAAGGCAGCGCGCGCCTCCGGCTTGTCGCCGTGCGTCTGCGCCACCCACTTGCCGACCAGCGAGGTCAGGTCCTTCACCTCCTGGTTGCTCGGCGGCATGCACAGCAGCATGCAGGTCAGCTCGCGCTCCTCGGTATAGCGCTGGAACAGGTAGGCGATCTTGCCGCGCAGCAGCATGTTGCGCACGCAGAAGGCGCGCTCGGTCGGATCGCTCGGCAGGTCGATCATCTGCTCGCGGGCGCGCGCGCCGGGGAAGTCGAGCAGGTCTGTGTGTTCGAAGAAGGCCCAGGGCTTGTCCGCCATCACGACCTTGATCTCGGCCACCAGCGCGGTCAAGGTGGCGCGCGCGACCTTGACGGCCGGCCCTTCGCCGCCGTCGGCCATGTCGGGCACGACCGCGATCAGGTCCTTCTGGTCCTCCGGCGTGCCCAGGCCCTGCTTCAGGATCTCGACGTCGATGATGCTGTGTGCGCGCGGCACCAGGCAATCGATCGCGGCGCGGCCGGTGCTCGGGTGGCCGAGCGCTTCGAGCGCTCGCAGCAGCAGCATGAAGGTATCGGTCAGGTCCTTCGAGCGGCCCCACAGCAGGCCGTACAGCTCGGCGCGCGCGGCCGAAGGCAACTTGTGGCCGAAGCGCACCAGCGCATCCCAGTAGCCGGCGCGCGACAGCGGCCCGATGGTCGTCGGGAAGTTGGAGCGGAAGTACTCGCCGACGTCGAACATCACGATGTCGTCGAGGTGCGCATTGCTCGCGCGCGGCCCGGCTTCGAGCTTGGCCAGCGCATCGCGGATGTCTTCCTCCTTCGGCAGGCCGAGGGTGCGGCTGTGCTGGTTGAAGTCGGACATGAAGCTGTTGCCGATGATCTTCACCAGGTCGGTCTCGGTCAGCAGCCGCAGCTCGACCGGATGCTGCGAATCCTTCGTGCCCTTGACCACGGTGAAGCGCGTCACCAGGCCGGTCGACTCCTTGCCGCCCTGCGGGTTGATCTCCTGGATGAAGTTCTTGGGCGTACCGGCGAAGTCGGCGATCAGCGGCTTGTCCTTGCTGCGGCCGAGCACCGAGACCAGGTAGGACTTGCCCGCCTGGCTGGGGCCGAAGACGCCTGCACTGTTGCGCCGGCCGGAAGAGGCGGCGAGCTTGCGCGCCAGGTTCTCGGCGCGCCGCGTGGCCTCGACCAGCGAATGCTCCTCGCTCGCCAGCGAGGTCGCGGTCTGGGCCAGGCGCGAGACCCAGGCGCGCGCTTTCGAGCTGGCCTTGGCCAGCGCCTGCGAGCCGTCGAGCAGGGCTTGTTGCGTCGTGTCCGTCATATCGATCAGCTCCCGAGGAGGATGCCGGTATCGAGCCAGTAGCCTTGCGGCTGGCTCAAGGTTTGCAAGCGAAGCCGCAGGCGCGAAGGCGGCACGGTGCGGCCTCCCCTGTCCTCCGCGCGGTAGATCACCAGGCCGGGGTTGTCGATGTATTCCTCGCCGGTGATCTTGTTCACGACCTTCTTGCCCGCACGCGCCAGCGTGATGCGCAGCGGGGTCTGCGGGTTCAGCGCGCGCGCGTCGTCGGGCGTCGCGTAGTCGATGCTGTAGAGGCGCGAGGCCGGCCACCAGTCGACCGGCAGCTGGCGGAAACCCAGCGGCATCGGGCCGCGGAACTCGAACGGCTCTTGCGGCAGGTTGTAGTCGAGGTTGTCGAGATCGAGGTCGTTGTAGAACTCGTCGGCCGTGAACAGCCGGTTCGAGGGATCGAGCTTGCCGAAAAAGCGCGCGGTCGAGCGCGGCCGCAATTCGTTCGAGCGGAAATTGAAGTTCTGCAGCTGCCCGTTGCCGAGAAGGCAGATCATCGCGCCGACCGCCGCGGTCGTCTTCGGATCGCCGACGGTCGCGCGGAAGTCGCGGAACGGGTACCACTGGCCGACGCGGAACAGGTGCAAGGGCAGCACGCGGTGCGACGGCAGGGCCGAAGTCTCCTCGAGGATCGCCCGCACCGCCGGCAGGCGCGAGGTGCGGCCGGAGAGGATCAGCACGTCGCAGCGGTAGCGGTAGACGATCTCGCCCAGCGCCTGCAGCATGTCGAGGAAGACGCTGCGGATCGTGCGGTCGATCTCCGCCAGGTCGATTGCAAACTCGAGATCCTGCAGCCTGAAGTCGCGCGCGCCGTGTTTTGCGAGCTCCGCATTGACGTAGGCCAGCAGGTCGGCCGACGGCAAGGTATCGGGGTTGAAGAATTCGGCGAAGCGGCGGGTCGTCACGCTCACCGGCAGCAGCGGGTCGTAGGCCTCGTAGTCCTGCAGCATGCCGAGCGCGATCGGCGCGGCGATCTGCGCGGCGAACTGCTGACGCCGCACCAGCTCGACCGCCTTCATGTCGCCGCGGTCGCCGCCGAGCAGCTGGTTCAAGGCGTAATCGGCGCGCTCGCCGAGGCCGAGCTCGCGCAGGCGCCGCTTGATCGGCTCGACCACGTGTTCGCGCACCACGTGCAGCAAGGCTTCGTCGCCGGCGATGCTGAAGCCCTCGCGGAACTCCTGGTCCGGCGTCAGGGTGACGTTGGCGCCGGTGCCGTCGACCGAGATCGAGGTCACGACGAGGTCGGTGGTGCCGCCGCCGAGATCGATCGTCGCGAGGCGGAAGCGGTCGCGCGCGGCGGCGTCGTGCTGGCGCTCCGGATGGCGCATGCTGTTGAAGAAATTGCGCGCGTCGCCGGCATGGTTCACCGCGATCTGCGTGTAGAGGTAGACGGCCTGGGTGGCGGTGGCCTCGTCCCACTGCAGGATGACTTCCGGCCCGGCATCCGGCCGGTCGGCGCGCACCCGCGATTCGGGCGGGTAGTCGATGCGCGGATGGCCGTCGTCGTTGTACTGCAGGTGCGCCCAGCCGAAGGACAGATAAGCCAGGTCGCAGGCAGCCTCGGCCTGCTGCTTCAGGATGTGGCGCTCGGCCAGCGGCATCGCGGTCGGCATCGTCATGATGATGCGGCGCAGCCTGCGCGGCAGGTTGGCGTTCGCCGGGCGGCGCAGCCGGTGCATCGGCGAGTTCATCATCGAGATCGCCTGCACGAAGATCTCGGCGAGCGCGAAGGCGGTCAAGTTCCGCCGCGAATAGAGCGCGCCGATCGCCTGGAAGCCCTTGTTCGGAAACTGCTCCAGCAGGTGCGGATCGATGCGGTGCAAGGGCTCGCCGGCATCGTTCACATAGGTCGTGAAGGCCACGCCGATCGCGTAGTCCGACAGTCCCGCTTCGTCGCTGGACGAATTGAAGCGCCAGGAATCGCGGCGCGAGTCTTCGTCCCACAGATAGCGTTTCGGACTCGACAGCCCCGAGGCCCCCTCGGTGCCGGAGCGCCGCGCCGCGAGCCGCGCCGCCTCGACGCCGACGCGCACCACGGTGGGCCAGCTGAAGGCATCCGAGCGCCCGCTGCGGATCGACAGGTGCTCGCGGCCGAACTCGGCGCGGGCGAATTCGAAACGGCTCGGGAACGGATCGGAATAGACCTGCTCGGCGCGGCTCAAATCGCGCAATTGCAGCTTGACCGACTTGGTGATGTCGGCGCCGAGCTGCTCCGGGTCGGACTCGATCAGCAGCCCGCAGCTGCGCGAGTTGCCGAGGTCGAGCACCAGGTCGACGTCGATCGGCGGGATGCGCGGCTCGCTGACCCGGTCCATGAGCTGGAAGGACGGCAGCATGTCGAGGCTGTACAGCAGGTCGATCAGCGCCTTGTAGCGCGCGACGTGTTCGTTCGAGCCCTGCATCTGGTCGTGCACTTCCTCCTCGGTCAAGGGCTTGAACGAGAACTGGCGGCGGCGGCGCTCCTCGCGCTCCAGCATCTCCTTGAAGACTTCGAGGCACCAGTCCTTGACCCAGCCTTCGGCGTAGTACCAGTCGACCGCGTCCTCGGGGCTCGGCAAGGCGAACTTGCGGCCGTTGCGCGAGTCGCTCGGCGAGGGCCCGAGATAGGCCTCGCCGTCGACGAACTCCATCAAGGTGGTGTCGCAGGCGATCACCAGGCGGTAGCGGTGGCCGTCGGAATCCGGCTCGTCGAGCTTGGCAAGGTAGGCACGCGCCCAGTTGGTCGGGCCGTGGTAGTAGCCCTTGGCCTCGCTGCGCAGCAAGGGCAAGGGAATCCAGACCCGGTCGAACATCTGCTCGATCGTCTTGATGTCGATCGTGTAGGACTCGACGCCGCGCGCTTCTTCGTCGCCGCGGCGCACGCAGGGCGGGATCTTGTCGTTGTTCAGCGTGGTGCGCGGATCGAAGTAGCCCCATTCCTTGGGCGCCGGCGACTGCTTGTCGATCGAGAAGCCGAAGTCCAGGAACTGCACGCCGGTGCCGGGGATCAGCGGGACGACTTTCGGGAACTTGAGGAGTTCGTTGAGGGCCATGGATCACGCTCTGCGGTTGATGGGACTCTTCGGCGAACGGTCGGGCGCGGCGGCGAGCCCGGCAACGAAGTATGCGTGCATCTGTCGGGTTGCAGGCCGCGTCGGGCCAGTGGCCCAACCCCTCGCCCGGCGCGAACAGTCCACCAGACCGTTCGTGTCCGGGCTCGGCCCTCCGAGAGGGTAGGGCCTTGCCTGGGGCGGCCCTGCGCGGCGGCCCGCGCCAATCACGACGGACGTCATTGCCGCTGCATCCCCATGTAGTAGCGGCTGCCGTCCGGGTTGATGCCGTAGCACTGCGTGGTGCCGCCGCTGTCCTTCGCACAGTCGATCTTCGGCGGCGCATAGGGACGGCCGTCGCTGCAGGGGATCGACTGGCTGCCCTGGATGCCGAGGTGCCCGCCGCTCATGCTGCCCGAGACGCTGCCCGTGCACCTCGTGCCGTCGGGCCGGCGCAGCGTCATCTCGCCCTTGCCGTCCTTGCCGAACTTGAACGACAGGTCCAGCGGCTGCTTGGTCTCCTTGTCGACCAGTCCCTCGCCGGCCTTCCAGTCGCCTTCCAGGAACTGCATCTTCTTGGCGGTCTGCGGGTCGGGCATGTTCATCGCCTTCGGGTCGACCGGCAGCGGCGGGTTGGTCGACGGCGGCTGGTTCTTGTCCTGCTTGTCGGGCTGAGTCGGGTCGTCGGGCTTGGCGGGGTTGTCCTGGTTCTGCTTGTCGGCGTCGGGCGTCGGCGGCGTCTTGTTCGGATCGTCCTTCGGCGGTGCATCGGGTGGCACATCCGGGCGATTGCCGGCATCGGCGCCGCTGGCCGAGAGATCGGGCGGAATCACCGCACCGCCGCCCGGCACCGAGGCGCCGTCGATCGCCGGCACCGCGATATCCGGCGCGCTCGCGCTGCCCTCGCTGCCGTTCACGCCGGGGACGCGCCCGCCCGGCACGGGCGTGCCGTCGGGGTTCAGTTGGACCTCGGGGCGCGAGGCACCACCGTCCGGCGGCTCGACGTGGCCGGGCAGCATGCGGCGCAGGTCGATGCCGCCTTCCGGGGTGCAGGCGCGCGGCCCGAAGAGCAGCAGCAGCAACAGCAGCAGCGCGAGCAAGGCCCACAGCAGCCACCACCACCAGGGGCGCTTGCGGCGCACCTCGACGAGCACCGGCGTCTCGACCGGCGGCACGACGACCGGCTCGGCGGGCACGGCGGCAAGCGGCGGCGCGGCGACGGTCGCGGCGGCGGCATAACGCGGCGCGACGTTCGCCGGGTCGACGCTCGAGCCGTCATGGTTCTCGAAACCCCAGAACGCGAGCACCGGCTGCTTGTCGACGAAGTGCACGCAGCTGTCCTGGTCCGGCACCTTCATCGCCTGCTCCAGCAGGCTCGCGAAGGCACCGGCACCGCCGGGCTGGTCGCCGCCCTGCGCACGCAGCTCCTGCACGAAGCTGATCAGGCCGGCATGGATCACCTGCAAGGTCAGCGCATGCTGCGCGCGGTCGGCTTCGGGCAGGTCGCGCCAGGCGATCGCCTTGCCGGGCACTTCGGCCGTCCAGCGCAGCTCGCCGAGATCGGGGTCGACCGTCGGCCGGGCGAAGTAGTTCGCGAAGCGCTCGCCGCGCTTGGCCTTCAGCATCGCGCGCAGCTGCACATGGCTCTGGTAGGCCGGCTTGCCGAAAGCGCCGGTCGAGCGATAGCGGTCGATCTTGTCGCGTGCGAGCGTCGCGCCCGTGATGCCGGAGCTGGGTGTGGTCATGATTCAGGGTGGGCAGTTGGCGGTACCGGCAGCTTCCTTCAGCTTCCGGTTCAGGTCCAGCGGATCGCCGGGGCGCAGCACGGCCCCGCCACCGGCGCGGGCCACGCATTGCAGGACCTGGCGGTCGGCAGGCGTGTCGGACAGATCGATCACGTTGATGGTGACGTTGGGACGGCTGGCCTTCAGTGCGCGCGCCGTCGCACAAGGGTCGCCGCCGCAGGAGTCATCGCCGTCGCTGACGACCACGACCACGCCCTCGGCGCTGCGGGAGATCACGCCGCCGGCGCGGCGCAGCGCATCCGCAAGCGGCGTGCCTTGCTGCGGCGAGAGGCTGTTGATCTCGCCGATCAGCGCGCCGCGCTCCGGGGCGGAATAGAACTTGTCGCGGCGCACCTTGCCGCAGGCGGAGAAGTCGATCAGGCCGACTTCCACGTCCTGCGGCAGGCCGCGGATCATCGATGCGGCGCCGCTCTTCGCGGCATCGAGCCGGCTCCCGCTGCCGCCGAAGGGCTCGCGCATGCTGCCGGAGGCGTCGATGATCAGCACGACTTCGGGCTCGTCGCCGGGTTGGCGCGGCTTGCAGGCGACCTTCGGCGCGGCCGGCGTCGGCACCGGCGCACTGGCCACCGGTGGAATGGGCGCCGGCTGCGGCGCGGACGCCGCCGGCTTGGGCTGCGCTGCCGAAGCGGCAGGCTTCGGCGGCTTGGGTTCGCGCTTGGCCGGCGGCTTGGGCTCCGGCTTCGAGGCGGGCGCCGAAGCCGGCGGCGGGGGCTCCGGCGCGGAGGCTGGCGGTTCCGGCGCGGAGGCAGGCGGCGGTGCCGGCTGCGGCACGCTGGCCGGCGGCGCCGGCGGGTCGGGCACGCACTGGAACTGCGGCTGCTCGGCCTTGCGCTGGCGGATCTGCGCTTCGAGCGCGAGGTTGGCGTCTTCGGCCTGCTTCAGGCGCGCGGCGCGGTCGGCGTCCTCGGCGCTGCGGCGCTTCCATTCCCATGCAAACCAGCCGGCCAGCAGCAAGGCCGCGAGCAGCAAGCCGGCCACGGCCCAGGGCCAACGGCTGCGCGGCTTCGATGGGCCAGGGGATGGCGGCGGCGCGAGTGTCGATGTTGCGCCGGCGGACACGGCCGCCGCCGCGGGAGCGGGCACGGCAGGCGGCGTCGCAGCCGCGATCGGCGGGGCCATGGCGCCAACGGATGTCGAGCTCGGGACGATCGCTGCCGCACCGAGCGCCGCCGCTGCGCCGGCAGCCTGCGTGCCGGGCGCCGCATGCCCCCACATCACGAGCACCGGCCGCCCTTCGACGCTGTAGAGCCAATCCCCGGGCGGCAAGGTCGCGGCGGCCTCGATCATCTCGCCGACCAGCTGCGATGCCGGCCCCTCGCCTCGCAGCTGCCGGCCGAGACCGCGGATGTCGTTCAGCATGCGCTCGGCGCGCTGCTGCAGCGCCAGGCGCTCGTCCTCGGGCAAGGCGCTGGCCGGCGTCAACGCGCCGCCAAGATTCGTCGACCATGAGACTTCGCCGTTGGCTTCTTCGCGCGGCGTCGCCAGCAGCGCCGCATGCTGCCGCCCGAGGCGGGCCTGAATGATCGGGATCAGGTCCTCATGCGCCGACGCGAGCGCACGGCCGTGCGCCTGCAGGGGCTCGCCGTCCCGCTTTCCGGTCTGCGTAATGCGCTGAGGCAATCGGGCTCCCTCGCTGTCGCCGCTTGTTGTCGCCGGCTGGGATCGGCGCCGAAACTGTAACTTGGGATGACGGATGCGCAGCGTAGCCTGCGGCAGCCACGCCGCAAAGCGAACAATCAGCTAGGGGTTCGGCCGGACACAGGCAGCCCCTGCGGGCTGCCTGTGCCTGCCGAACGCCATCGGCCTCTGGCCGATGGCCGGGGATAGCCCGGAATCGACACTCCCGGGAAGGCCCTGTGAAGCCGGTCAGCCGCTAACGAGTATGAACAACGGCAAAGACGACGATGCCCGTCGCCTCTGGCCGATAAACAACGTAGAACGGAAATCCTCTGACCACGACTTTTCGAGCCTCGCCAGCACAAGGCGCTCCAGCAAGAGGGGATGACAGCGCCAAGGAGGTCGCTCTCTCGACAGCACGTTGAAAACGACCTCCGACGCCTTTGCGCTGCGCATCGTAGTACGCGATCTCGGCGAGATACTCGCGTTGCGCCGCGGGAAGAAAGCGCCCGCGCTTCACCCGGCGAGACGGCGAGCTTCCGCGAACACGTCCTCTGCCGCAATCGTCTCGACTTCGCCGCGGTCATAGGCAGCGGCGCGCCGTTCGATCTCCCGTTCCCATTCGGGACTCAGATCGCCAGCGACGGACTCATCCAGCGATTCAAGAAGCATCTCGGCGAGTTGAGCGCGTTCCTCCGCCGGGAGGGCCCTGGCTCGTTCCGACAGTTCGGTCAGCAACTGGGACATGGGCATACCTTTCTCATGGAGCAACTGTCCACGAGCTTACTCGCAAGAAGCCGACACCTCAGCCCCCGCGCAAGCGCGTCAACAACGCCGCCGTCGACGCATCCAGCCCCTGCACCTCGCCCGACCCGAAGCGCGGCAGCAGCGCATTGCACAGCGCCTTGCCGAGCTCGACACCCCACTGGTCGAAGCTGTTGATGTTCCACAGCGCGCCGCTGGTGAACACCCGGTGTTCGTACAGCGCGATCAGGGCGCCGAGCGAGCGCGGCGTCAGCCGGTCCAGCACGAAGATGGTGCTCGGCCGGTTGCCCGGGAAGGTGCGGTGCTTCGCCACCGTCAGCTTGTCCAGCGCCTTCGACGCGGTCGGCGCCGATTCGCCGAAGGCCTCGTCGGTGGTCTTGCCCTGCATCAGCGCCTGGCTCTGCGCGAGGCAGTTCGCGAGCAGCATCACCTGCTGCTTCTGCAGGTCGGCGACCACCTCGGGCGGCAGCGCATCCGTGTCGTGCGCGGTGTGCTTCACCGCGATGAACTCGACCGGCACCACGTCCGTGCCCTGGTGCAGCATCTGGTAGTAGGCATGCTGGCCGTTCGTGCCGGGCTCGCCCCAGACCACCGGGCTGGTCGAGAACGGCACCGCCTCGCCGTCGACGTCGACGCACTTGCCGTTGCTCTCCATCTCCAGTTGCTGCAAATAGGCCGGCAGCCGCTTCAGCCCCTGGTGGTACGGCGCGACCATGCGGCTGCCGAAGCCATGGAAGTTGCGGTACCAGACGTCGATCAGCCCGAGCAGCGCCGGCAGGTTCTTCTCCAGCGGGGCCTGCGCGAAATGCTCGTCCATCGCGTGCGCACCGGCCAGCAAGGCGCGGAAGTTGTCGGCGCCGATCGCCAGCGCGATCGGCAGCCCGATCGCCGACCACAGCGAATAACGCCCGCCGACCCAGTCCCAGAAGCCGAAGGTGGTGTCGATGCCGAACTCGGCCGCGGCCTTGACGTTGGTCGTGGTCGCGACGAAGTGCTTCTGCGTGTCGGTGCCGCCCTGCGCCAGGAACCAGGCCTTCGCGACCTGCGCGTTGGCCATGGTCTCCTGCGTCGTGAAGGTCTTCGAAGCGATGATGAAGAGCGTCTCGTCGTGCTTCAGCTCGCGCAGCACCGGCGCGATGTCGTGCCCGTCGACGTTGCTGACGAAGTGCAGCTGCAGCCCGCGCTGGCTGAAGGCATCGAGCGCCGGTACCACCATCTGCGGCCCGAGGTCGCTGCCGCCGATGCCGATGTTGACGACGTGTTTGATGCCGCTCTTCGCGGTGTCGCGCACCTGCTCGACATAGGCCAGCATGCGGTCCAGCACCTCGTGCACCTCGGCGCTGTGCGGGCCGCTGCCCTTGGGCGCCCGCAGCGCGATGTGCAGCACCGGCCGGCCCTCGGTCAGGTTGATCGGCTCGCCGGCGAACATCGCGTCGCGGCGCGACTGCAGCCCGCATTCGCGCGCCAGGTCCGTCAGGAAGTGCAGGGTCGCGGTGTCGATGCGGTTCTTCGACAGGTCGGCGAAAACCTCGGGCGCCTCGACGCTCAGCGCCGCCGCCCGCCCGGGGTCGCGCGCGAAGGCATCGCGGATGTCGAACTCGCGGCCGTGGGCTTCGTAGTGACCCTTCAGGGCCGCCCATGCCTCAGTGCGGTCACAACGAAGCGTGGCCATGATCAGATCGCCTCGATCAGCTTGTTCAGCTTGACTGCGTCGGCCGCGAACGCGCGGATGCCTTCGGCCAGTTTCTCGGTGCCCATCGGGTCATCGTTCAGCGCGAAGCGGAACGCCGATTCATCGAAGCTCACCGCCTTGATGTCGGCCGAGGGCGCGGCCTTCGGGTCGAGGCGGCGCGCGATCGGCGCTTCGCTCTCCTGCAGCTTGGCGAGCAGGTCCGGGCTGATAGTCAGCAGGTCGCAGCCGGCGAGCGCGACGATCTGACCGACGTTGCGGAAGCTGGCGCCCATCACCTCGGTCTTCACGCCGAAGTGCTTGTAGTAGGCATAGATCTCGGAGACCGACTTGACGCCCGGGTCGTTCACGCCGGCATTGGCCGCTTCGTCCCACTTCGCGCCTTCGGACTTCTTGTACCAGTCGTAGATGCGGCCGACGAAGGGCGAGATCAGCTGCACCTTGGCCTCGGCGCAGGCCACGGCCTGGCAGAAGCTGAACAGCAGGGTCAGGTTGCAGTGGATGCCTTCCTGTTCCAGCACCTTCGCCGCCTGGATGCCTTCCCAGGTCGACGCGGTCTTGATCAGCACGCGATCGCGGCCGATGCCAGCTTTTTCATATAGGCCGACCAGGCGGTGCGCGCGCGCGATCGTCGCCTTCGTGTCGAACGACAGATGCGCATCGACCTCGGTGCTGACGCGCCCCGGCACGACCTTCAGGATCTCCAGCCCGAAGCGCACCAGCACTTCGTCGACGATCTCGTCCAGCGGACGGCCCTTGTTCGCCTTGACGGTTTCGCTGAGCAGCGGCGCGTAGTCGGGCGACTGCACCGCCTTGAGAATCAGCGAGGGGTTGGTGGTCGCGTCGCGCGGCGCGAACTGGGCGAGCTGCTTGAAGTTGCCGGTGTCGGCGACGACGGTGGTGAATTGCTTGAGCTGATCGAGCTGGTTCATGGCTGGGTTCTCCTGACGCCTTGTGGGCACGATAAGTCGGATACGCGTGAGTGAATTAGAACCGTTCCGCGGGCTCTGAAGACGTCAGGGGCTTCGCTTGTTCCGCAGATGTAACTCGGGATATCTCCCGGCTCAAGCGCCGAGCATCGCGCGCAATTCCTCGCGGGTCGGGGGATCGGCGCCCTCGCGGGTGCAGTTCAGCGCTGCGGCGGTCGCGGCGAACTTCAGCACTTCGGCCCAGGCCTGCTCGCCCAGCGCCGCGATCTGCGAGGGCTGCTCGATGCCGTGTTCGAGCAGCGAGACCGACAGGCCCGCGGTGAAGGTGTCGCCGGCGCCGATGGTGTCGGCCACGGTGATCTTCGGCGGCGTCACGTCCATCGGCGCCTTGCCTTCGCGATAGAGCGTCGCGCCCTCGCCGCCGCGCGTGATGATCACCGCCTGCGGGCCGCCCTTCAGGTACGAGGCGGCGGCGTCCGCCAGGCCCATGCCGGGCGAGAGCAGCGCGGCATCCTCGTCGCTCAGCTTCAGCACGTCGCTCGCGCGCAGCCAGCGCACGTAGCGCTTGCGGTAGTCGTCGGCATCCTTCAGCAGGCTGGGCCGCATGTTCGGGTCGAAGACGATCACGCGCTGGCCGCGGCTCGCCTCGACCAGCTCGGTGATGCGGCCGCCGGCCGGGTCCTGCAGCAGCGCGATCGAGCCGAACTGCAGGTAGCGGCAGCTCTCGGGCAGCTCGGGCAGGCTGGGCGGCGACCACAGCACGTCGGCCGTGCCCTGCATGTAAAAGGCGTAGCGATTGGTCGTCGGCGTGCGTTCGACGAAGGCCAGCGTCGACGGCGCGGGGCTGCGCAGCACGAAGCGGGTGTCGACGCCGTTGGCCTGGATGTAGGCCATCAGCACCTCGCCGAAGAGGTCGTTCGAGAGCTGGGTGATGAACGCGGTCGGCTGCCCGAGGCGGGCGCAGGCGATCGCGCTGTTCATCACCGCGCCGCCTTCATGGCCCTGGAAGGCGAGCGGGCCGGTGCCGGTGAAATCGATGAGGGCTTCGCCCGCCAATGCGATGCGCATGGTGTGTCTGTCTCCTAGGTCAAAGAAGCCGCATCGGCGAGGAAGCCGCGTTCGGCATCGATCGTCGCGGCGTGGTCCATCAGCTCGCTGAAGAGCTTCGGCGGGATCGTGATCGAGCCGACGCCGAGCTCGAGCAGCGAAAGGTAGGCGGCGCGCGAGCGCACGCTCGCCGGCAGCAGCCGCGTCGAGGCGCCGCTGGCGGAGATCAGCGATTGCATCTGGCCGATCAGCGCAAGGCCGTCGATGCCGGCGTCTTCGAGCCGGCCGAGATACGGTGCGGCGTAGGCGGCGCCGAGCTGGGCCGCGAAGTGCGCCTGCTCCGGCGCATACACCGCGGTGTAGGTGACCGGCAGGCCGCGTGCGCTGAGCTGCGCGCCGGCGGCAAATCCCTGGCGCGTCGCCGGGATCTTGATCACCAGCTGGCCGGTATC